>ERZ1066127.33-NODE-33-length-102793-cov-17.387812_pt1 | contig 102793 bp, 69 predicted proteins | sample MGYA00382774_ERZ1066127 | MGnify/ENA primary metagenome ERZ1066127 (study PRJEB33369, sample SAMEA5778357) | biofilm metagenome | biome: Industrial cooling water; feature: Water cooling tower basin; material: Biofilm | place: United Arab Emirates | collected...
ACTTGGTTTCTCAGCTATGACGTTTGAAGAAGAAAAATCGTTAGGTACTAAAGTGCATACACAATGTTCGGATTTTCGGGGTCAATCTGAGATTTGAAGCCGTCGCCACCCTGCGTTACGAACCAATCATAATTATTCGGTCCGCTTGCACTCACCGTGCGCGATGGTCCACCAAGCGAGTAATTGTCCTGTGTTCCGCCATAAACGTAGTAAAACGGCGTGGTATTATCCACCGAAACGCGATAAAATTGAATAATCGGCAAGTTCGTTGTGTGCCGCCAATTTGCCCCTTTGTCGAAGGATTCATACAAACCGCCGTCACAGCCAACCAAGTAATGATGGGGATTTTCGGGATTCACCCAAAGTGCGTGATTGTCCACGTGTTTCGCTTTTGTGCCGAGTGATTTCAGCGTTGCGCCACCATCATCGGAAACCATGATATTAAAGTTCATCACATAGATTCTGTCCACATCCTTCGGGTCTGCATAAATAGTGCCGTAGTACATTGCCGTCATATCAAAACCGTTACGCTTTTCCCATGAAGCACCGCGATTCACCGAGCGAAAAATACCGCCTTTTTTATTGGCAGCCTCGACCGTTGCGTAGAGAACGTCAGGATTCACGGGAGAAATAGCCAGACCGATACGCCCCATTTGACCCGACGGCAAGCCGCCTTCAATCTTGTTCCACGTTGCTCCTGCATCAATACTTTTGTAGATAGTGGATTCCGGTCCGCCGTCAATCAATGTCCACGCATGGCGGCGACGTTGATAGGCAGAAGCGTAGAGTATATCAGGATTGCGCGGGTCATAAACAATATCCGATACGCCGGTATTTTCGCTAATTTTGAGTGATTGTACCCAAGTTTTTCCGCCGTCGGTGGTTTTGTAGAGTCCGCGCTCACCGCCCGCAGCCCAGAGTGGACCTTGTGCAGCGACATAGACAACATTGGAATTGCGCGGGTCAATGACAATGCGGGCGATGTGTTCCGATGTTTTCAAACCTACGTTTTTCCACGATGCACCGCCGTCATCGGAGCGATACACACCGTCGCCGTAACCGACGCTGCGCTGCGAATTATTCTCTCCCGTTCCAACCCAGACGGTATGCGGGTTTTGAGGATCAATGCTCACGCAGCCAATCGAATACGATGCTTCATTTTCAAACACCGCTTGCCACGAAATACCACTATTCACCGTCTTCCACACGCCGCCGGAAGCCGCCGCCACGTACCACGTAGATTTATTGGCTGGATGAACGGCAATCGAAGAGATGCGCCCCGATGTAATAGCGGGACCGATAGAGCGAAGTTTTAATCCGTCAAATGTGAGTTTTGATGCGGGGTCTGAGGAAAATTCTTTAGAGTCTTTGGATTGAGCATGAATTATATCAGGGGTTACCAAAAGAATCATGCTTGTTGTGCATAATAGCACCAATGCAAGCAATGATGGGATGTAGGAGCGAATCAAACTCATAGCAAAAAAGAAATAAAGTGGAACAACTTGAATTAAAGCAAGGTGTCGGTGATAATTGTAAGTAATGCCGGAAGGTACTTACACTTTTTTGGGGCGTTGCTGAGTATAGAAAAAGTATCCGAAAATGAAGAGAATAACAAGCAATGCTGCGCCTTGAACGACATACATGGTATCATTTATCCACGGACCGTGATTAAGAAAAATTTTCTGCATAGGGAATTGGGCATACAACTCTGCTTTTTCAGCTTGAGCAGCGAGTTCAGCAAAATTGTTACTCAGCCAGAGCTTGGAGGAAATAAGGTTTACTGCTAAACCGAGCATGAGAACAGACTTTAGAAGCGTATTATTTTGCCTAAATTCTCTATCCACCGACGAGAGTATCATCAGCGCAATAATGGGTAAGAAAGTGACAATTTGGCGAGATTCCGTTACAAAACCTACAAATACAAGTCCTATACCGATAAGCAAATACAAGCCAACTCCTATGCGAGATTCGTAACGCAAACGCAAGGCACTCAGTGCCAAAAGGCAAATGAAGGTCGGTCCGAAAAATGTAGCGTGGGCAACGATATTGACAAGTGGGCGGCTCAAAGAAGAAGTCAGATTGCCACCAATAAACTGTTCCGCATTGACAAGAGCTGGAAGAGTAGAGTTTTGAACATATTCACGAATAAACCAAGTGCCCGCCAGCCCCACAATGATAATGATTGATGTTGTTATCCAGAATGAATATTCTTTGAAGGCGTGCATAATCTCTGCAATCGGGAGGCATTGCAGATATCGAAACAACAGTAATCCCATAAATGCAATTAAGGCAATGATACTCAAAGGCAGTATGGGTGTTAAGATTGATACGGGATTTGGACCCGGGTATGGTACAAAATGAACATATGTAAAAAATATACATAAGCACGACAAAACCGCCAACGCCAGCACCAGAGAGCTTTTCCAAAAAATGGGAGGTACAGGTTTACGAGATTTATCCAAATCCGGCGATTCTTGATAATACGAAAAAACGAAAAGTATGGTACTTGTATAAAAGAGCGTGGGCCAAGTAAATAAGCCAAGTGCAGCCGTTATCGCAATGCCGATACGCCAACGCTTCACATAAAAAAACAGCGCTAAAATGCTCAGGAAAAACGCTGTTTGGTCGGTTTGAACGGGATAGTAGAGATAGTATTTCAGAAAGGCGTAGTTCACGAAAAGCATTACGAAACCAAGCCATTGCGTAAGAGATACAAACTTCATCGCTCGTAAAATCATCAGCCAAAACACGCAAGCTATAAGTAGAAGAAACACATCATAAAGTTGAAATGTCGTAATTGTACGAATAATTCTGGGGGCTTCAGCATATGGGTCTTTGGTATATGGCATCGGCTTCAGAAATGTCGTTAGCCCATAGACTACAGCGCTAGGCAGAATACGCTGTGCACGGTAGGGGTCGATCGGGCGCGTTTCCGGTGGATCGGAAAAAATAACAGGAAAGTATGCAGCCCAAAGACCATACTGTGTGCCGTCCCAGCCCAAGCCACTGTTGATGGTGATAATTTCTCCCACCCCAGCAAAACGAAAAGAATGATTTTTAGTAGCAAAAAAATAGTACGAGTAGAAGACGGTTAGGACAATAGGTGCTATCCAAATCATACTCCCAAGACTAGTACTTGCCTTCGTTTTAGAAGGTTTTGAGGGTGTTTTTTTCTGCTTATTGGTTGCCAGCTTGTTCATAATCGAATTCCTTATTTGAGCAGTTTATTAGTTCAGTAATTCTTGCGGTAAACACTGTTCATATCAACAACAAAAAGATTGGTGAAGAAAATTGAAGCATGGTAGCTTTTGAATTGCTTGAAAGCCTCAGGTGCGATAAAACTGCATAATTGTCTCCAAAGCCCCCAAAAGTTCCGGTAAATTACGTAGGTAATAGCGTTCAGAATCTATCTTTAACATGGACTCTTCCAAACGTAAAAAGACCCATTCAAAACCATCGGTAACAGCACCATGAATAATACGATACGGCTCATTATGTTGCTCGTTAAAAAGACGCGCGGCAAACATTTCCGCCCCGCACTGCGCATACCAATTATCTACATTATCGTCTTTTGCCTCAAATACAGCGATAACAGGAGCAACGATGTCCATAGAAAGATGCTTGGTAAAAAGATAATCGCAGCGACCTTTAAGCGCACGTTTTGCATCAACATCGAAGGTGTTGCCGGAAAAATACTGTAATTGAGACGGATTCTGACTGAGCCATTCGATCAGTACAGGTGTTATGAGTAATTCCGAGCGTGCTTTTTCGGTGTTGATAGGCAAGACCGTGTTACGTGCCAGAATTTGTGTCAGCAATTCCGAGGGCTGCACAGACTTCGTAAGTAATTGTAACCGTGCTTTCGTGTTGTCAATGCCACAAATCTCGCGTAAATGCGCCAATGTGTAATCAGAATAGCTTTGAGGTTTTTTAGACGTAGCCATATTCCGAAGTAAAAGAAGAGTACACCTGCATGGTTAAAGTATTGACCATATTACTTCTGCAATTCCAGCACTAACACTGTTTTGGCGGGAATTGTCAGGCTTGAAAGCGACGAAAGTGTTTCGCCCGTCAGAACATTTTTTGCTTTGGAAAAACCGTTCATCCGCTCTGCAAAACGCTCGGTTTTGATTGTACTTTCGTTGTCATTGTTATTGGCAATAACCATCACCGTTTCTGTGGCATTATAGCGGAAATAGGCGTAGATTCCATCAAAGGGAACAAACTGCATAAGTTTACCCGAATGAATGACAGGCTTGTTTTTACGCCATGTTGCAAGGGTACGGAGATGATTAAAAATCTCATTTTGCTTTGCATTGCGTCCTGCTTCGGTAAAAGCATTTGCCGCATCACCTTGCCAACCGCCCGGAAAATCTTTGCGTACAAGCGGGTCGGGGTCTTTGTAGCCCGTCATACCAATTTCTGTACCGTAGTATATTTGCGGTGTTCCGCGTAGTGTCAGAAGAAAACTCAACCCCATTTTGAGCTTCCGCACATCTTCATTCACAACAGACAAATACCGCGAAAGGTCGTGGTTATCAAGAAAAATAACGTGTTTGGAGGCATCAGGATAAAGAAAATCCTGCGCCAGCACGTTGTAAATTTTTACCAAACCACCATTCCAATCTTCTTTTTCATTCAATGCAGCCATAAACGCAGTATTGAGCGGAAAATCCGTAATTGACGGAAGGTGTGATTTGAAGCCGTCTTTGTTTGGTGCGCCTGTTTGCCAGTACGAAGACATCCCAACACTTTCACCAATCCACACCTCGCCGACCATACCCAAACGCGGATACTCTGCAAAAACTGCCTTCGCCCATTTCTGTGTAAATTCTTTGGACGGATACGGATAGGTGTCCACGCGCAAACCATCAAGCCCCGCAAACTCAATCCACCATATCGTATTTTGAATAAGGTATGTCGCCAAATGCGGGTCATTCGCATTAAAATCCGGCATCATCCAATCAAACCAACGCTCGGTCATGCCGCGTTTATCGTATTCGGATGCGTAAGGATCGGAGTGCGTCGAAGCGCGGTAATTCGGACGACGAAACTCTTTTTTCCAATTCGTACTTGCCTTCGCTGTAGAAAGATCGTTAATCCAAGCCGATGAAGGCGGGTCTTGGGCAAGGTAATTTTTATCGCCCATATGGTTCAGCACAACATCTTGAATAACTTTCAAACCGCGTTTGTGGCAAGAATCCACATAGCGGCGATAATCTGCATTTGTTCCAAAACGCTTATCAATCGCGTAAAAATCGGTAAAGGCATAACCGTGATACGAGTATTTATCCATGTTGTTCTCAATAAGCGGCGTACACCAAAGAGCCGTCATTCCTAAATCGCGGATGTAATCCAAACGACTCATAATGCCCTCTAAATCGCCGCCGTGCCGGAAATTGAGCGAATCACGGTGCATACCGTCGGGAAAACCTGCAATAACATCATTGGTAGGATTTCCATTTGCAAAACGGTCCGGCATAAGCATATAGACCGCATCGCTGCTGCTAAATCCTTGACGTGCGAGTAAACCTTTATCCCGCAAGGACAAAGCAACTGTTCGGAATAATGTCTGTGTACCACTTTTTACAGTAAATGCAGCCGCGCCGGGCGCAGTTTTAGGGCTGATTTCGACCGTCAAAAAAACGTAATTCGGGTTTTCCGTTGTTTCCCGTTTGACGATTTTCACGCCCGCATAATTCGTACTAATGCTTGCTTTGGCAATATCTTTCCCGTAAAACAACAACTCAACTTGCGGATTTTTCATTCCAATCCACCACGACGGCGGGTCTATACGTTGAAGCGGAGGAAGTTCGGAGGGTGATTGTGCCTGCATGGGCAAATATGCTCGGAGTTGTATTATAATGAGCATCAGGCAAACCGTAACAACACCTGAAATTATGCGCTGAGACGCGGTAATCGAAGAAACCATAAACAAGAAAATCAAAATGAAAGAATGATGATGACGAGCAAACGGCAGCAGACCGCACATTGCCTCAATAAATTGTCTCAATAATACGATTTTTTTTATGCTTTAGGTACGATTTTTGCAAATTATTCGCAGAATCACTTTTAGGCAGGCACACTGCCGCATTTTTTCTTGTTTGATTATCGTCATCTCAATATGAAAAATTTTATCATAAGCTCACTGTTTCTTGCACTTGTGCAGTGTTCTTTCATTAACACAAACGCCACCGCGCAAGATTGCCAAAGCCAACTTAATCGTATGACTGAACTGGTCAATAAATCAGCAAAAGATATTGAAAACTTCAAGAAAGAAAATGCCGAGCAAGACCGCACTATCGGACGAATGAAAAAAACTCTCGCTGACCGCGATAAACAAATTGATTCGCTTACGGCAGACCTCGCTGCGAAAAAAGTAGATATCGCAAGCCTTACCAATTCGGTCAATACATTAACAACGACGCTCGCCCAACGCCGTATCGAAATCCAGCAACGTGACAGTCTTTTAGCAGCAAGGAAGACAGATATCGCCGCACTAACAAAAGATCTTCAAGAGCGCACCGATACAGTTAAAGCACTCCATCTTGAACTAAACACCAAACAACAGGAACTTGCTATCAAAGACGACTATATTGCATCACTCAAAATGGATGTGGAAGCAAAACGTCGAGAAATAAGCGCACAAAGCGAACTTCTGGCAGCCATCAGTAAAGAAGCGGTGCAGACTCTTCGTCGTGAGGTGGACGCGCTCAAAAAAGAGCTTGCCGCACTCAAAACAGATTCTCCCAAACCCTCACAAATACTGCCTTCTCAGCCCAAAGCCGGAGAGCAGAAAAAATAATTGCTGGCAAGAAAATATAGCTTTTTTACTCACTGCATTTCACTTATCCGGCACACAGGCTTAAAATCACAATTGTCGCACGGAATAAAGCCACCACGCTTTTGTGGCTCAACCGGAAAATGCCCGTTACCGATGTGCGTTGCATACTCCGATGCCTTTTCCACGGCATATTCCATCATTGCCCGCATCGTTTCTTCATCCGCGACCGTTCCGCCATTACGTGATTGTTTTTTCGGAGCAAGCGGCGATTGTTCGGGAAGCATCACAAAACTGTGTGTTTCGGCATCTTCATTGCGGCTGGATGTCTTAGGAGAAAGAATATAATAGACCGCTCCGGCTGCCTCCGCATCAATTCCGTAACCTTCGCGTAAAATCTGCTCTGCTGCGACGCTATAGAGAGGCATTTGCAAGGATAGCCCTTTTTTGATGTCTGCATTTGTCGAGACGCTCGATCCACTTTTGTAATCACCAACCATGATTTGATGCGGCTTGTCCGGTTCATTACTCGGCAGAAGTTCAACGCGGTCTATTTTCCCCTGCAACCGCAGATTTTCCGCCAACTCCACATTACCCAACACGCTTTTGAGTTCTCCAAACGCAAACTCGAAAAGCGCCGGAGCAAATCCCCACGCAGCACTATTCTCCGTTCCTTCCGCTCTCGCTAATTCACTGTCCAGCCAAATATCCAATTTACCGCGTCGGGTGTATTCTTGATTGTCGGGCGTTTCGGCATTGGACGCTTGTCCCAAAATTGCCTCGCGATCAAGATCGAAAAAAGGATGGTCAAAACGAATTACTTTCAATTCTTCTTCGGCAATACCGTGCAATAAACGCCGATACCGCTCGCGTTCAGCCGATTCCAACTGTACCGTTACAAGGTCGGGTAAGCCTGCTTTTATTGGCTTGACGACAAAAGCGGTATCTCGCTGCTCTTCTTGTAATTCCTGATAAAATTTGTACAAAATGCGGTGCAAAAGTGACCCGCTTTCTAAAGGCGAAAGTGACGTATCGTACTCGTGAATTTCCCGCAAACGAAGATTTTTCGCAGCAAAGAACTGATATGGACACTTCGCGTACTGCTCCAATGCAGAAACGGAATAGGCTGATTTCGCCAAGCGCTCCCCTTCGACCAACACCTCTTTTGCCGATTTTCCTTCACTTTTCAACACGTCCGCCAAATACTCTTGGACTCGCATCAATGCTGCTTTTGCGTCATTCCGTTGAAGTTCTCCGGCAACGCTGTTCATAATTTCCGAACGCTCTTCCGGTGCCGCTTTTACATATCGAAGCGCGGCTGCCCGCACCGTTTCTTCTTCCGAAGCAAGTCCGAAAAGTGTGTAATGAAGCCAAGGTTCGAGTGCTGCATCCTGTGAAGCGCCTTGCGACACAGCCAGACGCAATTCATGGCTCACCACGCACCCGGCTTCTTGAAGCGAGGTAATTTTGAGCAGTGCATCCACAAATGACGAGCGCGTGAGGTCGTCGCCGTTATCGGCACGCGAGGGATAGGTGATAAAAACACGCTTTTTTCCTGCTTCAAGCAGAGGCGCGTTGTTAGTGAGTGCCTGATAGAACTGAACACGCTCTTTGCGTAAAAAGCGTTCTTCAGAATCAATAAGTTCTTTGCCCAAAAAGGTTTCCGGGACGTAACGACCGGGAAATTCGCCGTCCACCGCACCACAAATAACCGTCAAACGAAACGGTACACCGCGAATCTGCTCCGCAGCCGTTACGGTAACACCATAGCCTAATTTCTCGCGCACTTGATACCGTCCGCTTCGGACGGCTGTACGCAGCCGCTCAATATATTCTTCCAATGTACGCGGGCGCTCCGCCGGAAGGCTCGAATCTTTGCGGTGAGCGCGTGAGTCACGTTCTTGCAAAATGGCAGTCAATTCTTCGAGAATCGCAAGAAACGACGCGAGCGCACGGGCATCTTTTTCCACTTCCTCTTCAAGGCTGAGAAATTCGGTCATGCGTTTGGCATTAGAATCGGACTCTCCTTCCAAAGCAAGATTTCGTGCGTGTTCGTGGAATGCGACAATTTGGTCATGGACACGAAGTTTCGCCAAAATTGCATTCTTGATAAATTCTTCAAACTCACTAGGCGTGAGTTGGGTTTGTTCACCGGGGAATAATGCAAGAAGTGCCGTAAAATCTCGCTTGGCAAGCTCAATTTCTTCGATAAAGCGCCGCGTTTCGGCAAGCTCGTCGCGGTCAGTATTCGGGTCACGGTTCAGCATAATTTCCCGCTTCGACAAGTACGCCAAACGGCTGTCCATGCGGCGTAGCCACTGCGTTTTACCATCGCGCCCAAAGCGCCGACCACCACTGATGCGCAAGCGCCCCGCAACCGTAAAAAGATTAGCTGCGTTCAGTGGAGCATACTTTTTATACCCTCGCTCTTTGCGTTCAAAGCGCAAATACGGGCTTTGCAAAGCACGGTTAACATCCTCGCGCTTATACCCATACAGCAGCATATCCAGCACGGCAAAGACCGCCGTAACAACCGGCGATTTCTCCAAGGGAAAACGGTCGGTGATATTAGCGGGAATATCATAAAGAGCAAACATCTCTCGAAACAAGCTTGAATACTGCTCCGGCTGACGCATGACCACGCACATTTCCGCAAGCGGAATCTGCTCTCGCAAAGCAAAATATCGCAGAAGTTTCGCAATAGAACGGACTTCATCGGCACGGTTATCAAAAGCCACGATGCGCACACTATCGTTAAATCCTTCGTGGCGAATATCTTCCTCTGTGTTGAAGAGCCAGCGGCGTAAATAGGAGGCTTTGGGCAAATGTTCTTCTCGGCGGTCTTTGAAGCGGTCATTCGCTTCGGTATCGGTAGTAAAAGCGGTAAAACGCGGAACGAGCGAGATTTCATCAGGCTTTGCGCCATCTTTTTCTCCAACAGGTTTTCCCGTAAATCCTTGCAAGGACGCGACCGTATCTTGTAAACCGCCAAAAAGCGGACCATTGGCATCGGAATAATCCAAAATAATACGGCTGTGAAAGGGTGCATAGTACAACGCCGCAAGAAAGCGCTCTTCCGGCTTTTTGAATTCGGTGAACCCATCCAAAACAAGCGTTGTTGCGCTCGGCAATATTCCCCGCCAAGCCTCTTCAATGCTTGATTCTGTGCGAAGACTTGTGCTTCCTTGTTCTTTGGTCAGGCAATCAGTGATAAGCGTGAGCAATTTCGGATAATCCGTCAAAGCCTCGCCAAGCGTACGCTCGTAACTTTCATACAGCGTTGCAATATCGGCTAAACGGCGCGGGTCGGTAACAGCACTTTCCAGTCCAAAGCCGCTTGCAGCAAGGTCGGCGCGGAGTGATTGCGGCAAAATACCGTCTTCTTTTAATCCCAAAATAATGCCTTGCAAACGCTCCAAAACCGCCGGAGAAATAGCTTGAAATCTACTTCCGCCGCTTGTGAAAAATGTCATATCGCGTCGGCAGCGCTCGGATGCTTCTTCCATAATCGCGGCGGTCAGAGCCTCGCTTATCAAGTGCGGCTGAGAATTACCCAAAAGCAGATTTGCCAAATGCCGCACAAAACCTTCCAGTGTGAAGATTTGCACGTCCGAAACGGGCTTGCCCGTCTGACGAAAAACCGCCCGCGTTACCGAACGGCGTAATAACCGTACTCTGCGACCCGTCGGCACAATACACACGACCGATTGCAGCGCCGCTTCTGCATTGGCGAGAATCTCTTGTTCCAAAATCACTTCGAGTGGGGCATCAAGGTCAAAGCGTGATGCACGGCGATTATGCAGAACGTACATACAATTTCAAGGGAAAAGCATGAAAAAGAAAAGACACGTACCGAACTAAAAAAATTACTGACCTGCATGATAGAGGCTTTGCAAAGCCGCCAATGTAGCACTTCGGACAGCTTCCTGTGTTGTGCTGTTATCAATCACGATATTTGCTCGCCGTTTTTTTTCCTCTGCCGGAATTTGCGCCAAAATACGCCTGCGTGCTTCGTCTTCGGGGATATTCCGCCCTTCGGAAAGCCGCTTGACACGGACTTCTTCGGGCGCATCAACAACAATAACTTTATCGTAAAATCTATCGGCACCGGTCTCAAAAAGCAAGGCGCTTTCGTTAAAGACCAAACGATGCCCCTCGCTAAAGTACAGAGCAGCTTGCTTTGCGACGGTTTCCCAAACAGCAGGATGGACAATGCTGTTCATCAATGTGCGGTTGCGCTCGTGGTCGGGCGTGTCGCCAAAGATAAGCGCAGCCATTTTCACGCGGTTCAGCGTTCCGTCAGCAGCATACACATCGCCAAAAGTCTCGCGGATACGCGCTTTGACGGCTTCGCTGGTGTGTGTGATGTCGCGCCCGATGTCATCGGCACTCAGAACGGGATACCCTGCTTCGCGGATAATTGCCGCCACGGTGCTTTTACCGCTTCCGATGCCTCCGGTAAGCCCGATAAATACTTGGTCGGGTGATGTTTTGATATGAGCAAAAAGTTCGTGCATTGGAGTATGGTGTTGTGTTAAATTCGTGATTTTGAGATGACTGTATTGCGCTTTATGCATTAGCCTAAGTAGGCAAAAAATCTTTATCTAGCTGAATAAAATCAGACTTTCATAGTGGTAATACAGCGTTGCGATCACCTTTCTATATCCATAAGCTAAAAAGCATCTTAAAATCTACATGGGCAAGACTGAATTGTGCTGTGGTTGAAAAAATTTTATCGTGTGCTTCGATTCTCCCAAAGAAAGAATGGAGGAAGGCAATCGAAGCATCAAAACTTCAAATGTAACCGTTTTTAAACCCGTAAACAGATCTCCTTACTTCTGTTTTTTGAAGATGGTAGTGACAAGAATACCTGTAGGCTGTGGCGGATAGCCAGTACGAGGTGGAGAGGTGTACAAATACATCCCCAAGCTATCAACGGTGTAATAAAAATCTTCAACTCCTGTTCTGTTAGAAAAGACAATCTGCGCTTGGTAGTTCGGATTTATACCCCATCTACCAAAGCCAATCTGCAAGAACTTCTCCAAGGAATCGTGATTGACGGTGGAGATGGGATGAAAGTTTTCCAATCTGCCGTCATACCGTAAGGTGAAGTTTTCTGTCCTCCATGTTCCTTCGCTCGGTGAAGAGCCGGAAAGGATAAGTTTACCAGTACCCGTATTGATAGTTGGATTTATCGGCGAATACTCTGGTCGAGAAGGATTTCCAGATAGAATGACCAATGGTGTGTTCGGATAGTATGTCCCACGTGGGTCGCCGCCGTAAGGCAGAAACTGAATTTGATAAATCGTAAGATCTGAAGGTATTGGTTTGGGTGGTATCGGCTGCGATAAAGGGGATTGAGAACAAGACAGTATCACCGTTATCGGCACAGCAAGTATAGCTACGAGGATAAGTCTGGTCATCAAATGAAAGTGTTTCATGGTATCATTTCCTTTTTTGTGTCCGATAAATTTGATGTGCTATTCACACAACAAGTGGCGTAAACGCGAATTTCTGCCCACTAAACAAACCTTTATCGCTTAATTTCAAATCAGGAATCACGAGCAGCGCCATAAAGGAAAGTGTCATAAAGGGCGCATGGAGGCTTGTCCCCAGAGCTTTTGCTTTAGCATCAATCCGTGAATACGCCTCGCCGACCGCATACCCGTCCTCGTTCGTCATAATGCCCGCCACCGGAAGCGGTAGGACATCTACGCTTGCGTTTGCACCTTCGCCATCTACCGCCGCAATGCCGCCTTCTGCTTTGATAATCGCATTGACAGCCGCCTGAAGCGCTTCGTCACTTGTCCCGACAGCAATGATGTTATGCGAATCATGACCAACGCATGACGCAATCGCCCCACGCTTCAAACCGAAGTTTTTGATAAAACACACCGCCGGAGGAGCATCGTTGTAACGGTTTACAACGGTCATTTTCAGAATATCACGTCCAGCATCACTTTCCAGCGCACCATTGCTGGCTTGTAGCGTTTCGTGTATCTCATTGGTAATAAGTTGCCCGTCTAAAGCCTCAATAACCCGCACAGTTACGGTATTTTCTGCGGTATTAGCTGCAATGCGAAAATCTTCTGCTTTTTTGGGCGAACATGAAAAATTATTCACAAGCGGAGCCACAACGCGCTCAATACAGCTTTTTCCGCCATCTGCGACACACTCGCCATTGATAAATGTGCGCAATGTTCTGAACTCTTGCAAATTATTTACTTCGATAAAATCCGCCGCATCGTGAGTCCGCATCAGTCCTACATCCAAGCCATAGTGCAGCACAGGATTTACCGAGGCACACTGTAGCACGTTCATTACATCGTGTCCTTTTTGAACAGAGCGGCGAACAACTTCGTCGAGATGGCTTACGGCAAGGTCGTTTGGGTGTTTATCGTCGCTACAAAACATAGTTTGCGCGGTATGGCTGGAAATGAGGCTGTGGAGCGCTTCGTAATTTTTCGCCGCTGAACCTTCCCGAATAAGAATCTTCATCCCGTGCCGAACTTTATCCAACGCTTCTTCCAGCGTAAAACATTCGTGGTCGGTCGAAATTCCGGCACTGATGTATTTTGCGGCATCCTCACCACGCAAACCGGGCGCATGACCGTCCACAGGGCGCTTCAGTTCATGCGCGATACGGATTTTTTCCATCACTGCCTCATCACGAAACAGCACACCCGGAAAATTCATCATTTCGCTCAGATACTTCAGTCCATCCTGTTCAAAGAGTTCCCGAATATCCGCCGCCGTAACAACTGCGCCCGCCGTCTCGAAAGTCGTCGCCGGAACGCACGAAGGAGCGCCAAAGGTAAATTTGAAATTGACCGTGCGCCCATTTTCAAGCATATACCGCACCCCGCGCACCCCCAGAACATTAGCGATTTCATGCGGATCAGAGACCGTTCCCACCGTACCATGCACCACCGCCATTCGTGCAAATTCCGATGGAACAAGCATCGAACTTTCGACGTGAACGTGTGCATCCACATACCCCGGCAGAAGGTATGTATCGTAATGGTTATCGTCGTAATCAATCGCAGCAATTTTTCCTTCAGCAACGTAAAGAGTTCCGCCACGAACAGTTCGCTCTAAGACATTGACAATTAGACCACTACGCGAAAACGACGAAGCAGATAAATGCGGCATAACGAAAAAAAATTATGATGAGCGAAAATTTTATTTGCAAATATACTTTCAAACCTGCTATATTGCAATTCTGTATTTGATACTTGTTATCAACATTACGGGCGGTTAGCTCAGCTGGTTCAGAGCGCCTGCCTTACAAGCAGGATGTCGGGGGTTCAAATCCCTCACTGCCCACAAAAAACCGTAATATTTTACGGCTTTTTTTTTACAAAAAGTCTGCGCCGCAGAAAATAATGCAGAAGTGGCGGAACCGGCAGACGCGCTGGACTCAAAATCCAGTGGGCTTAACACCCGTGTGGGTTCGACTCCCACCTTCTGCACAACTCTTTGCCCCCAAACCCGCATCAAACCTTGATTGCGGGTTTTTATTTGCCCAACGTTATACAAATACTTATACAAAACAGCATCAAATTACCATCAGGTTATGGCATATTTTACCAACGTATCCGTACTTCGACGCGGCGATTTACAGCGCGAGACTCCTCTAATGCAGACCGAGAGAGCGGTTGACGCTCGCCTTCGGTTCGTATGGTAATTGCCTCGTGAGGAATACCATGAAGTTCGAGGGCAGCCGCAACAGCCTCTGCACGTTCTTGCCCCAAAATTTCGTTTTCTTCCTTCGTTCCCAAATCACACGTATGCCCCACAACTTCTACTTTTAGACGCTCCCGTACTTCAGGCGCTTTTTCAGTTAAGGTCTTGTACGCAAAAGCAATCAGCGCAGGTAACGAAGCAGATTCCGGACGCAGTGTCGCTTGTTCCTGTACGCAATACAATGGTGGAAAAACAAATGGTGAAGAGCTTTGCAGGCTCAACACAATGGGCTGCTCCCGGCGCTCCAAACGGGATTCCGCCGGAAAATCCGGCTTCCGCGCATCCACAATCCCCAACCACGAAGGACTTGGCGTCATATCCGACATTTGCGCCATAACTATATACACACTACCTGCCGGAAGCGTCATAGCATAACGCGATTCATTCAAGGTCGTTTCAGCAAACGACTGGATTTCAGGGCGCATATAACCTGCGCTTGTAGTATTTGCTATTGCCGTGTATCCGGTCAAAACAACATTTTCTTCTCCTGTTGGACGAATACCTGTTTTTTGCCCAAACTGCGGAATAGCGTTTTCCTCACGCTCTCCTTTGTTCCGAAGATTGTTCTTACGTGCAGTTTTGTCACGGTTGTTTGCAAGATTGTTAGCAGAATTGTTCCCCAAGTTTTTCTCAACACTCACTTTGCCAAATAGCAACACAGCTCCTTCATGTTTCAAGGAATCAGGCAGCACGGCTTTGTATAAGCCTTTTTTTCCGGCACTATCGCTTGAGAGAAAATATGCGGTTCGTCCGTCCAACGCAACATCTATCGAACTATCCTCTTCGCTTGTATTGATCATACTTCCAAGATTTACGGGCGTTGTCCAGCGTTGCCATGAATCATCCAAACGCCGCGTTACAAATAAATCCGCCACGCCGCTTCCACCGTGTCCTTCAGAAGAGAAATAGAGCGTTTTTCCGTCCGGTGCAAGGTGCGGAGAGCCTTCATAGGCACTCGTATTGACGGTTTTTCCTAAATGCAACGGCTCAGACCACTGTAACGACGTATCTTTCCGAAACGACACATACAAATCTAAACCACCTAGTGACTCGTCTCGTTGCAAAGCGAGCAAAAGCGTTCGGTTGTCCGGCGCTAACCGCGCATAGTATTTTTTTGTACGATTATAAAAATTCTCAATCCGAATGGGCTGTGGAAATGCCCACGCGCCTTCTTTGAAACGAGTGAGCGAAAAGCCCTGATTTTTCAACGGCAATTCTCTGTCGTACACACCATACACAAGACCCCAACGGTCATCCGGCGACAGCGAACAGAGAACATCGCTTCCTTCAGTGTTCAAAGGAGCGCCCAAGTTTTGCGGTTTCGCCCATGCACCATTTGGCAACAAATCAGCAAACCAAATATCATCAAAATCCCGCACACCGCCGATATTTTCAGCATAATTTTTTCGGTCAAAATACAATCGTTTGCCATCGCTTGTCAAAACGGGCAAAATTGTCGGTTGATGCGCAGAAAATTCTTCGGGCAGCCGTGTTTTGAGGTGATGATGATGCTGGGAAAACACGGGAATGTTTACACCAAGCGCCATCGTACAAACCAGAAATAGGAATAATCGAGACAAAGTCAGAACAGAAAAATAGAGAACAAAAGAAAATATGGTCATACAATTTCAGTGAATTACCGTCGAATAATAACCGGAAGCGCAGCTACTCCTCGCTCCGATTGCACCATGAGCATATATGCACCGGTAGGAATGTGTTGGACTGCGAGTGTAAAAATGCCTCGCTCATATTCCAATGCGCCTTCTTTGAAGCGCTCTTGCGCCTTGTACTCACCGCCGGCAAACGTATTACCCAAAACGTCTTTCAATACACATCGCGCATTGGCAAGTGTTAGCGCAGTGTCTTCGAGTAATTGCTCAATCACAAGAGACACTTGCTCCGAAGCAGGATTAGGGACAGGTTCAGCGGTACGTAAAACGGCAATATTTTGCCGTGCGTTTGCCCCTAAAGACCGCAAAATAACCCGCGTCGAGCAACGAGAATCGGCAATGTAGGCATTCGGTGCGGATTCTCCGACAAGCGGAACCGCCACAACACCGCATGAATCCTCGACAAATATTGTATCGCGCCGCGTGCCCAGTTCTTTGGGGGCAAAACAAATCGTGATTTGGCGTGTCGTGCGAGGAGGCAGCACAAGCGGGAATTGGCTTAATGCCATCGAAAATTCGATATTACGGGCAATTGGAATTGTGCGTAGCGTCACGGTGCGTGTGGAATCGGCATTGCGCAGCACAACACTCGCACACGTCACTTGATTAACGCCTAGGGTATCGAACCGAAAATCACCGGTGGTCGAAAGAACAAACAATTGCTTGCTGAAATCCAATGCCGTAACACTAATTGTGTTAGAAGTCCAAATGCAGCCATTATTATCGGTTAATTCCGCGCGATACACCCCTGAAATTTTTGTACTAAATTGCTGCGTTGTACTTACAGTAATTTGCGGTTGATTAATATCGTGCCATCGGTATTGTCGGAAGCCCGCCGGAGCCTGTAAAAACGTACTATCGCCAATACAAAACCGTAATTGCCGAAGAGCTGTAATGTCAGTATTGGGGCGAGGAAAAATCGTAATCGTGGTCGTCGAACTTGCCGTACACCCGCTTTCATTTCTCACAAAGAGCGTATATCTGCCGGAGCGCGTTACATCAAGCGTTGTGGCAGTACTGAGTATACGCTGCCCATCCGACCACTCATATCGAAAATTCGGTACTTGAAACTCGGAGGTGAGACGAATAGTTGTACCTTCGCACGCGCGGGGCGGCGCAGAAAGGCTCATCCGGGCTTCGGGTCGTGGAAAAAATGTTACTTGAATAGAATCGGTCAATGTAACGCAATCAAATACTCTGGCGGTAACGCGGTACATTCCACTTTGACGCACGACAATTGTCGCCGTCGTCGCACCATTAGACCATTGATAATTTCTAAAGGCATTGGACACCGAAAGAACAACACTATCACCCTGACAAAAAAATGGGGAGGGAGGAATCGGGCGAATTTTTAATTCCCTCTCGGAAGGCGGCACATATCGGTACACCCCTTCACCAACGATAAAGCCAAGCGTATCATTCACAAACCACAAATCATCTAAATCGGCACTCGGCGGAATACCGCAATTACGCAATTCCCACGTTCTGCCATAATTATTGGTGTAGTATGCGGCAGCGTTGAGACCCGCAGCCCACGCCGTTGAATCATTGAGCAAATATGTACCATACATTGCCTCACCGGTTAAAAACTCGCTCCATGTTTGTGCCATGTCAGTCGAAATGCGCATTCCTCCCCCCGGTCCGGCACCAGTGCATTGCGTACCGGCAATAGGCACTAAAAAGGTGCGATTGCTAATAGAAAGGTCTTCTTGCCAGACAAATTGCAAACGCGACGACGGCGTGAATGTTCGCGCGAAGGGAGTCCAAGTAACTCCCCCGTTAAGCGTCCGAAAAATCTGCCCACTCGACACAGCATATCCTAACCCCCGCGAAGAATAGACAATAGCATCGGTTAAGCCGGAGTTGTTATTCGGACCGGAAAAAACTGTCCATGTATTCCCGCCATTGGTTGTGCGTAAAAAAAATTGTTGGTCGCCGCAACCACCCGACAGTACATAGCCTGTGTCGCGGTGGGTAAAATAGCAGCCCCAGGTACGAGATTCTATACCGTTAAGTTGAAGCGGCGTAATATCTGTCCACGAGCGTCCGCCGTCTTGCGACTTAAACACACCGCCGGGACCTGTTGCATAGCCGACTGTCGGATCAGGAAACCAGACCCCTTCAAGGTGATTACGAAAATCACCCCTGTCATACGATAACCTGCCTGGAATTTGTGAACGCACCCACGTTTGTCCGCCGTCAGTCGTGTAGAGCACCCTCCGATAAAACCCGACAATCCAGCCTAGTTGCGGGTTGGAAGGCAGGAAATAGGCTTCAAGCCAATAATCCGGCACACCGTCGGGGGCAGGCGGAACTTCTACCTGCACCCAATCTTGCCGACCAACATTCGCGGGAAGAGTTTGAGCAAAAGTATGGTGATATTGCCCTATATCAAAAGCAATAACAGCAACAAGAAAAACAACAAGAGTGATATATCGAAAAGGAACAAAGAGACTTCGCGTACCAAAAGAAGCCAAATAATAACGGCGCATTGGGAGAGACATAGCAACATCAAGAAAATTGAGCATGAAAAGAATCTCGCTGATTCAAGTTAATGATTTTGTGCCATAGCAGCCTTTAACGCGAGAATATCAGCGATTTCCGTTGGGTCTTGGTCGTTCATGAGTGCCAACCAGTAACTTGTCCAATCAGCTAAGTACAAAAGCACAAACATTTGTTCCAGCAACGTTTCACCTTCAGCAACAATTTCCAACAAGTTGCGTGAGCGTCCGCGCAGAACATTTTTTGTTGCCTGAAAACGAATATCCATGCGGGGCTGACCGCTTTGCGGAAGTTCTAAAAAAACAAGGGAAAACCGCTCTAAAAGGTCATTCGGCAACACCCAACTATTAATTTCATTATGATTCATTTCCGGAATGATATTGCCAAAAGCAAGATGCTTTGCATTTTCCTGTATTTGTCCACGCCAACGCAAATTCACAGCTTCTAATTGTGGCGAAGAATAGAACACAGGAATAGTGCCACGCAGCTGCTCTGCAAGTCTGTACGCAGGGTTACCGGAATCAGGTGTGGAATACTCGCTTGCTTTTGCATCTAACAAGGATGGCAAAACATGAACAGCTTGAAATAAGGCTTGGCTGACCGATTGCCCCAGCGCATTATGCACCAGAAGCGTCATTAAAACAGGGAAAAACGAATATCCCACAGCGCAACGAGGCTGCAAGCCGCTTGGAATTGTGATGACAGGCACATTATCCGCTTCTGCCCGTTGTTTGAGTTCGCCACCGGTGGCAATACATAAAAGCCTCTTCGTCTTGCTTTGCGCGGCACGATAGCCGGCAAGCGTTTCTTCGGTGTTCCCGGAATAACTGCTCGCAATAAATGCTGTGCTGCCGTTTACACCGGAAGGCAGACCATATCCACGATTGACCAAAACGGCAAAATCATCTACACCATAACCTTGCAAGGTGCAACGCAGCAAATCTCCTGCTATTGCTGAACCACCCATGCCGGAAAATACAAGCATGGGGAAACGTGAATTATCATGAAAATACGGTGCCTGAGCGCCAATGGCGATAGCTTCGCGTACTTGGTTCGGGAAATTTTTCAAGACCTCGAACATATTACTGCGGTCAAAATCAAGGAGTGAACAGGCTTCTACGGTGGTGGACATGATAGGTAAAAATGAGAAATAGGGGAAAAAGATGTATTCAAGGATGTTTATTTGCGAGAAAAACTCGCCAAACGTAAACAGATAATATCTTGAAATGCTCTCACAACGCTGGAAGGCGTTGTATAACCGTTAAATATCAGCGAGAATACTAATGGTTCTTGGTCGCGGGTGGTAATATACCCCGACAGCGAAGAAACGCCGGTCAAAGTACCGGTTTTGGCTTTCAGATTTTTTTCTGCGAGGGTTGATTTGAAGCGGTTTTGCAGCGTGCCACGTTCTCCCGGAACAGCAAGCGAACGCATAAATGCAGCACGGTTTTTGGAATTGTACGCCGCCGCTAGGATGTCTGCCATTTGCTTGGGAGAAATTAGATTAAAGCGCGAGAGTCCCGAACCATCAGCTAAATACGCACCTTTGAAGGCAACGCCGTTTTTTGTGCCGAATTGTTTCGTCATATCTGCGGCTTTGTCGGCATTGCCTTTGCCACTAAATTCTTTCGCAGCCGTTCGCCAGACTTGCTCTGCACAAAGATTATGGCTGACGGTGTTGATAATACGCACAATATCTTTGAGCGGCGGCGATGTGTGGTAACAGACGGGACGCATTTCGGCATAGGCGATTTTATCACCCCACTGTTTTGCATCAAACATCCCGCCCCGTACGGTAATTCCTTGCTCTTCGAGCATTTTTTTGAAGAGCGATACCGTAAAAAGTGTTGGGTTATCAACAGCGATTTCTGCCTTGCGAATCCCATTATCACTTGTATCGGCAGCAATCGTTCCCGAAACGTGAATGATATTCGAGTATGCTTGGCGCGTAATACTCACCGAAGCAGCGGAATCACGCGGAACAGTACGAACTGCGCCACTAATGGTAACATAATTGGTCGGCGGATTCACGGTAATTTCTGCGGGCTGCCCGACGGAAAATGCCGGCTTAACAACAACCTCAACACTGTTGTCGTTAAAGGACAAAGCAGACATTTGGGCAGAATACGAGTACGGAACATCATCCCACGACCAGCCCGTACCCCAGGGATCGTCATCAAAGTAGGAATCATCGCCCACCAAATTCCCGCGAATAGACCGTACACCAAGCGAATCCAGTACACCACACCATTGGCGCAAAATAGCGAGCGGGTCGGCGTAAAAATAGCTGGACAGGGAAGGGTCTCCCGCACCGCGAATAATCACGTTTCCAACAAACTCACCATTAGATTTTTTGAGCAAACCATCTAAAAACAATGTGGTTGTATAGGTAAAGTCTGCACCCAAAAAGTCCATCGCCGAGACGGTGGAAACAACCTTCATGTTTGACGCAGGGGTCATAGCTTTTTGCTCATTACGAGCAAAAAGAACTTCTTTCGTTTTTAATGAAGCGATATACACGCCTACCGAAGCGCTATTGAGCAACGAATCATTCAGCAAGGCAGTAAATTCTTGCTGTAATTCTCCAACGGTTCTGGTAGCACTTGTTTCAGTTTGTGCTTGCAGCAGTAGTGCTTTGAGTGGTGCAGACAGAGAACTTTGCCCTAATAACGAATACGGGACAAACATCACTACAGCCAGAATAATGCCAGTGAAGCGAGGAAGCAAAAATGGGGGAAGTCTCATCAATGCAGTAAGGAAATAAGAGGATAACAGTAGAATCACGTGCTAAGGTTGTACGATGAATTTAGAGAAAAAAATTGGTCTGTGAAAACTTTTCTCTGTGTGTCTTTTTCATCTTGCCCCTGAAAAATTAAGTCAATGACAGATCTGCGCCACAGGGTCAAGCAATTACCGTATGATACAGAGTTGATGAGTGCTTATCTGACCGCCTACCAACAAAATGTTACGCTTGTTCGCATCAAGACTGCGAATCTCTTTCGTTAATAAGCCGTCAGCATTGATATTCTGCCGAGTCTGGCCACCGTCACCGGAATGCTGTAAATAATAGCCTTTTTGTGAAGGAAAGGGCGGTTTTGTTCCTTGTTTTGTTATGCCCACCGACATCTTCGCAACCCCAGCCCATCTCCCACCAGAAACGAATATACGACCCAATACACACTCTATTCGCATATAGACTTGAATATAGATACTTCCTTTAATCTCAATGCAGATTCGTACCATTACCCAAAATTTCTTGTATGATAAAACCGACAATGAGAATAAGCACTAATGACGAATACACACCATCAAACAAGCCTTCTATGTCCGCGCTCTCAGGAGATTCAACACACCCACGACAAGAAAGATACTATGCGGCACAGCAGCCGCTAACGCCGGTGGAATATCTCCTGCTAGACCAAGCGTCTGCCCGATACGAATAGCAGCGATGTACAAAAACGCTATCACCATCGCCATTGCTATCTCCAATGCTAATCCGGCTTTGCGCTGTCCGGCAGAAACAGGCACACCAAAAAGCATCACAATAAAGTTCGCAAAAGGCAAAATATATTCACCCCAATACGCAATGCGCTGCTGGCGAACATCTTTACCACCACGCTCGGAAGCATCAATATACTCTTTCAGTTCGGGGAACGTGAGTTCATTGGTATTACGCTGAAACTGCATGAGTATTCGCGGCGTGGTGTTCGTTTTGAGCGTCATTGTCGGAAGAATAGTGACTGTCGGCTGGATACGAAAATCAGGACTGAAGCGGTGTTCGCTGACGTTTCTCAGTTGCCAAATGCTCTTCGCGGTATCATAGCTAAAATCGCCTGCGAATATGCGCCAGACAATGCGCGGCTGCACTTCGGAAGAATACTCTTCCAGTGTCAGCCCCGAACCCGTTTTCATCTGGTCATCGTAAAAGCGAATGATAAGATTGCGCTTCGGCGTTTCGCGGATATAGACATTGTAAAGTGTCGTTTCAACGCGTCCTTTACCCAATGCTTTGCGCTCAAAATCAGCTTTGAAGCGGTTTGCGCGAGGAACTATCCAGCCATCAAAATAAAATTGCACGCAGGAAATGACAAGCCCCATACACAACAACGGCAGCAAAATACGATAGAGACTTAATCCACCTGCCTTCATCGCTGTCAGTTCATTCAATGTTGAAAATCGCCCCATCGTAAAAAGGCTCGAAAGTAGCATGGCGACAGGCGTTGTCAATTTGACAATTTCAGGTAGATAGTTAAGATAAAATGCGACAATATGCTGAGGAGGAGTTTTTCTATCCAAAAAACCATCCAAATTTTCGAGCAGATGCACAATAACAAATACGACGCACAGCCCTATCATCCCGAAGAGCAGCGTCATCATAAACTGTCGTAAAATATACCAATCCAGTTTTTTCATCGCTTTGCTTATTAAAAAGTGTACTGCTTGGTGAATTGTGGCGTAATTCTCCGTACAATTCTCCGTACAATGTACGTTCAAACATCACCGAAATATCCCTAACACAGCCTTGTAAAGCGCAAGAGGACTTTTGCAGAGCGAGTTTTTCCCTGATGTGAGAAAATCCACATTCTACAAAAGCCCTTTGTACGGTATTGGTTTACAGTGTTGTTTTTTACTTGAGTTTCTCAATACAAAGCATATTCGTTCTTGAGCGGGCTTTGAGCGGGCGACCTATCGAAACAACGACGGTCGCGCCGGATTTCAAGTAATTACGCTCCAGAAGTGTTTCTTTCACTTGTTCGATAGCATCGTCCGTTGAATCAACGTCTTGAATCTGTACTGCCTGTACGCCCCAGAGTAAATTGACTTTCCGCGAAACTGCAGGGCTTTGCGTAAAGGCAAAAATCGGCAACACAAATTTCCGTGAAGCCATGTACCGCGCTATTTTCCCTGTGGTCGTAACGGCAGCAATCGCATCAACTTTCATCTCTCGAATCACCGTGCCAACAGCACCGGAAATAGCATCTGCCAACGAATCCGGCAAATTGATATCCAGTGCCGCTTCCGCACGTTTTTTCGAGATTTCTTGGGTACGGAACAGCTCGCCTTCGGCTTCTTCGCAAATCATCCGCATATACGAAACTGTTTCCACCGGATACGCACCAACACTGGTCTCTGCACTCAACATCACAACATCTGTTCCGTCGAATACGGCATTAGAAACGTCGCTGGCTTCGGCACGAGTTGGGCGAGGGTTTTGTATCATAGATTCCAACATTTGCGTTGCCGTAATCACAGGCTTTGCTTGGTCATTGCAAAGCGTAATAATGCGCTTTTGCTCAATTGGTACACGCGCAGCAGGAATTTCTACGCCCATATCGCCCCGCGCAACCATGATGCCATCGGAAACATCAATGATTTTCTCAATATTTTCCAAGGCTTGCGGTTTTTCAATTTTAGCGATAATCCATTGTGTTCCGCCGTGTTTTTTGATGTAGTCTTTACATTCCTGCACATCGTCGGCAGTGCGAACAAAAGAGAGAGCGATAAAATCAACATTGTTCTTAATGGCAAAGATGATGTCTTTTTTGTCTTTCTCTGTCATGGCAGGCTGACTCACATAGACATCCGGCATATTGATACCCTTGCGGGATTTGAGCAAGCCGCCATTCTCCACAATCGCCCGAACAACCTCACCATCGCTGGAACGCACTTTAATTTTGAGTAAACCATCGTCAAAAAGCACAACGCTATCTTCTTTCACATCTTTCGCAAAAGTCGGATAACGTACAGGAATAATATCGTCGGGCTTGCCGCGTTTATTCCACACAGACTCATCCGCCAAGAAAATATCAGTACCATTGACAATACTTATTGCCCCATCGTTTAAGTCGCCAACTCGCAATTTGGGTCCTTGGACATCTGCTAAAATAGGAATATGAATACCCATCTCTTGCTCTACCGCACGAATTATATCCATCGCTTGCAAATGCACTTCATGTGAACCGTGCGACATATTGAGACGAAATGCCGTTGCACCAACGTTGATTAAGGCTTTGACTTTTTCTTTGGAAGCGATAGCCGGACCAAACGTACAAAGAATCTTGGTGCGGTGAATTTTATTACCAACCTTGAGTTGCGTTTTTTTGCCCATATATACTTCCATTAACTCGGAAGAAGTAGCAGCAAAATGGGTAGATTTATGAGTAGTGGGCGGAGCAGCCTGTTTCGTCGCCTTTGTAGCACCTGAGGCAGAGGATTTTTTTACAACAACCTTCTTTGATGAAGATTGAACGGCACGTTTAGCGGGAGCTTTCCCGGATTTTTTCATCGGCGCAACCTTAGCAGACGTTTTTGCTTTTGTCGAAGCAACTTTTGATTTCGACGCGGACGCTTTTGCCATAACAACATTCTCCGAATTAGTCAAACAACATGAACACAGTGTGAGTTATTTCTTCAGAAGCATAATTTACAGAAAAAAAGTGTGAAAACTTCGGTCAGGGAAGAAAAATTGAGGAAAAGTTCAAGCGAATTTGGGGCTTTTGTTTCAATCAGCAAAATTGATTATACTTCTTCTTTGATTTGCGCATAAGAAAAACGATATTGGGTATAATTCTTATTATCGGGAATATGCCCTTTCTCCTTTTTTCTCGAAGAAAACACCATGCAACAGTATATGTGCAAAATCCCATTTACCATCTGGCAGGTCTGCCTTTGTTTCCTGTTCTTTTCTTCAGCTTCGTTGGAGGCTCAATTCCAAATTCAGCCACCAACGATTACTGTTGAAAGGGGAATAGGTAATTCTCGTTACGGTGTTTTATACTATGACCTATTATTTGTGAGAATTGATACAATGTCAATGCGAGGACCAGGTTTTCAATATATCCTTGATATTGCCTTTGACAGTACCTTTCAACATCCTCTTCCGGGGTGGAAAAACCAAGAGCTGCCAGATAATTACATCAGAAGTGATAGGCTTATTGTGCGCGAGAAAATCGGATTTATACAAGGTCTCTATCCTGACACACGATATTTTGTTCGGTGTAAAGTGTTTTATACCAACCCTCGTACTCTGCAAAAAGATAGTTCCGACTATTCCCGAATCGCAAGCATTACCACGCCTTCTTCCCCGAGTGGTGTATGCGTGCTGCCGGCAGTACAACGTGACTCGTCCACCGCGATTCTGCGATGGGTCGCCTATCCTAATCTCCAACGCTATCGGCTCCGTATTGTGAATTGGTCTGCTTCATTTAACAGCAGTTGTAGTGAATGGAGTTCTCTGGATTCTTCTTTTGTTCCCAGAGAATATCAAGGGGAAGGAAAACTCATTATTGGCACGTCGGATACAGTTCTGGGATTACGTCCGGGCATACAGTACCGTTTTGAAGTTCGGGGAGATACCGGTGAGCGGCAAAAAAATACTCTACCGTTGCCGGCAATAGTTTTCAATCCGCCTACTGTCGTTGGGGGACATACCTCGGCGGAGCGCAATCTTTTTTGTGCTGGGAGAAAATTTGTCATGCTTCCAAATCAGGCTTTACATCCAGAGCCTATATCATATTATGAAGCGCCTTGGCGCAGCACCAGAGCTACATATTACACGATGTCTGATAGTAACGTCATACAAGTACAACGAAATCATATTGCCCTTCGCACCATGTATCAACGTATGTTGGCACGACTTGATTCCATGAAAAATATTGGTATTCCTATTGATACGGCTTACATCGCATTTGAGGGGATGCATGGAGTTAGACCAGATGTACCCGCATTCGATTTACCTGGTCTTACATGCTACTTCGCTCGAATCGTTAGTGTTTTCACACTTCGCCGCCCTGATATACGAGTGACACAATTTGCTCATCAGGGCAATGGTTTACCGCCTTTTTCGTGGGATGCTGATTATTTTCGTGTGGTTTTTCCCACAATAACAAGCGTCGGGCATCAGATGGCAGAAACCAAGAGCCGCATCATTCTTTCCACTGCGCCGAACCCTGCTACCGATGAATTGCAAATACACTATTCTACTTCTTCGCCGAGCTGTATCGGGATAGAAGTATTTTCAGCATTTGGGCAAAAAGTTTTCAGCTTACTGCAAGAGCCAACACAAGGCGGCACACACTCTTTGACTATTCCCGTCCGCGAGTGGGCTTCGGGAGTATATCTTTTGCGTTGTATCCTATCTGACACTCAGGGCAAGAATACAACCGTAACACAAAAAATTACTGTATTCCATTAACCTCTATTTGTTCATTAGCTTCTTTCGCTTTTCTCGAATTCAAGTCCTGTCCAACTTCCTCATATTGAAGTGTATGTTCACTTACAATTCACCACCACGTATCCGCCCTGCCCAATTTGCCGGAGTTTGTTATCCCGCAAACGAAACCAAACTGTCAGATTTACTTGACAGTGTTGTCATTTCACCACACCACCTGACACTTTCGGGAAAAAGTGTCAGGAAAAATGCACAGGTCATTGTCGCCCCACATATAGATTTTCGCGTTGGGCTATCGGTCTATGGTCCGGCGTATTACGCCCTGTCAGACAGTGATGCGGATGTGTTTATCATCTTAGCTACATCGCACTATGGCTGGGGAAACCTCTTTATTCCTACCTTGCAGCACTTTGCCACACCGCACGGTGTTGCAAAAACGGACACGGACATTATACAACAACTCTATGAGCGCCTTCCCCATCTTGGCAATGATGATTCAGCTCATAGAGAGGAACATTCTATCGAATTTGAGGTCGTTTTCTTACAGCGTTTTTTTGGTCATCGTGAATTTACTATTGTCCCGGTTTTGATTACCTCTTTTTATCCTTTCATACAATCCTACCGTTCTCAATCGCTTTTACCGGCGCAGCAGCGTGATTTTATGCAGTTTTGCAAGGTTTTGCGCGATACCATTGAGAAATCCGGTAAAAAGGCAGCGTATGTCGTGAGTGCAGATATGGCACATATCGGACGCAAATTTGACGACCCCTACGATGCACAAACAATGCTGGCAACAGTCAAAAAAGAGGACGAATACTTGCTTCAGGCAATGGAGCAGAGTAATGGTAGCGAATACTTTCACCGCATAGCCTCGGTGAATGATGCGTATAAAATTTGTGGATTGCCGCCTGTTTATACGATGCTGGAACTTCTTCAGCCCCGTCAGGGTGAAAGCCTTGCCTACGAGCAATGGCACGAGTGCCCGACACAATCGGCAGTAACGTACGCAAGCGTAGCGTATTACGATCTTTAAACCGTCTTTTGGGGCGAAATTTTCCGCTTACTCTATAACACGAAAGGAATTATCAGGCGTAGAGAACTGCTTTTCGAGTTCCTTCATTATTTCTTTCAGGCGTTTACTCACGTTTGCAGGATAAGCTTTCGGGTCTTGCTCTAACTCATGCAATGCTTTCGGAACATTGAGCACTCGATATTCCGTGCGCCCTGCTTCATTACGGCGTTTGTCAATGTACGTCGGCGTATAACCCACACCGACAATTTTTGCTCCGGCTGCCGTTTTTTCTACCTCCAGCCACGCAACAACGCCAGTTTCACGAGGTTTTGTGCGCTGCCCCGAAATAAAATTCCCCATTGAATATATTGCCGGATACATAAGGGTATCCAAACGCCCTTGCTGCACACGAACAAAACGTTTATTTTCAACGGTTTGAACAACGTGCGGATGCGCTCCTAAAAGTGCATGAGCGCCCTCGCGGAAGAGCCATTCTACAAAGCGTCGCTGCGACGGGCTCGGCTGCAATTGATATTCCGCACCCCAATGCAACGAAACCAAGATAATATCAGGTCGTTCAGCAGGCGGAAGCGCTTGCATTGAGCGGATATCCGACCGAATTGCTAGGGTGTCAATCACATTAACCGTTGTACGATACTGCTCCGAAAGTGCACCATTATTCAGCCCATAGGAAAAAGCGATAATCCCGAGTTTAATTCCTTGGACGTTGATAATAAGCGGCTTAGAACGCTCCGACTGAGAGTCTGTTGTGCCGGTATGCGGGATATTTAAACTGTCAAGCACCTGTAACGTCCGCTTTACGCCAAAGTATTGACGGTCAAAAGAATGGTTATTTGCTGTTGTCAGTGCATCAAATCCCGCTTGTTGAATTGCCTTTGCATAGGAATCCGGTGAATTAAATGCCGGATACCCAGTGTATTCCTTTGCTTTGCCGGCAAGCACCGTTTCTAAATTGCCAAAAGCAAAATCAGCGCCGGCAATCAGCGGCGCTATATGCGCATAACACCCAGAAAAATCATATACACCATCTTTTTGCAAGGCAGCACTTATTTGCGAATCATGGCACATAAAATCACCTACGACCGCTACACGAATCTTGACGGATGCTTCAGTGGCATTTATACTTACGGTTTGTGCTGCCAACACACTTCGCCCCGAAAGCACAATTCCTAGAACAAACAGTAATCTAAGTGGAGCAGTACGGAAGAAATATGGCATAGCTTTTCACAGTAAAGAGAATAAAAATTCGTTGGAAATAAAAAACTCATCGCCCAAAAAGCAGTGCTACAATGAGCAATTATGCTACTTGGGCGATGAGTCAAAAAGATCATCGAAGGACAGTAATTTAGTCCTGAATCGTCAATGCAGCGCGAGATTTAACGCCGGAACGGAGGTTAAGAATTACACCTTGAGGGAGTTCACTTGTAGGAATAGCACCTATACGCTGTGGCGCGAGAACATCCAAATCAGCCGGACGCAAACGACGTGCACCAATGAAACGCTTTTTGTAGTAGTCAGCTGTAAGCGAAGAAACCGTAACACCGTAGCGTGAACTTGCATGGGCAAACAAGTTATCTCCAAGATAGATACCTACGTGTGAAACATACACCGCACGACGGGTATTGAAAAACACAAGGTCGCCAAGCTCCAATTTATCGCCCTCGCGGACAGATTCCCCGACAGTTGATTGACTTGCTGCGGTACGGGGAAGAACAATACCCGCAATCATACGATGGACAGCACCCGTAAACGCGGAACAATCGATACCGCTACGCTGAGTACCACCATAATAGTAGGGTGTACCTATCCAATCCATAACGGCAGCCATAACATCATTTTTCCGCAATCCCGCTTGGGTAATTTTGTCCTGTTGAGCGTTAGCAGATTCAGGATCAACGTTACGCATATAATTCATCCACAATTTTTGGAATGAATTTACATCTGCGGAAAAGTCTTCCGACATATCATCTTCAATTTCTTCATCTTCCGAAGAAATGCCGTTAAAATCAAGTTCATCGCTAAGATCTTCACCGTCGTTATCAATATAACGCTGAAGATTAGGGTCCGGATGATATTCTATGCCAGCAAGTGTAGACAATTCCTTGCTAGATTGCAAAAATGCAAGAGCTTGTATTTTCCCCTCGACTGTGTTACAATGAACACGATGACGCTTATACTTGTGTTTTTTGTACTTATGCTTAGCTTTGTACTTGACGTACTTAGCTGCCTTTTTCTTGAGTTTTAGAGCGGCTTGGAGCGGGAGAGAGGGAATCAGCAAAAACACTGCTACAATGCCTGTAATAATCATCCACAGGGTACTTTTCCAACGATGCATTACGCCTCCGATTCAATATGATGCAAAAAAACATAGTAGTTATTACGGCATTTTTCGAGAGAAAATTTTTGACGACATCAAGACAATAATAATCTCTCCATACCGTAGTTGTGCGAATTATACCGAACGAAAAGTTTTGGCATACGCTTTGCATCATATCTGTTGTTAAAACGAAGCATTAGGCATGTATTTCGTTCCTACAACTGACATAAATACAGCATTTATGGCAAAGTGCTCACCGCTTGATATAAACAATTACAAAAGCAGACTGTTTCAAATCAAGACATTAAAGCAGAACTACGTCTTGAATGAAAAATAACTGAGACAAATAATAGTTAGTGTCTCATAAAAATAGTGCAAACCTGCATCAACACAGGTTTTACCGTCTTTTGACAAAGAACGCAAGCCCGAATATACAAAAGACAGACTAAACAGAAAAATAAAAAATCACCCGTCATCTTTACCGTGCAATTCTGACCAGACCTAAGATATTTATTTTCCTTCGTTTCGGAAAATTTCCACAATGACTTTTCCGCTTGTTGTAATGCACCCCCTATACATTCCCTCACTATTAAACGGCATTGCAATATTTCCACGCCCGTCAATCGCAATGACTCCACCGCTTCCACCTTTTTCTACGAGTTTTTTCATCACCACTTCGTCGGCAGCTCGCTGAAGTGAAAAGGTCTTATATTCCATAAGTGCAGCAATATCGTAGCCGACAACACTCCGAATAAAGTATTCGCCGTGTCCGGTTGCCGATACGGCACACGTTGTATTGTTGGCGTACGTCCCTGCACCAATAATCGGCGCATCTCCCACGCGCCCATATTTTTTATTTGTCATACCGCCCGTTGAAGTCGCAGCAGCGATATTCCCATTTTTATCCAGCGCTACAGCACCTACCGTTCCAAATTTTTTCCCTTCGTGCGAACCTTCTTCCAGTGGTGCAGTATCGTCGTACGTCAGAGTATTTTTTGTGTCCGGCGGAGTTTGCGGAATTATTTCGCTTCGCTTTTGCGAAGAATCTTTTTTTGGCGCTGTACCGCCGGGAGTTTCATCAGGCGGAAGCGGCTTTGCAGCGCTGTTTTGCTGCGCACGCTGAAGTTCTTGTGCGCGACGCTCGGTAATGAAATAACTGTCCGGCATCCGCTCAAAACCTTGTTCTCCTGCAAAATGCTCTGCGCCCTTGCCCGTTAGCATCACATGGGGAGTTTTGTCCATCACACGCCGCGCCAAAAGAATGGGATTTTTCACGCCTTTTACTCCCGCAATCGCTCCTGCTTTCAACGTGCTACCGTCCATAATTGCAGCATCTAACTCCACCGTTCCCTCTGCTGTCAGCACAGCACCTTTCCCTGCATTAAAGAGCGGTGAATCTTCCATTATTACCACAGCGGCTGATACAGCATCAAGAGCGCTGCCACCACGTTTCAGCACCTCGTATCCGGCTTGAAGTGCCTGCGTAAGTACGGCACGGTATTCAGCTTCTTTTTCAGGAGTCATCGCACTACGACGGATTGTTCCTGCTCCACCATGAATTGCAATGGCAATAGGCTTGGAAGATTGATTGGATTGCGCCGATGAACCAAGCGAGCCGGATATTGTCTGCATAGCATAAAGGGGAGAAATGCCCAAAAGTATGAGCATGATACATAATGATTTAAAGCGCATAACGAGATAATAAAGGATGAAAAAAGTTTTAACGAAAGAAGTGCGAAGATTTGACTACGAGCTTTTCCGTTTGAGTAAGCCTAGAAAATCTAGTGTATCCGGTATAGCCCGCAGCAGAAGGCTTAAAGGAAAATGCAACCGCGAGCGAACAAACATAAAAATTAATAGCGCCAACATAATGGTATATGCCACAAAACCAAGTGGAGCCAACGTCGGCTGGGAAAATATTCCCACCAACGCCAAGACTGTCCAGCCTGACAAGACGGCAAGAACAATAAATACCAACAAACGCCGCACTTCGCCCAAAGCCAACATCACCGGCAGGAGTGCTACAAATGGCATAGCCGGTGCAGCAAGGACTAACAAACGAAAGTATCCGACTGCATTGCTATATTTCGCTGACAACAGGCGAGAAATGGCAAATTCAGCCGCCCCAAATTCCGTGAGCATTAGCATAAAAAGCGTTGCAAGCAAGCTAAACGAGAGCATTTTGGAAAGCATCGCCAACAGTTCCGGGAACCGTTCTTCATGCACAAGGCGCATTGTTGCCGGATAAACAAGGCTTGTAATTGCTGCAAATCCTTCATCAAAAAAGCGGAAGAGCGTTTTTGCGGATTGATATACACCGACTGTCGCCGTGCCGAAAAAAAACTGGACAACCGTTACATCCAATTGCCGAACCATATTTCCAAGTAGCGAAGCCATTCCTTGATATATCCCTCCATGAAAAAATTCTCGCAGCGGAATATGCTTCGTTCCACGAAAAGAAAATTGTTTGCGCGTTATCCAAAGTGCCACAACTGAACTTGCGCCCATACCACTCGCTGCAATCGCAAACATCGCTTCAAATGATACCAAACCGCCTGTAGCAAGCATCCATGCAGTCATTCCAATCATGGTACCAATCCACACAGCATTGACCGTGAATATCTCGCGCGCCTGCACATCGCGCATCAGATACTTCAAACTCAATGTTCGAGGTATTCCAAGCACACAGAATAGCGGCAAATACGCTGCCACCGTTGTTAAACGCGGCTCGTTCAAAAGCCATGCAAACGGCGCTTGAAGCAAAAACACAAGGAGCGATGCGCCCAAAACCAACACAATATGCCACGTTACGGCAAAACGATTGATACTTCCTCGCGCTTCTTTGTCTGTACCAACGACGATAATGGACTGCAAAATAAACCCGTCGCTTACCGAAAAAATAAAGATTTGCAGGGCGTTGCACAGTGTATACAAACCTAGCTCTTGTGGTGAAAGAGCGTTGTTTTGCAGAATATTCACAAAGCCGTAGAGCAGGAATAATATCTTGTCTGCGACTGTCCATGAGATTTTTGCGATATGGTCTTGAATGCGAACCACAAACGGTAAGAACAATGAACAACTTGTTTTTTACTTCGTCGTCGTCTGACGTAGTTCGTTACACCTGCAAGACACCGGATTTCCACTCAGGAAATTCGCCATTATGCGCTGCGGCAGCCAATGCGCGGGAAATCACGCCACGCATTGCCGTCGGTGGAATCACGCCGTCCACCCAAAGCCTTGCCGCAGCATAGATTGGGTGCATTGTTTCGTCATACTTATCCTGAATTTCCTTCAACATCTGTGTTTGTTCTGCGTCGGTGAGCTTTTTGCCTTGTTTCTCCAGCGAGGCGGTACGAATGGTCAAAAGCGTCTTCGAGGCTTGTGCGCCACCCATAACAGCAATTTTGGAAGTCGGTAAACTGAAGATAAAACGCGGGTCGTATGCTTTTCCGCACATAGCGTAATTGCCTGCCCCGTAGCTATTGCCCATAATAAAAGTGAGTTTCGGAACAATCGAATTTGCCACTGCATTCACCATTTTCGCACCGTCTTTGATAATCCCCCCTTGTTCGGCGCGAGTACCAACAATAAAGCCCGTTACATCCTGCAAAAAGACAAGCGGAATTTTGCGTTGATTGCAATTCATAATAAACCGTGCAGCTTTATCGGCACTTTCCGAGTAAATCACACCGCCGACCTGTAATTCTCCTTTGCCATTTTTGACAATAGCGCGTTGGTTTGCCACAATCCCGACCGCCCAACCGTCCACACGACCATAGCCGCAAATAATAGTTCTGCCGTAATCAGCCTTGTATTCTTCAAAGGCAGAATCGTCTAAAAGACGCGCCAAAACTTGATAGGTGTCGTAAGGTTTAGCACGGTCAGAAGGAATAATTCCCCAAAGTTCTTCGGCATCGAACTTGGGTTCACGTGGTGTTTCGCGGGAAAACACATTTTTTTGCCCTTTTTCAGGAGAAAATTTTTCCACAAGCGAGCGAATAACGGCAATACATTCCTCATCATTTTTTACTTTATAGTCCACTACCCCACTAACGCTTGCGTGCATTACCGCCCCACCAAGCGGCTCAATTCCGGTTTTCTCACCGATAGCAGCTTCCACAAGTGCCGGTCCCGCCAGAAACAAACTGCCTTGTCCCTCGACAATCAATGCTTCATCGCTCATAATCGGCAAATATGCTCCTCCGGCAACGCAGGGTCCCATAATCGCAGCAATTTGCGGAACACCGAGCGCTGAAAGCTGGGCATTATTGCGGAATTGTCGCCCAAAATGTTCTTTATCGGGAAAAATTTCATCTTGCATTGGCAGAAACACTCCTGCAGAGTCCACCAAGTAAATAATCGGCAAACGGTTTTCAAGAGCGATTTCTTGCGCACGAAGGTTCTTTTTGGCGGTCATCGGAAACCATGCTCCGGCTTTGACAGTTGCGTCATTGGAGACGATAACACATTCGCGCCCATGAATCACACCAATCCCTACCACTACCCCCGCAGACGGCGCTCCGCCTTGTTCTGCATACATTCCCTCCGCAGCAAACAGACCAATCTCCAGAAAATATGAATTTTCATCCACCAGTGCATAAATGCGCTCACGGGCGGTCAGTTTTCCTTTGGATTTGTGCTTCTCTATGGCAGACCGTCCACCGCCAAGTTTGATGCGCTCTCCACGCCCATCAATTATTCGCCAAAGTTGCTTATTGGCATCAGCATTTTGCTCGAATACCAAATCATGTTGTAGTGCAGAACCAAGTGTTTGAGACATACAAAAAAGAAAATACGTTGAACACACACGCTAATTACACATTGCGAGGCTGCAAAATATCAAATGCGCGTGTACTGAGCAATGAATGATGTCATGAACACAAAAGATTTTTTCATACCGGCAGCAAAATGCTCTGCTTTTACACAAGTTCTCTTTACAAACTCTCCTTACATCTGCAAGAAAATTCCTCACGCCCGCGATATTTTTACGAAGCGACTCTTTCATTTTTTCACAGAATGACAAGCATTCTTTACACACCGCATTACTGCGTCCATTCCAAGCATATCACCGTACTGCACTGACTACGCAAGCAACGTTGCCGATATTTTATTTGTAGATTACTTTGGTACGGGTTTTGTAAATTGTACGTTGCATTTCTTTATCCATCCCGATGGGCGTACTATGGTCGAGGGTGTTTTGCCATAGCGCGCCCATTGTTTTTTTGGGGATTTCTGCGTATTTTCATTCACCGTTGCTCTGCAAACGCAAACGATATAGTTGCAGCCAAACAGTTGCAGCTTTACGGTGAAAACTGCTTCATAGTGAAACATTCTACCGATATTGTGCATCAAAACAATAAGCCCATAACATCTCAAACGCGGCGAGTAAATGTCGCCATCTTCGCTTCAGGCGGCGGCTCCAATGCAGAGGCGATTATTCATTACACGCTACGCACAGCAGCCGCATTTCGTGTGGCACTCGTTGTCAGCAATAATTCCCGCTGCGGAGCAATGGAACGAGCATTGATGTTCAATATCCCAACACTGCACATTAGTAGCGCAACACATCCAGAACCGCAAGAATACTCCTCCGCACTTGTACAATCATTACTGGATTACAACGTCGAATTAGTAGCACTTGCTGGCTATATGAAAAAAATTCCGCAGGAAGTAGTACAAGCATTTTCGCCCCAAGGGCGCAGCCGTATTTTCAATATCCATCCTTCGCTTTTACCGAAATTTGGCGGGCATGGAATGTATGGATTAGCCGTTCACAAAGCAGTTATCGCAGCCGGAGAGCAAGAAAGCGGCTGCACCGTTCACGAAGTTGATGGCGAATATGATACTGGCACGATTCTTGCTCAAAGAACGGTGTCCGTTTTGCCGAACGATACACCGGAAATTCTTGCCGAGCGCGTTCTCAAACAAGAACACGAATTGTATCCCGACACATTGCAACAACAAGCACTTGCTATTCAAAACGGTCTTCTTTAACACTACTGAATTCAAGATCTTTTCCCGATTGTTCTTTTAGCGAACACAGAAAGGAAGACACTATGCAGCCTCATCATTATTCAAAAACCTCGCAACGCCGCTTTACTCCAAGCTGGAGAAAATATGCAGTTGCCGGAGCAGTCGGTACTGCCCTCTCCGCAGGCGCATTGATGCTGATGTTCGACCCTTTTACTCCGCAACCGACGGTGGCTTCTACTCGCGGAAAAGCAACCATTACGAGCATCGTTGCCGATAGTGCTACGATGACGGCAAATGAAAAACTCTTTTTGCCCGTGATGGAACAGCTCTTAGCACAAGGCGCAGAGCCGCAGTTCGTCAAAACTATTGTCAACAGCACCGGCACGGAATTTTACGAAAAACTTACCAAAATCAACGTTCCAGTTAAACCTTTGCCCCCTGCACCCAAAACGCCTCCTAAAGCCTACCAATACGCATATAATGACATTGCGCTCAAAAAATCTTCCGAATTTTTATTGGCAAACGATTCGCTCTTAACAGCAGCAGAGCGAAAATACAACGTTCCGAAGGAAGCTATTACTTCCATTATGTGGGTAGAAACCCGCTTTGGTGATTTCCTCGGCAATCATCATGTTCCAAGTGTTTATCTCAGCTTTGCGCTTGTTACCCAACCTGAATACCTGCAAAAAAACAAAGACCGCTTAAAAGCAGAATTTGAAGGCAGCGAAGAAGAATGGGCAGAAATTGAGAAAAAAATTGAGGAAAAATCCCAACGCAAGGCAGCATGGGCAATCGGAGAACTTCTTGCCTTACAGACGATGTACAAAGCCAATCCCAAGTATGTTTTAGATTTGCGCGGCTCGTGGGCTGGTGCCTTTGGGCTTTCGCAGTTTCTTCCTTCCAGCTATTTGAAACTTGCCGTTGATGGCAATGGCGACGGTAATATCAATTTGTTCGATGTCCGCGACGCAGCACATAGCATTGGTCGTTATTTGAGCGATGCAGGATGGAACAAAAGCAAAAAATCCCAACAGCGAGCGGTGTATAATTACAACCACAGCGATGCGTACGTCAATGCTGTTCTTGGCTTAACCAAGCGCCTTGCCACCAATAAAGCAATGACGGAAAATCATCCGGCAGAATAATCCAAGACGAACAATATTTGATTTCAAGCCATAATCCGATACATTCGTAAACAATGTGTCGGATTTTTGTTATCTAGCCGTTCTTGATGTTTTGAACACAGATGAAGCCCGGATAACGCGGATTGACTCGGATTTTTAGTAATGCGGAAAACACTCCATTGACTCCTCATCCTTGAATCCGCCTTTATCCGACGAATCCGCGCTATCCACGTTCACCATACACGAAGACCTAATGAGCCAACTTTTTCCATATTTTTTATCAATGCCAATATGACGGCTATTTACCAACAGCGCCTAGACACACTCCGCAGTGAATTTGACAAACGAAAAATTGACGCGCTACTCATCACTCATGTCCCTCATGTTTCCTATCTCACAGGATTTACGGGTTCGAGCGGGATGCTTGCGCTGACACGCACAGCAGCACATTTTCTGACCGATGGACGATATACCGAACAGGCGCGTCAAGAAATTCATCTTGCCGACATAACTATTCATATTGAACGCGAATGGTGGAAGTATCTTCACGAACAACAATTGCTCGAAGGCACACAAAATGTAGGCTTTGAAGCATCGCATACCTCGGTTGCTTCTGCCGAAACAATGAAACGAATCGTGGAAGGGCGCACATGGCAAGCATTGACGGGAATGGTCGAGGCTGTTGTGATGGTGAAAACCCGCGAAGAAGTAGATTCCATTAGTGCTGCAGCCGATATTGCCGCGAAAGTCTATGACCACGTTTTGCGGACGGTCAAAGCAGGGATGACGGAAAATGATATTGCGGCAGAAGTCGCATATATCTCGAAAAAACTTGGTTCGGAAGGCGAAGGCTTTGAAACAATCGTCGCCAGTGGCGTGCGCGGTGCGTTGCCGCACGGACGTGCAAGTAATAAAATCATTCGGCACGGAGAGCTTGTTACCTTAGACTTTGGTTGCCGTGTGCGTGGGTTTTATAGCGATGTAACCCGCACCTTTGCTGTCGGCGAACCGCCGATGTTTGACCGTGCTATTTTTTCGTTAGTCTTGCTTGCTAATGAAGAAGCTATTGCCACAGCGCGAGGTGGTATGAAGGTTGCGGCGATTGATGCGGCGGCGCGAGATATTATTGCGGAAGCGGGATATGCAGAAGAGTTCGCGCATGGTCTTGGTCACGGTTTAGGGCGAGAAGTTCACGAAAAGCCGAGTGTTTCCTACCGTTTTCCTGAGGACGTAGCGCCTGTGGGCGCGGTGATTACGATTGAGCCGGGGATATATCTGCCGGAACGCTGCGGTGTACGCATCGAAGATGATGTATGGCTCACCGAAACAGGCTGCGAAGTCATTACCCGTGCCATTCCTAAACATTTGATCGTTGTGGAATAGTCTTTTGTGTTACGCTCTGCTTTCCCGCGTAGTTGTTAATGTACGACCGTAAATTGACGATAAAGATATACTGGTGCAGCAAAAGCAGAACGCAGTGCCACCCGCACCATATACACGCCATTCGGAAGAGCATCGGTAGCAATGGGAATAGTCCCCGCTCCCTGTGCGAGAAATTGTTTGGAAGAAGAATGTACCGAATGACCAAGTACATTCCAAATCTCGTACTGTACTTCACTTGCGGAGGTGAGATTTAGCAATAGAGAAATGTTATCATGAGTAGGGTTAGGAAAAATCTCAACTTCTCCATTACCCATTTGCCCTTGATGAGATTCTCGGACAGAGACAGGAACAAGGCTGTGATATAAATAACCTTTGATGTCGTTACAGTTAGATGCTCCAAAATTATGTTGTCTTCTAAATAAAACAAACCCTAGATTCGTAAAGCGCTCATCAATTTTGCTCGCTCTGGCAACAAACCGAGATTCGCCCCCAACTACTGCTTCTGGTACACTCTCTTGAAACCATATACTATCCACAGCGAAATTTTGCTTGAGCAGAAATTGAGCAAGAGAATCTGCGGCAGAAACGGAAATTTTGGGGCGCTGTGTATATGTGTAGTAAATGGCTTGGTTCATGTCACCTTGATATTCTAAAAAACTAACCCGATCAAAATCATGAAGTCTGTTAATTAAAAAAGGATAGAATTTATCTTTGGTTGTTTGCGAAGCAACAGAAGAAAAAGAAGATATTCCTTGTAAATTGCTGGCTCTGATACGATAGTAATATCGGGTATTAGATGATAAACCATTAAACGTAATTGACGTAGTTACTGAGGTTCGTGTTAGCGTACCTGTTTGAAAAGTGCTGTCCCGTGAGATTTGCATCTCGTACAGAGTTGGTAGTCCTTGGGCAGGTAACCAATTGAGGGTTAATCTGTCGTTTGCAATATTAGTTGAGAGAAGCAATCGGGGCGCAGTTGGCTTTGATTGAAGGGGCGTTTGAATAAGAATTGGTCGGGTAAACGGTGAAAAACGTTCAAGGCGCATTACGGAATCCTGAGGATTGATCCCGAGGAGGTTTATATTTAATACCTGCATACGAAAAAAATGCTGGGAACCAGTTCTGACTCCTTCAAGAAGGACAGCCGCAGTGTCCAATTTTACTTTTCCGCAGTCTGGGATATCACCTAGAGGAGAAGCTCCTGTCAGCGCCCAAGCAACCCGTTGGGTAAAAGCAGAATCAAGAGCAATTTCCCAAAATATAACGTCAAGATAATAAGTTGTATCTTGCCTGAAAATTGACGGCGGGTATGTATTAACGAATGGAATAATGAGAGAAGTTGATGATGTTGTTATGGGTGCCAAAAGAACAGGTGTTCTACTAAAACGCGCTTGTGCATAGCTGACAAGAGCCTCGTGGAACAAAATGGTAAGTATAATTATGATAGTTTTCATATCTCAGCCTTGATTGAAGTGCGGTTGAAAAATACGATTTATCGTAGTAAGGTTGTAGATATAAATAAGTTAAACTACAATTCAATCAAAAATCCTGTAAAATCAGCTACTTACGAATAATTTGCGGTTTAACTTTTCACCGTACACAACCTTATCTTGCGCAACTGCTATCATTCTGTACTCAATCCTCTAAGTACACGACAAAAAACTCCTTTGATACGTAGCACAGACATTCCTGTCTGTGTCCCAAATGAGCGTAGCGAATAGTCTTCTGGTATGAGTATCTGTACTGCATTCCGAATATTTACCTCAAGGCTATTACGCCTAACGGCGTTGAAAGTACAGGTGTTCACAGACAAGAATGTCTGTGCTACGGAAGCCTCATTTTATGAGGCGTTGTCAAGGTTTTGTCGTGTACTTAGCTCAATCCTACTAATGGATTGTAAGGTTGTGGATAGTGAAAGGTTAAAGTACGGTTTCTTTCTAAGTTATTGATATATCGTGAAGCGAGATTGATTTCCACTTTAATTTATTTGTATCCAGAACCTTAGTATCTTGTGTTACGTTCTGCTTTCCCGCGTAGTTGTTAATGTACGACCGTAAATTGACGATAAAGATATACTGGTGCTGCCGAAGCAGAACGCAGTGCAACCCGCACCATATACACGCCATTCGGAAGAGCATCGGTAGCAATGGGAATAATCCCCGCTCCCTGTGCAAGAAATTGTTTGGAAGAAGAATGTACCAAATGACCAAGTACATTCCAAATCTCGTACTGTACTTCACTTGCGGATACCAAATTAACTGAGAGAGAGGCGAAATTGCTCACTGGATTAGGCGCAATGTTCAATGATGATTGTGCATCATTTTGTTGGCTAACGTGCGTCGTAATACTCACAAGTGAACGCAATAACACAGGCTGCACACTTATTATACGCGGTAAAGGTGGACCACTATATGTAATTTGCCTTGCCGCAATGTACACAACTCCATTATTGTCGAAACCTGCTAGATATGGATCTGTGCAGAAAGAACACCATTCTTTGTATGTGCCAATAGCGTGTTTCTGCTCAACGGCTTGCCAATTTATCCCATCCCGCGAAGTGAATATTCCGCCATTACTCCAGCCATCATTACATTCAGCACGGCTCAAGCCCAGTAGAACATTACCATACGAGTACACTTTGTCAAGTTGTACCTGCAATGAGGCTATTTCCCATGACGTGTCTTTCAATCTATATAGTGCTGGTGAACGCGGAAGCCCACAGTACGTACCAACGACTGGACCGATATGCAGAGAACCAGCAACCATCGTTGATTGCCCCAATGAAGCTAGACTTATTAGACTGGAATTTATTCTTGGGTTTTGCTGTATAGGCGCTAAAGACCATGAATCACCATTATTTGCTGAAAAGAAAGACATTCTATTTAAGCCGACAACGAAAATTTTTTCACGAAAAATAGCAATATCAACGATACCCCTGTCAAGTGGCATTGTCACCCAAGAAATTCCACCATCAACTGAGCGGAAAACTAGCCCACTATTAATTTTGAAAATTGCAGACGAGGAAGCAACGAAATACTCTGCTAACTTGATGTTACTTGACAACCATGTACGACCATCATCCGCAGAACTAAAATAACTCGAAGAATCTAATCGGGCATACAGGCGATTATTGAACGTGTTTAATACTTGAATACTTTGTCCATTCACAAGCACTTCACGCCATGTTTGCCCACCATCGTTTGTTTGAAAAGTTTGGTTTGCCGTCAGTGCAAAAAAAGAGGTATTGTGCGCGACAAAACGCTGAATGGTCGCTGTCGTAGGAAATGCAACACCAATAATATCTCTGGGAAAAGTCTGCGCTTTGACTATCGGTGTAGATATTATCCAAAGAGAAACAAGAACTATAAAAAATACAAGGATATTCATATACCATACTCCATCAAAGGTGGAAGATGAGCAAAAATAGAAGAACCGAGAGTAAAAACACCAACGGCGTATAGAATCTTCCTCTATACGCCGTTGCGATCACAATGACACGTCATGACAAGAGTATTCGATTATTTTTTCTGTCCTAAAAGCCGAGACTCGCCGCTTTTCAGCGCACCTTGCGTAACGTGCATATCTTCGCCGAGGTAGAATTGTTCAATTGTTCCGAGCATTTCGCCGACTTCACCATTGAGTTCGCGCGTGTCTTTGGCGACGGTCTGCACGATTTGCAAATTGGTATTGGTTACTTGCGAGATAGAATCAATGTTGCGGCTGATATGCTCTGCCGTCACGGATTGCTGCTCGGCGGCGGCGGCGACTTGATAAATCATATCGCCTACTTTGCGAATACTGGAAACGATTGTTTCAAGCGCTTGTCCGGCATTTTCAGCGAGGTCAATTCCTGAGCGTACTTGCTCTGCGCCGGACTGTGCTGCTTCGACGGCAGTGCTGGTATCTTGCTGAATAGTGCGGATTGTTTTGCTGATTTCTTTGGTCGCTTTTTGTGTACGCTCTGCCAATTTCCGCACCTCATCAGCAACAACGGCAAACCCGCGTCCGGCTTCTCCTGCACGGGCAGCTTCGATAGCAGCGTTGAGCGCCAGAAGGTTTGTTTGGTCGGCAATTTCTTCAATAACCTGTACAATTTCACCGATTTGCGCCGACGATGTACCGAGTTTATCAATCATTTGCGTTGTTTCGGTTACAATCTCGGCAATGCGGCGCATACCTTCGACTGTTCCCATAACGGTTTCCTGACCGCTTTTTGCAATTTTGATGGTATCGTTAGCAAGTTGCGTTGTTTTATTGATGTTCTGCGCTGTTTCGTTGATAGTAGCGGTCATCTCTTCAATCGAAGCAACGACCTCATCGGTCTGACGGGCTTGCTGAACGCTGCGATTTGCCATTTCACCCGAAGCATTAGCAATTTGTTCAAACGAGCGCGCCACGCGGCTTGATGTAGCGCCGATTTGCGCAATCATTCTGCGTAAGCCCAAAATAGTCGTATTCAAGACGGAAATAAGTTTACCGACATCATCTTTGCGGTGGACATCTAATTGATGGCTCAGGTCATTATTATACATCGCCTCCAAAACAACAGAAATGCGACTAACCTGATTTTTGAGATATTCCTGTTCGTCACGGGCATGTTTGGCAGCTTCTTCGATTTTTTCATTTTGCGCTGCCGTTTGCTGGAGCAGCATATACGTATCTTCTTGGGACTGACGAATACGCCCGACCATCACATTAAATGCACGACTGAGCTCGCCAACTTCATTCAAAGAATTATTCTCGACACTTTGCTTCAAGTCGCCATCGCTCACTTTTTGTGCAGCTTGGCTTAGTCGCGTAATCGCAGCAACGACACGGCGCACAAAAAGGAAAATTACCAATGAACACAAAATAGCCCCACCGATACCAATAATCGATAGTGTGCTGACACTCCGCGTAACGCTTTCAGTCATTGTTTTGGTATTAATTCCCAGCACAACTTCGCCGATTTTTTCTTTCGTTTTCGACATAATCGGCACAATCGCAATAGCGTCTGTACCGCTTGAAAAGGCAGTTTCTGTATTTTCGATAAGAGGTTTGAGTTCCCTGTACTGCGAAGGACATTTCTCAAAACCACTCGCATAAATACTATCGCCGCTTTTTTTCTTCACGATAATGAAACTAAAATTCGGCAGTTGTAATACCCCCTCAACAGCATCGGCAACTGATTGGCGATTATCAAAATCTAACCCTGGCACAGCCGATGTGGCAGCAATTAACGCAATTGCTTTTGTTTCGTCTTCCATCAAAGCAGAACCGCTTCTGCGCTGCTGAAGAGAAGAGGTTACAACGTTAAATGCTGTAAGAACGGCAATAGCAAGTGTTGCAACGAGGGCAATTTGCCAGCCAATAGATGAGCGTATGAGTTTGACCATAACGCGGTTCTCAAGAAGGATAAAAGAAAGAAGAATGGTTGCTTAAAACAATGCCTGATAACGCAGGAACATCACAAACACGTGTGTCTCAAAACATACGATGCCCGAAAATACAAAAGACCTGTACTCAGAGCAAATCTTTCCCCAAAAATTTCGACGAAAAAGAAAAAAAATTCTCACGGAATAATCTCCTCTGACGACGACACTCAAACCTCGCTATCAGGATTCTTATCGTCAAAAACTGACTATTGACGAACTATTTTCGTAGATTTGTGGCTTATGGCGATTCTCTCTTTCGCCAAGATGCAAACCAATATACAAAAATGACGGTATGCAAACAATCGCCAATATATCTGACACATCAATCACTCACAACTATATTGCTCAATGAACGTTGAAGAATACCTCCACCATCTTTGGGAAGAATCCGAAGTTCTTTTTCCGCACGAGCAGGCACTGATACTTTCTGCCGCCGCATCAGCACTTAATGAACCAAATCTTTTACGAGAAATTATTCGCACCGGATTTGCCTACAACGCAAAACCCGAAGACCTCTACGAAGCACTTTTGCAGACATATCTGTTCGCAGGCTTTCCGGCTGCACTGGAAGGGTTATCAGTCCTACGCTCCTCGTGCAAAGATGCAGGGCGTGATTTCACACCGCCTTCGGCACAAAGCATCAATCTCGACCTCTTCAAAGAACGCGGTCAATTGCTCTGCGAAGAAATCTACACCAGTGCATACGAGAAAATGCGTAGGAATTTAGAAGCGACAAGCCCTGATCTTGCTTCATGGATGATTGTGGAAGGCTACGGCAAGACGCTTGCGCGACCGGAACTTGCTCCGCGTCTCAGAGAACTGATTATTGCTGGTGTTTTGGCAGTCCTTGGCTGGAAAACTCAGTTATACTCGCATCTAAGAGGCGCAATGAATCTTGGCGCAACACCCGTCGAGTGTATGGATACGCTCAAAATAGTCAGCTTTTTTGTTCAGTATGCTACCCCTCTCTTGCAGCCTGTTCTACAAAGTCGTTTAGCTGTTGCACAAGAGATTTTAAGCGCTTTGCTGGATACTTCTACGAGTATCCCTGCCTAACAATCTTCACCAGTGATATTTCTTTTTTGACCATTCAACTTTTTCCGCTTCTTTGCGTATCTTATCGGAGTATGCACAGCGAATAAGCGCTTTTTCTTCTCCATTTGTGATAACTAAATGTATGAATACTTTCTTGTTGCTCAATCTTGACCATGCGTTCCTTCGGCTCAGAACACCGTTTTGCCTTACGCTATGCGCGATTCTCACCCTACTATTGAGCATTCCGACCACGCTGCCTGCGCAGTCATTTTCTACCGATGAACGAAAATTCAAAATGGCGGAATCCTATGAACAAAGTGGCGATATAGCCAACGCTGCTCGTATTTATCAGGAGTTATACGAATCTAATAAAACCCAGCAAAACTACTTTGACGGCGTTGTCCGCACACTGTCCGCGCTGAATCGCCATGCGGCATTGCTTCCGCTTGTCGAAGAGCAAATTGCCCGTTTTTCCGCACAAAGCAGCCTGCGTTTGACGGAGTTACAAGCGCTCAAAGGCGACTTCCTTTGGAAAACAGGCAAAACCTCGCAAGCAGAAGAAACATGGAAAGCAGCAATCGCGTCAGCCCCCGCTTTGCAACAAGCATTTGCAACTATTGCCCGTGCGCAGGCTTCCAATCGCGCTTTTGAACTTGCTGTGGCAACGCTTCAACAAGCCAGAACACGACTTGCCACGCCCACACTTTTTTCTGACGACCTCAGCCAACTGTATGGCGCTGTCGGAAATTTTACCGCAGGAGCGCAAGAAACATTAACCTTTTTACGCCAAACAAACAATCTCAATACTGCTCAAGGGCGCATTGCAGCTTACCTCATCACACAAAAAGGCGTTGAACAAACACGCGAAGTATTAGATAAAACTGCGACTGCCGAGCCGAGTAATTTCCTTGTTCAACGGCTCTATAGCTGGTTTTTACGGGAAATAAAGGACTACAACCGTGCACTGGAAATCACGCAGCGCCTTGACAATATGCTGAACGCACAGGGTCGGGAATTACTGATGTTTGCCGAAAAAGCCCGCCAAGAGCGCTATTACGAAGCCGCACTAAAAGGATACGGATTTGTGATAGACAAAGGGCGCTTGAATCCTAACGCGCTTTCTGCATTTTACGGTTATGCACGCACAATGGAAAGCCGCTTGGAAGATATGAAAACAAGCGGTGGAAGCATCCCTGAAGAGGAATTAACGACTATTATCGGTCGTTATCGGGCTGTTGTTACGGATTACGCCGGTACTCCCTACGCGGCAGAATCACAATACCGCATTGCACGAATGATGCTGGACAATTTCAAAAAGCCCGATGCCGCCGAACAAGAGTTTATCAAACTTGTACAGCAATACCGCGCTTTTCCCATTGCAGCACGAGGAGCAGTGGACTTAGGGCAATTGTACGTGCGGCAAAATCAACTCCCCAAAGCAGCCGAAACATTCCGCACAACGCTTCAAACCTTTGCGCGAATGAAAAACGAGTGCGACGAAGCAGAATTTCGCCTTGCAGAATTGGAGTATTTTAGCGGAGCCATTGATTCTGCCGAGCGCCGTTTTTCCAAACTTGCAGCAAATCCCAATGCTGACATCGCCAATGACGCACTGGAGCGTCTCGCTATCATTGAATTTAAGCGTACTCCCGAAGGTGCAGATGCTATCAAGCGCTTTGCAGAAGCAGAATTGACGGAAAAGCAGGAAAAACTTGATGAAGCATTAAACGCTTATACGACACTGGCAAGCCAGACAAAAGCAAATCAGGCTCATGCCGTCATCGGCGAACAAGCCTTGCTCAAAGCGGGCAGCATCGAATTTCGCCGGAAACGATACGAAGCCGCACAGAAACTTTTCGCACAGCTTTTGGAACAATTTCCCGAAGGGACTTTAGGCGATATGGCAATGATGAATCAAGCCGATGCACTGGCATTACAGGGGCGTAAAGACGAGGCAATCCAACTCTACACTAATCTTCTTGCCCGTTTTCCGCGTTCAACGCTCTTGCAGCAAGTTCGCCAGAAAATCCGTAAATTGCGTGGTGATGCGTAATTTGTGATGTGTTTCATGACAGCATTTATTTCTCAACTCATTTTAACAATTCATGCGAAAACCCCGTCTTTTCACGCCCGGACCGACACCGATACCGGAAAGCGTCATGCTCCGCATGGCAGAACCCATCATCCACCACCGCCACGCTGAATTTGTCGCCCTCGTGGGGCGCATCAATGCTCATCTCCAAACGCTCTTTTGCACCAAGCAGCCTGTTATGACGCTGACCGCATCGGGAACAGGTGCTGCCGAAGCCGCTATTTCTACGCTCTTCCAAGCTGGCGAAAAAGGCATCAATATCAACAACGGGAAATTTGCCGAGCGCTGGGGCGCGATGATGAACGTTTATGGTATGAACGTCGTGGATGTTCCCGTAGAATGGGGTAATGCTGTGAGCGAAGAAACAATGCGCACGGTATTGAAAGCGAATCCTGATGCTGCCTGCATTTGGCTTGTTCACAGTGAAACTTCGACCGGTACATACACCGATATTCGCTCAATGGCTCGTATTATTCGTGAACTTGCCCCCAATACGCTTATTTGCATTGACGGCATCACCTCTATCGGCGCACATGAATGTCGAATGGATGAATGGGATTTGGATGTCGTTATCACCGGTTCGCAAAAAGGCTTAATGATTCCTCCGGGATTAGCATTTGCGGCACTTTCGGAACGTGCATGGAAAAAAGCCGATAGTGTCAAGCCCCGCAGCCTGTACTTTGATTTACGCAAAGCCCGCGAAGCATGGCACGACAATTCTACTCCCTGGACTCCTGCCGTGTCGCTGTTTATTGGCTTAGAACCTGCTTTGGCAATGATGATGCAAGAAGGCGTTGAAAATGTCTGGAAACGCCATACGCAACTTTCACGGGGGCTTCGGGCAGGATTGCAAGCGATTAACCTCAAACTCTACGGAACATCGCCTTCGCACGCTGTTACCGTTGCTTATCTGCCGGAAAAAGGGCGCAAGGACTTTATCAAGCTACTAAAAAATGATTTTGGTATAACGGTTATCGGTGGTCAAGACGCATTAAAAGATGTTGTGTTCCGCACATCGCATCTCGGCTATTACGACGAAGCCGATATGCTGGCAGTTTTGGGTTCTATTGAGTATGCGTTGCAAAAACTTGGACATGAATTTGAGGCAGGACGCAGTGTTTATGCCGCTCAACGAATTTTTATGGGAGTTGAATAAATGACATCCTTATTGAATAAAGTTATCTGGATTACCGGCGGCAGTCGCGGAATCGGCTTGGCAAGCGCTATTGCACTCGCAAGCAAAGGTACACGGCTTATTCTCTCGGCTCGCAGCGAAGAAGATTTACACAATGCGGCACAAAAAGTCCGCTCCGTTAGTGGCAGTGGTGTTGCTCCGCTTGTCGTTCCCTGCGATGTTACCAAACCAGAATCCGTACAAACAGCATGGACACTTATTTCGGAGCAATTTGGCGGTGTGGATATTCTTATTAACAATGCCGGAATTGGCATATTTAAGCCATTTCTTGAGCTGACCTTGGAAGAAATCAGCCTGTCGCTGGATGCAAATATCAAAGGTGCATTCCTTTGCGCACAAGCAGCAGCGCGGGGTATGCAAGAGCGAGGTTCAGGGGTAATTGTCAGTTTGAATTCCGTTGCCGCAAAAACGACGTTTACCGGAGCAAGTATTTACGCGGCATCGAAAGCAGGTCTCATGGCAGCAAATCGTGTTATTCGGGCGGAATTGCGCGATTCGGGAGTGAAGGTTATTGATTTATTCGTCGGCGCAACAGAAACGGACATTTGGAGTCCGGCAAACCGCGAAGAATTTCGCTCACGGATGATGCAGCCAGAAGACATCGCCGCAGCAATCGTTACCACGCTCGAACTCCCACAGCGCATTATGCCGGAAGAAATTATTCTCCGTCCGCAACTTGGTGATTTATAGCACAGGTGCTGTATAGCACAATATCAAGAATTATCCTTCCCCAAAAACAGACCGTCTTCAGTCTTTCGATTGAAGACGGTCTGTTTTCATTGATGGTTGTGCGTTTGTTTATCAAACTCAGTTTATTTCGTCCATCTTCCGCATACCAGTAAAAGAACGAGAAGAGTGATGCATTCTTTCGATAATTTGGCATAGTCAGCAGATGAACAATGTCCCCAAGGCAACGGCGCTTTTAATGGGTGATCAGCACAGGAATAGTTTTGAATGTACTATGTTGAGTTTTACATTGTACAAAATACACACCGCTCTCCAAGGACCAATCAGCCAGAGCAAATGACCTCTCGTGCTTACCCGCAGATAAGGTTTCATCAGAAATTTGAGCGATTTCTTGTCCAAGAGTATTGAAAAGTTTTAATGAAACATGTTCGGACTGCGATAGGGTAAATTTGACAATAATGTGGTTTTGTGCAGGATTAGGCGATACTTGTATATTATCGTTCCCACCAAGGTTTAGCCCTACTCCGTTATCTTTTTCGGAAACATTCGTCATCATCTGCGTTGTTGGTGCACTAACGTAGATAATGAGATAGTTGTTGTCCGCAATTTTGAGTACTGCCGGGTCACCGCCACGAATCATTTGAGGCATTGTTGCTCCGGATGTTGTGATATTAACAGGCGTTGACCACGAAGTGCCATCTACTGAATAACTCCACCACGCCCCCATATTGCCGGAGCCGTAAAATCTCATACCTGCGCCGTATTCCACCAAATTTCCCGTCCATTGATGAATTGTACTTGAGGGAATATCACCCCTACGGGTAAAAGTCAGACCGTCGTCGGAAGTGGCATGATACGCGCCTTCTTGCGGTGCGCCTTTGGGAGCGGTGTAGTACCATTTGCTGCCAATACGCAGCACAGCAGGATCTATCACAGCTTTGCCACTCACACTAAAACGGGCATTGGGTTCAAACGTATAGTTCACGCCATCGGTAGAGATTGCAGAATATGTCGCAATATTCGAGTCCAACATCATGGACATTGAACGCCCCGATGAAAAAAAGATACGAATTCGTCCGTCTGTAGTAAGCGTTAAAGTAGGATCAAAAGGTCGCTGAAAGCCACTTGGCAAACCGTTTACAACAATCGGTTGTGCTTGCCCCCACGTTTTGCCGTTATCCTCTGAAATTTTTACGGCTACTTTATCCCAATACTGCGAATTACGCGGCGCAGGGAACCATTGGAAGGCAGCAAGAATGCGCCCTCCGGCATCTTTTAACAAACTCGGAACACCGGAGGAATCAATAAACTTTGTTTCTGCACCGAAGCTGTTGCCATCGGTGCTTGTGCGCATCATCAAGTTATTATTCCATGGTCCGGTATTTGTTGGAGGTGGCATCATTTGGGCATGAAGCACTACTCCAATACCCCAAAAGCTCAGAATCATAAGATAAAAAGAACATTTCATGGACGTGTCCCCTGTGAATGGTGATTATTTTGTTTATTAAAAGCCCGACAATAAGTTGTATTGAGGCTTTCTGTCGATTGTATGCTTGATTTAAGGATCATCTCTTCACTTGATTATAACTGCTTCAACTATGGCTTTGCCAATAGTATCGCGGATGAAGAGCGATGAAATAGTGTTTGGAATAGTTCTGCTTCCTGCTGAGTTACCTCAGGCTTCCGGCTGATATAGATTTCTTCGACGAAAGAAGCTGTTTGTAAACCCAATGCCTTCAATGATGGCTCCACAACAAGCGGCTCCGTCCCTTCAATGTATTTGCTGAAAAACTCCGTGCAGTCGGTGCCGGAAACACGTGTCGCTATGCGTTCTACATCCTTCATCGTATATCCTTTGCCAGTTATGCCAAATTCTGTGTGCATTGTGCGCAGCACATCGTCCAAACCTTTCGCGCCATTCGTTGCAGAGCGCATTTTGACATCAAGCATAAATGCTGCAAGCGCCCCGCCGCCATAAATCAGCAATCGATTTGCTCCTTTGTTTTCTCCGGCTTTTTGTAGAGAAGGCATCGGCTCTGGCTTTTCTGTTTGTTGTCCTGCAATGCGGTGTAGCAATCCTGCCAGCACATATTTCCGGCAGATATTTTCTAATTTTTTGAATAGCACCGTGTCGTCAATGATCCCCAGACGGCGCAGCCATACAATCGTCATAAAGTCCGTACATCCTTCTTTGAACCATTCTTCTTGTGTCTGCGGTTCTATTGAAATGCCATTCCAAAGATGCAAGATTTCATGTGCCACGCCATGCGCCCAGACGGCGTTATTTTCTTTCGTAATACTATCTTGCGTTACGATGCTAAAACTACTGCTGAATGCTTCACCATCGTTCATTGAGCCTTTATTTACAACAACCAAGTACGACGTTGCTCGTGGAGCAGCCCCAAACATCTGCGAATATGCCGTGAGAAGCGGTGCGGTGACTTCGGTCAAAAGCGGTTTGGCATAGTGCATAGAAGTGCCGATTGCCAGATTCAGCACAACATCACCAACAACAACACGTTCTTCGCTATGGGTACCAATAAAGATACAATTACGCAGAAGGTCTCGCCCAACCCGCTTCACAAAGAATTGATGAGGCTTTCCTTGAGTTTCCGCACCAGATATTTTCGTCCATGGTGTCGAAACTCGCCAGTTTGGCGGAATGGAAAAATTCACGACAACATTTTCAACTTTGTTATCAGGAACGATAAAGAGCGACGTTCCTGCATAATACACGCCGTCATCGGTTGCGTAAGCTGCTTCATCCGGACCACCCGCCCACTGATATTTGTCGTGATCAAGTTGAATAGTATAAGCAATATTCACCCAATCCCCCGCATCGGCACTGACTTTCCAGTCGCCTTCACCTTTGTAGCTGCAACTGATCGATTTGCCCTGTTCATCGGTAACGGTAAGATTTTGAACAAATTTTGCTTGTCCATCGGGTAGTTCCGGCGTTCCATTGATAAACATACTGATAAGCGGCTCTCGCAAGCGAAACCGCGCCTTCACCTTCGCCAAACGCTTGTTTTCGGCAGCAATTTCCACAGAATAGCGCAAAGTGTCTTGGTTGGAAACAGACGAAAAATCTTGCTTTGATGCGGTGCATGCCGAAAAGTATAGAGTGCAAAAAACAATAAGCAATGTGACGAAGGGAGGCAGTATATGAGTATCACGCTGTTGTTTCATCGTATTACCTGTAAAGGAAGAGTATTAAGTATTGAATGTTGAGTGATAAATTGAACGAAATACGTTCCGTTCACTAATGCCCAACGACTAATATCAAATGACTTCTGATGTTCCCCTGCGGACAAGGTTTCATCAAGTATTTGCGCTATTTCCTGACCAAGCGTATTCACGACTTTCAGCGAAACGTGCTCGGCTTGAGATAGTGTAAATTTTACAGTAACAAGGTCTTGTGCAGGATTAGGCGATGCAGAAAAGCGATATTGGTCAAAAAGAGTCGTATTGCTTACGCTCGTTGAAGTTCCCATAAACGCAACAGTCGAAGTCGCGCTGCCGCGTGCCGTTAGAACGGCAATAGCACCTGAAGCACGGGCAGGAACAGTTGCTATAATCTGCGTCGGAGAAACAACCGTAAACGATGTCGCTGCAACGCCACCAATCAAAACCGATGTTGCTCCTGTGAAGTTTTCGCCCGTGATGGTAATTTGCGTTCCGACACTACCCGTAAGCGGCGTAACATTCGTAATACGCGGCGCAAAGACGGTTGCGCTTTGTGTTAAACGTGTCGTTACCACAGCAAAATATGTTCCGTTGCTTAGACGGGTAACGGCGGGGTCTTTGAGGTACAGTTCTTCGGGCTGAACGCCCGTAAACGTCATGCGATTACCACTTTCCAATGTCCAATTTGAGCCATCGCTGGTAATAAATGAACGTAGGTGTTTATCCGGCAAAAACGATGCAAACATCCTGTATCGCCCATCAGAGGTCGTGTAGCCGTTGGATGCAAAATAATCACCACCTCCGCCCGTACCGTTCAAACGTAGTTCTCCTGCGGGAGTGAAGGTTTTTCCGTCTTTGGAAGTAAAGCGAAAATGCGTTGTTGCAGTCGTTCCGATAGCGTACATATACCATGAGTCGCCCAGCAAAAACGTGTTGGAATCAATAAGCGCATCGTTTGGCAAGGAAGCTACTACGCCTTTGTACTGAAACGTGATGCCGTCGGTGCTTTCGGCATAAATAATTCCTACTTTACCACCCGCAGCGTAATCGGTTGTGACATACATCCTAAACGTTCCGTCAGGAAGCAAGATTACATCAGGGTCTGCGGGTTTGCTGGTTGCATTTGGCAAGCCCGTAAATCGAACATTTTTGAAATACCACGTTTGCCCTTGGTCATCGGAAATAGCCAAAGCCGTTACGTTCTGCTGCGTGCCGACAGCCCAACCGGTGTAATAGACATACCAGCGTCCACGCGCATCAATCACCATATCGGCAACATTTGCTTGGTCGGTCAAAATTTTTCCTGTGCTTGTAAACGTCAAGCCATCGCTTGATGTAGCCGTAATCAGACGAAAATACCCCGGACTTTCGCTTGGTGACGTAGGCGCATTGCCGCGCGGCGGAACAAAATCGCTCACGAGCGGCGTTGTCATTTGTGCCAAAACATAAGCATTTAAGCTCAATACAAGGCAAACAACAAAAATGAAAAAACGTTTCATCGTAGCACCTGTGTAGGAATAGTGTGAAAAAAATGTTGAGTTTGTAATTGAATAAAATATGTTCCGCTTCCTAATGACCACTGACTCATATCCAACGACTTTTCATACTTCCCCGCAGGCAGTGTTTCATCAAGGATTTGCGCGATTTCTTGACCAAATGCGTTGAAGAGTTTGAGCGAAATTCGTTCCGATTTTGTTAGTGTAAATTGTACAGTAACAAATCCTGAAGTAGGATTAGGTCTCACAGAAAGTGAAGTCTCTTGTGGCGATTGCTGTGTGTGGACATTGGTTTGGACAACGTATTCTAAACTCAGCAATGCGACAGCAGGTGCGGTAAAATTATTCACCGTGAGAGCAAGTGTAGAAGCGGGTTGTAGCATCGTTACTGTCTCCGAAGCAAGCCCTGTTGAGCTTGTTCCCGTGCGAGTCAGACGAAGCATTGTTCCGGCGGGTTGTGTGGGCAAATTACGAAGATTAACCGTTGCAGAATTATACGCGCTGTTGTAGTTGGAAAGCAAGATTTGAAGGCGCTTTTGATCGTCAGAACGTCCTGCCAGAATCATCACGTTGGTCGTGTCGCGTGTGGTGGAGGCTTCGGTATCAATAAACTCCGAACCGTCGGCTTGAACACGCTGCGGCGTGAAGCGCGTGAGACTGGTAAATGCACCAAAGCCGCGCCCTGAGAGCGTTGGAGAGCCTTTGCCCAATGAATCGCTGTTGAAAAGATTCATAAACGCCGTGCCGCGATAGGCAAACATTTTGTCCACTTTGCCCATCTGACCGGCAATCATTGCCGATGCAGTGTAGGCAGCGTGTTTCGGTCGGTTAATAAGTTGCTGCGACGTGGGGAATCGCGCATCGTTCTCGCCCAAACGGATATTCCATTCGGTAATGTGGCTTTCTGCGCTGGTGAAGCCCGCAGCGTCCAAGAGTCCGCGCACATAATCGCCTTGAATTTTTATCGAATAAGGATTTAATGCCTCGTAAAGATGCCACGAAAAGAAGTCCATGGTTGCGCGAGCATCACGGACAGCATTGATGAAATAGGGCACCCAACGCCGTTTTGTGAGAATACTCCCGCCCAGAACGCCCGGACCGCCCACTTTCAGCGCGGGGTCGAGGCGCTTCAACGAATCGCCGACAGTTTTGAACATCCGCACAAATGCCGCAGAATCGCCCACGCCACGCGCAGATGCTGAATCTTTCCAAAAACCGGGACTGTCCGGCTCATTCCAAATTTCCCAATATTTGATACCAAACCGCCGCCCGTTCATCCAGCCTTGATTATAGTGCCGCACAGTATTAGCGCAAACACTCGCAAATTTGGTAAAACCTTGTTTGTCGGTGTCAAAAGGTGGATAGGGAATCGTCGCGCCGAAATTTACCCCCAAGCGGAAATAGGGCATGAAACCGAGATTGGCAATGCTGTCCATTTGAGCATCAAGGCTTGCCCACGCATAATTGGCGGTGGAATTCGGATCGAATGCCGTGTTAATGCGAGGATTTGCCCCGCTTGTCCAAAAGCTTGGCGCGTACTCAAAATACTGATTGGTTGCAACATCGTGAATACGCACCGTGCTGACGCCGCCTTCTTTGTAGCCCAGCGTTGATGGTGGTGGGGTGACGGTGCTGCCTCGCGGGGTAAGTGCTTCCGGTCCGACATTGACACCACCCAAATCCTTGATACGCTCTTGTGTCGCAGCAAAATCAACGGAAAACATTTTGGTTTGAGCCGAGAGCGAATATGCGGTACAAACCGCGTAAATGCAGGCAATTCCTAGTAACTGTGTTGTTCTCATCGTATCACCTGTACAGGAATAGTGGTGAGTTTTGAGTGTTGAGTGATTAGACGCAGAAAATACGCACCGCTCACCAATGACCAATTACTAATGTCCAATGACTTCTCGTAATTCCCCGCAGGCAAGTTTTCATCAAGGATGTGAGCGATTTCTTGACCAAGTGCGTTGAAGAGTTTGAGCGAAATGCGCTCCGATTTTGTTAGTGTAAATTTTACAGTAATAAGGTTTTGTGAGGGATTAGGTGCAATCGTAAAGGGAATTACTTCATTTGTGCGCACAGCAACCGACGTGGTGATTGCAGCCCGCTTTGCAACAATCGTTCCACCGTTATTGACATTAAACCACGAGGCTGTCAGTTCATTCGTTCCTGTAAACTGCACCAAACCTAGCTTAGAGCCTTGTGCTGACAACGCCGAATCTTTAGAAAACGTCCAACCGTAATCGGTGGAATAGACAAATCCTGTCTGCTTAACGGCATCATTTTGCGCATTATTGCCAGAAAAACGCTCCCATGCAAGCGCAAAAAATCCCGATTCATTGCCAATAACACGAGCAAACAAGCCACCTCCGACATTTTTAGGCGTACTGAAGGTTGCCCCGCCGTCGCCGGAATTTGTTACATAGACCTGCGAGTTACGCTGATACGCCACAACAACATTGCCTTTAGAATCCGCAGCAACGGTCGGGTCGCCGGAGCGGTCTTCGGTAATGATATTGCGCGGCGTGTCCCACGTTGTACCGCCATTTTCCGAACGCGCCATAAACACACGGAAATTTGTCCCGATGGAGTTTTCTCGCCAAACCGCATACAATCTATTCCCAGCGATGCAGAGCGAACTCCAAATCGCACTTTTTTCTGCCGGAGCAGCGTCAATCACTCGTGCTTGCGACCAAGAACCGTTTTGCCACGTCGCAAACATCACATCCGATGCGTCTTCATTGCCACTGTGCCAAAGCGCGTAAAGTATGCCGTTTGCCCCCGCAGCGAGGCAGAGTCCACCACCTCTGGAAGCCAGATTTTGCAACGCTCCCCAAGAATTACCGCCATCACTCGAAACAACTGTTTTTACTCCTTGCGGGTCGTTCCAACCGATGCAAAGTTGCCCAGTGCTTGTGGCGGCAATCGTCGGTAAATTCATCACGCTTGCACCGCGAAATACAAGACGTGGTGCGCTCCAAGGGCTTCCTATCAAACCGCCTTCCGATGACGACACAAACAGCGAATCCGACCGCATCCACGTAATAAAGCGGCGTGTACCGATATTAGTAACAGCATGAGCATTATTAAAGCCCATTTTGACTTCCATGCCCGTTCCCGCTTGAGTGCGGACGGTTTCATCGGGAAGCCAGCGTACCTGCGCGGAAGAAATCGTTGGCAGCGTCGCAGTGCAAAGGAGAATAAGGAAAAATGTCAAGGTTGTTTTCATCGTATCACCTGTAAGGGAATGGTTTGTAGTTTTTGGTCGTTTGTTTGTAGTTGGAGGAAATATGCGCCGTTCACCAATGACCAATTTCCAATGTCCAATGACTTCTCATACTTCCCCGCAGGCAGTGTTTCATCAAGGATTTGCGACATTTCTTGACCAAGTGCGTTGAAGAGTTTAAGTGAAATTCGTTCCGGTTTTGATAGAGTAAAGTGTACAGTTGCGGGATTACCCGTCAGTGGATGGGGAAAAACCTGCATATTGGGCTCTGATGAGAACCACTCTGTCCGAATATCCGTCGGCGATGTGGTGATAGTGTAGGCAACAACTTTGCCCTGCCAGTCAGGATTTTCTTGTATGGTCTCGTTGTAACTAGCGACATCGTAGGCGACGTATAGACGGTTTCCCCGCTTCATCAGCCACGGACGTTGAGCGTTAAATCCCGCTTTACCGGGAGAGGACGTATAATTACTTACGGCTTGCGTCGTTATATTCACCCAGTTTTTATCAAACACTCCAACAGCCACATTTCCCGCCCCATGTCCGCCTGTGTGATAGGCAACGTAGTAGTATCCGCTGTCATACAATAATCCTTGCGACCACTGTCCATCAGTAGTGAGTTGTTTTTTACCGAGGTATTGGAAGGATTCAGAGTATTGGTACACATACAACGAACTGCCCGAAAACTTATCGGCAGTTACAACGTGTAGTGTTTTATCAGCGAAAATAATACTACCACCGGTTGCGATGTATGATTCCCCTCGCATGATTGTATCACGCTCCTGCACAAGGTTTGTAGAATAGACAAACCACCGTTGCCCTACTGGTGCGTTGGGGTTCATCATGCTAGCGGCATCGCCCGTCAGGGCTGCACAATATAATTTCCCGCCAGTATAATTCAACAGTTGGTCGTTTTGCGTATCGAATGTATTGAGTCGAATCGTTACCTTTTGGGTCAGCGAGAAATCATCGGCATATTTATACAAAACATAGCCACCCGGACCTCCGATAAGCAGGTAATATGATGCGCCATCGAAGGCAACGGCAATATCTCCGCCTGTTGTCGGCTCCGCCAGAACACCCGCTTTGCCCGTCGGTGTAAATGTTGAATCATATTCCAACCAGCCTATGGACTGGTCTTGTGGGGAACGCCCTGTGGATGTAGTTTTGATGCCTGTATAAAGCGTGTAGATTTTTTGCCGCCCTTCGTGATAAAACACACGTGGGAAACTGACCGTTTTATGACCACTGGCAGCAGGATTGATGGTGTATTCAGCGAATTTTGTTAAGCGAACCGCTTGCGCTTGGGTAACAACAGCACTACACAACAGTACAACTCCGAAAAATAATACTCTTATGTAAGTACTCATCCGTGTTTTCAGTGCGAATATCCGTTTCATCGCATCACCTGTATGGTTTGTGTATGAAATAATGTTGGTGTTTGCAAGCGCAGAAAATACACGCCGCTCACTAATGACCAATTGCTAATGTCGAATGACCTCTCATGTTCACCCGCAGCCAAGGTTTCATCAATGATTTGAGCGATTTCTTGACCAAGTGCATTGAAGAGTTTGAGCGAAACACGCTCGTTTTGAATGAGCGTAAATTGTACATTAACAAGATTTTGCGAGGGGTTGGGTGAGACCGTCAAAGCTGAAGACACAGGAAGGCGGCGGTCGCCGCTAACGGATGTTGCTGTTTTGAGATGCTGCGTGAAAAAATTGATAATGATTGTTTGTGTTTCCGGCTTTGTCCACGTAGGGTCTGAGCCGTGCGTTGCGCCTTGCACAGGAATAAATGTTGAAGTCGCGCCGACTGTACGCAAGGTAGAATCAAAGAGTTGGCTTTGCGAAAAAGGCACAACATCATCCGCCGTACCGTGCATAATAAGAAAGGGCGGAGCGGTGCGGCTGGCATAGGTCGTTGTGCTTGCAAGTTTTGCTTTGTCGGGACATTGTGGAATCGTGCAGCCGACGAGATTTGAGCCGGAGCCTTGCGCTTGCACTTTGTAAAATTCTACCAAATTACTCGGTCCAAAAAAATCGGCAACCGCCCGAACAGCGCTTGAATACTGCGTATTCCCGCCGACGGAACCTTCCAAATCCATCGTAACCGCCCCGGAAGAAGCATTTTTGACATTCGCTGTAACGCCGACAAGCGAGGCAAGATGCGCCCCTGCGGATTGCCCGAAGATGCCGATGGCACTTGAGTTCAGATTATACCTACTTGCATTGGCTTTAAGCCAACGAATAGCGGCTTTGCAGTCGTGCAGAGGAGCAGGAAATACGGTATCTCCGCTTAATCGGTAATTGATGCTAACCAGTGCAAATCCTGCTGCGGTGAGATAAGAAACGTGCCTTGTCACATCGGTTTTATCGCCGCCAGACCATCCTCCGGGATGCACATACACAATCGTTGGGAATGGTGCAGATACGCCTTTGGGAAGGTATATATCCAACAAAAGCGAGGGCATTTTTGTACTTGGAACTTTCGCAAATTCAATATCCTTGTAATCAGCATTGATACTTGTTCCACCGGGTATTTGCGCAACACTGCTCTTTTGCCAACCACAAAACAAGAGCGCAAAAACAAGGATAAAAGAAATTTTCATAGCATTTCTCCGAAAGATGAACATGAGCATTCTTTCCACTAACAACCGCATACAATCTCACTCGTGACAGCCCTAAACGTCATTATTTTTTCTATTGAAGAGCGTCATAATGTATTTCTCATCGTAGCACATATAAGGAAATAGCGGTAGGTGCTGAATGTTGAGTGATACGTTGAACGCAATACATTCCGCTTCCTAACGACCACTGACTAATGTCCAATGACTTCTGATGCTCCCCAGCAGGCAAGGTTTCATCGAGTATTTGCGCTACTTCCTGACCAAGCAGATTCACTATTTTCAGCGAAATACGTTCAGATTTTGTTAGTGTAAATTTCACAGTAACAAGGTTACTTGCGGGATTTGGAGATATAGAAAAATTTTCGACACGTTGCTCATTTTCTCTCTCTACAATGCCCGTCATTCCTTGCGTCGTAAAACTTCGCACATCTGACCACGCACTTGCTCCGACGTTGTTTTTAGAGCGAACACGCCAAAAGTACGTTGTTCCCATTGCCAAGCCGCTTATTTGCTTGCTTTGGAGGTTTGCCGAGATGAGAGAATCGCGCAAAAATGTTGTCGTAAAACCAGAGTTGGTTGAAACCTGCACATCGAATATCGCCGCCGTTGCTGCCGTTGTCCATTGGAGCGTGGTTGTGAGCGGCATGCCACCTTGTTTATCTGCCGGATTGCGAAGTGCTGGCGACTGCGGTGTACTTGTCAAATCCAAGAACCATTGCGTTGCCGAAGCCTGATAGCCTGTGCTTGTACGATAGCCGCCGTGTGAGCCATTGGGATCGCTGATACGGCGCACGGTCTGACCGCCGTTGGCTTTTATGATGCTGTCGGCGTAGCTGATTTGGTCGCACATCGTCGTTCCCCATTCTTCGTCCTTCATGCCGCAATAGTAGAAAAAACTCGTCCCCAAAAAGGGCTGCTCGCCGTAGCGTTTGCGAAAAACCTCAGGAAGCGGCGGTTTAGCGGGATTTGGCGGGACAGGGATTCCGCCTGATGCAGAAATAGAAAGCGCGAAATAATTGGTTTTATACAAACGGTCGTAGAACATCACCAAAAAACTTGATGCCGAACCGCGTGAAAATCCTGAATATCCGACACGGCTCAAATCCCCACCGTATTTGGCTTTGACGTGTTTCAGCGTTGTGTCAATGAGACGATAAATTTTGTCTTCGTTGAAATATGTACCGTCCGCTGCCGGCGTTGCGCCTTGCTGCCACCATTGTATGCCGATGATGGCGTAGTTATTGGCTTGTGCGTTAGCAAACTCATCGTTCATGGCTGCATACGCCGAACCCTTTGTACCGTGAATAGCCACCATAACCCGCTTCACTGCTTGTGTGGAATAGTTTACCGGAACCCAGACCGTTGCAAAACTTGTGTCCGCCGTAAAGTTAATCACCTTCGCACCCGCTTGTGTACAGGCTTGATAGGCTGCGACGTGTCCCGTGATTTTATAGACATTCAAATAATCGGATGTTGTTTCGGGGAGAATTTGTGCGGTTGTCGAGCGATTTTCTGATAATAATACAACTGTAAAAATGATGAAAAAGCGTGATAGAATCTTCATCGCAGCACCTGAAGAGGAATAGTGTTAAGTGTTGAGTTTTGAATGTTGAGTTGAATGAAATACGTTCCACTCATCAATGACCAATTTCCAATGGCGAATGAGCGCTCATACTCCCCCGCAGCCAAGGTTTCATCAATGATTTGAGCGATTTCCTGACCAAGGACGTTGAAAATTTTTAACGAAACACGCTCTGATGTGGGCAACACGAAGCGCGCAGTAACAAGTTCTGATGCGGGGTTTGGGGAAATGCTCAAGTCTGTTTTCTTCTGTGGCGTAAGGACAGAACTTATCGTGGGCGGGTTTTCCAGAATAATCGGCGTAGAGCCAAGTGGGAAGCGGATTTGCGAAGCATCCAGCGTGTCGGTATTTCCATACAAATCCGTCCGCACTTTTCGCCCGGTAATGCCGATCGGAAGTGCCGTCAAACCCCAGAGAACATCACTTGCCGCTCCACGTTGGAAAATACGGATGTGTCCTTGTGGCAAAGAGAGATTGCTGCTGGTCGAAAATGTAATTTGCTGTGCGGAATCTGCCGTGCGAAATTTGTACTCATACAATCGCAAGGAATGATACAAGAGACGCGCTTTATTGCTTCCCATGCTGCCCGGCGCACTGCTTTCCACCAAGCCCGCACTGCCCAAGCCCGAACCTGCACTACCTTGCAAATCGTAGAAAAATGTTGTTAATCCGTTGGCTTTGCCCCATACATAGAACTTCACGTGTAGCGACGCTTGTTCTTCCTCCGTGCGATTAGGAAATGTAATGGTTGTGCCGTTCATACCCGTCATGGTCGGTGCACCGGAATAAAAGCCCCATTCGGTCATCCACATCGGCATGGCGACGCGCTGTTTGGTGATATTTGTTTTGAAAATATTGACATAGCGAAAAAAAGACGTTCCCCAATCCCATTGCACAGGACTAAGGTTTTTCCCGATATTGACGTGGATATTGGCAATGTCCAGAAGGCGTTTGTTTGGCGCAAGCGTGTCCATAACGCTGTTCCAAAACGGAACGTCGAATGACTCCAATGAGCCGCCATTAGCAAGTTGGCAGCTTGCGCAGGCAGCTTTCATGGCACGATACATGATGCTGTGGTCGCGGCTGTAAGCAGAGGGCAAGGACTTTGGTGTTACGCCCGTCATAAATGGCTTGTCATCGCCGTAACCACCACACGGACCGTCGGGTTCATTGGAAAATTCCCAATACGCGATAGGCACTTTCAAGCCGGGCATATCATCTTTGCCGTCGCCGTCGTAGCGTTCCACCAAGCGTTGAACATAGCTAAAAAACGCTGCCGTATCGCAGACGGGACCGATTTTGCCTTGATTGATAAAGAAATAATCCGCGCCGGCTCCCGCAGCAAAAAGATTCCCGCAAGTGCTGGTTTTATCGGTGTTGCAGGAACTCGCCCAATCGCTGAACGGCACAACAGTTCCCACAAAAGGAACGCCGAATTCTCCGGCAATAGCAATCAAGGAATCCAAAAGTGTGAAATTATACGTGCCTTTCACCGGCTCCAACACACCCCATGCGAAAAGCGCAGGGTCTCGCCCTGCAAGCACACCGATTTTACGCATAAACACAACGCGTTGAAGAACTTTCCCCCGAATATTGCGAAGGTCTTGTGCAAACAAAGAGCTGGCATAATACGCAACCATGCCGTTTTTGTCGGCGAATTGCCGTGAAGAGTCGGAAATAAGCGCTTGTGCCGAAAAGCCCGACAATGCGCCGATTCCTCCGGTTCCTGGTTGCAAAGATAAGTTGCGTAGCCACGCCGCAGCTTTTGCAGCAGTTTCGGTATTGCCGAGTGTGGTATCTTGCGGCGGCGGCATTTGAGCGCGAAGGCTACAGACGGATAACATTGCTACATAAAGCAGTATCCCCTTACAAAAAATTTTCATCGAAACACCTCTAAAGTATTGATATTCCCTAAAAATGCTAACTATTTCTGAAGAAGAACAGGGGGTCGGTAAGAAACGTTACAATACAGTCAAATCAATAGTGTGAAGCAAGTGCCGACGTAAAGTCAGTCGGACAACGTACAATCAATCCCCTGAACAAAGCGTTATTCCGATAATCTTTTGCATGAATAGAAAAATATACAACAACCTGAGAGTTTCGTCAAAAGAAATTTATCAGAAGGGCATTTTCGATATGACAAACCCATTTTACAACCTGCAACAAGACGAGTTTATTACAGATGATATTTCTGAATAGCACCGAATATAGTGCTTAACAAAGCGCGGACTGACAAGTGTACGTCGTCTTCGGCGGATACTTTCTGAGTAACAAGTGAAGTGTGCATCGGGGGGAAATTATGCACAAAGGGGGAAATTGTGCAAAGAGGAAAATTGTCCATGACTTTGTTCCAATCGTCCATTTTTTGAGGTCTTCAGGGAATGTAATTTTGTATCGAATAAATTTTTGACGCAATCTTTCGCGTCGTTTTACGATACTTTTTCTTGTTTCTGCTATGACTACATTCCCCATTCCCACTCTGGAAAGCGCTTCCGATGAAGTGCGCCCGCTTTTTGAAGCAATCAAAAAACAACTCGGTATGCTGCCGAATCTTTACGCAATTATCGGCACTTCTGCCCGCGCACTCAGAGCATATCTGAATTTCCAAGACGAACTCACCAAAGGCTCATTCAACAAAAAAGAAATTCAGGCTATTTTTCTGACCGTTTCGCAGGTGAATGACTGCTTGTACTGTTTGTCTGCGCACACGACGCTTGCGAAGATGAATGGTTTTAGCGAGGAAGATATTTTTGCTCTGCGTCTGGCAAGTATTACCGACAAACGCCTAGCAGCGATTACCAAACTCACGCGCTCTATCGTGATTAAACGCGGTTTCCCCGAAGCTGACCTTGTGCAAAATTTCTTCAATATTGGCTTTGACCGTGCTGCGCTGATTGAACTCATAGCGCTTATTGCTGATAAAACCTTTGCGAACTACGTGAATAACGTGGTAGATACGCCGATTGATTTTCCTGTCGCGGAAAAAATTGGCGCAGAACTTGTGTTAAATTAACCTTGTTCTGAATTAAGCGAGTTTCCAGCAGCCAAACACGAAATTCCTAACGATTCTTTCCCCGCCATGATGCAGAATTATGCGCACATCGCCTTTACAGACGAGGTAAAAAGGCTGCAAACCGAGTACGGAAGCCGCAATGCGTACGCTCGCCGCGAGGCAGAACTCGGCGCAAACGGACTATCCGAAGCCGAAGCAGCGTTCATCAGCGAACAAGACTCGTTCTACTTTGCAACCCAGAGTGAGAGCGGCTTTCCGTACATTCAGCATCGTGGCGGACCGAAAGGTTTTTTGAAAGTTATTACACCCACAACACTCGGTTTTACGGACTTTCGGGGCAATAAACAATACATTACCGTCGGTAATCTTGCAACGAACACAAAAGCATCGCTGTTTATGATGGATTATGCGCAGCGCATTCGCCTGAAGATATTCGCCGAAGCCCGCATCATACCTATTGCAGAGGCAGAGAAGAGTGAGCCTGAACTTGTGCGCCTTCTCGCACCCGATGACTATGCTCATCACGCAGAGCGCTTGATTGTGCTGGACATTCAGGCAATTGATTGGAACTGTTCGCAGCACATTACACCGCGCTATACCGCAGAGCAAGTCGCAAAAGCGTGGGAAAAAGAAAGTCGCTATATTGCCAGTCTGGAAGCAGAAATACGGTATCTCAAAGAACAACTCGCCAACACTCATTATTCCCCCAAGCTATGATGCAGAGCCATGTTTCGACGATTATCAATGCCCAAAACGGCAATCTCGCGCTCAAAATTTTTGCTTTCGAGGATAATCACTCCTTTGACCACTTGCAACGGCATAACTATTTTTCCATCATTGTGATAGCACAAGGAACTTGTACGCTGAAAGCGGATTTTTCCGAATATGCGGTCGAGGCTCCGGCAGTGATGTTTTTTGCGCCGTATCAGCCGTTCATGCTTGGTAGCACAGCACCAATCAGGGGTTGGGCGATTCACTTCCATTCCGATTTTTTCTGTATTCACAAACATCACCGCGATGTCGCTTGTAACGGTACACTGTTCAACATTGTCTATGAGCCGCCATTTTTGCCTTTGACCGAAGCCGAGACTGCGACATTCTCCGAACAAACGCGGCAAATGCTGGACGAAATGCAATCCTCAGAGGCTGCGCAGCATAACCTTCTACAACATGATCTTCTTGTGGCGTACTTGAAAATTCTTTTGATTCATGCCGTCCGCATCAAAGCACGTCAGCGCGAGGAAATGCCAGCATTGCCCGATGACAGCACCGAACCTGTAACGCTTGCACGCCTGAAAGAAGCAGTGGAGGAGCATTTTCGCACGAAACATTCTGCTGCGGAATACGCAGAATTCCTGAACGTTCCGGCAAAGTCGCTTGCCAAAATGACCAAACGCCATTTGAATAAAACGCTCACCGATGTTATCGTAGAGCGCATCGTTATTGAGGCAAAGCGAGAATTATATCTCACCTCAAAATCGGTCAAAGAAATCGCCTACGAACTTGGTTTTCATGATGAACACTATTTCAGCCGTTTTTTCAAGACCAATGCCGATGTCTCGCCGCAAGTGTACCGCGATACGGTTGGTTTTGCAAGGGCTGAAGCGTAGGCACTTATACCAAATTTAAGTTATTGGTTGTGCCACGTGTAGAGACAAGGCACGCCTTGTCTTCTCTACAACACACGGCAAAGATGACGCACAATTATCAACTCAAATTGGTATTAATTGCACACATCATTTCCAATCCGTCGGATAATCAAGAACCGCATTGTCCATGCTCTCGAATGATGCAGGTACAATACGGTTGATGGTTCATGCTCTATTTATGAAACTAATTTGATAACGAGTCACCATCTAGTGGCTCACAATCAGCGTCGTACGGTTTCCGGCTGAACCCGCGCTGACAATCGCAGAATACGTGCCGTTGGTAAGCGAGGAAACATCAAGTGTTGCCGAAGAAGCGCTGCTACTGACTGTTTGCGAAGCCATCACCGAGCCTGTTGCACTCACAATTTGTACTGTCACCGAGCGTGAAAAACTCGGAATGCCCGAAAAGCTGATGGTTACAGTGCTGGAAGCGGGATTGGGAGCAGCACTGACGCTGACGGAAGAAGTTGGTGGCGTTGTTGTCGTTGAGCTAGGCGTATAACCTTCATAGTACGGTGCAAAGTTTGCTTCTGAGCGGTAAAGTGTACGCCAAAGGGCAGCTTTTTCCGTGTGCGTCGCCCAAACAATTTGCCCTGAAGCCACGTAAGGCTGAAGAAGTTCGATAATGCGGGCAATTTTATCGGTGTAGCCCGATGAGGTGAAATATTTTTGATGAATACCGATAGTAGCAGAATAGAGCTTTCCTGCGGGGTAACGGCGGAGTGTATCAAGCGTTGCGATGATGATATTTGCAACAGTTTCCGCACTTGTAGTATCGGTTAAAAGATTTTCAAAACCATTGCCAATAACAGTAAGAGTATTGGTCGAAACGTGTGTAAAGAAACTGGTTGTACTAGACGGCTTCCAAATGCCGAGCGAGTGAATATCGTTGGCGTGGTCAGTTGTTCCGCGAGCATTGACTGATGCACCACCAAACAAAATCGTCGGTGTCCATATCGTAGAAGTGTACGTCCTGCCTTGCAAGCCACGTGCGAGTGAGTCCCACGTATAACCCGCATCACGACTGCCATTTGTACCTTGTCGGCTATTGTACGTGAAACCACCAACCACGCCGCTGGGCGTTACACCAAGCGTTGTGAAAAGATATGCCACGTCAGCATAATTGTAAGCGTTCTCATGCGCGTGCGGCGACACGGCAATGTTTGAGCCATTATCTTCCGCAAGCCATTTGACGATGGTTTTGTAATTTGTGGAAGCATCAGCAAGTCTTCCACCGCGATTGGGGTCGTTGGTATTCGTACCGACAAGGAAACGCCAATCCGACTGCCAATCCCACTTCGCACCGCCGGAGCGCATGACATCTGCAATTTCTTTTACTTTCGCCCGAAGCGTCGAAAAAACCGTTGCGTCTTGATAGCCATTACTTGCTGTGGGCGTTGCCGAAAGACTTGTGTAATCGTCTTCTTCGTTGTGAGAATTAAACGAGATGTAGAGCGGTGTTGTGCGGGAAGTGCTTGAAGTTCCTGTGATGGCGCTGCTTGAAGAGATAGTTCCCGATGTTGAAAAACGCGTTGTCCCTGATGTACTCAAGCGTGTTGTTCCTGATGTACTAAAGCGTGTTTGTGCTTCGGCTACAATTGTGCAGAGCGTAAGAAGCGTGATAAATGTGAGGAAAGAAAAAACAGCAACAGTTGCGAAACGTGCTGAAACGAAGGATGATTGCGGCGTTTTCATAGCATTATCTCCGAGGAAAAAAGTTGTAGAGTAATTCTTAGCGTGCGAAGGTTCTCGAGTCCTATTACTGAGAAAAACCGCATACAACCTCACTCGTTACAGTCCAAAACGTCAGGACTTTCTATGCCCAAAAGTCATATATGATGACAATACGACATCAATGGGAGATTACCGCATCACGGCAAACATAGCGGAAAATAATTGTATATCTGTCTGTACACGCAGGAAATATGTACCTTGCGGAAGATTCGCCACCGATAATTCCCGAATCATACTGCCCAATACTGATTCCGGTGCAACGTTCATCACATCTTGCCCAAGTGCATTGCACACCGATAAACGAACACGTGTCGGTATGTTCAGATTCAAAGCCACGCGAATAAGCTCTGAAGCAGGGTTTGGAGCAATCGTTAAGGCAGTTTGTTCACGGAATTCTTGATGAACATTATCTTGACGAACATCAGTCGTAATCACGCAGGAATTTTGCGTGGGATTCAGTTCCACAGGTGCGCCGGGAGTAAGCGTCTTGCCCGTAAAAGCCGCATAGGTACTTGCATAGCGCAAACACCGAAAAACATTCTGCCCCATAACCTGTGTGCCTTGTGCGGTTGGACCGTTTGTACCGACAGGATTCCGATATTGCCAAACCGTCGTTCCCATCGGTGTTACTTCAAAGAAATTTCCTTTTACTCCCTCGCAAATAAGCGTATTTCCGTTGGGGAGACGCTGTGCGCCGGAAATTTTGCTTGAATAAAAACTTTGCGCATTTGCCGCTTTATACGCCCAAACACTGGCAGAGGGAGCATAGGTCGCACTCGTGCTTGTAGGAACGGCATAAGCACCCGAAGCATTGACAGGCGTTTGGATTTCTTCCACTGTCGAATACATTCCGTCGGGGCGCTCATCGCCGTTGTTGAACAGAAGGATATTCCCTGCTCCGGGCAATCCTCGTGCTATCCACTGCGGGTTATGTTGCCCGTAGAGTTTTCGGTCGGCTGCTGTACCCCGCTTGTAGGCTTGCGGATTGCCCCACCGCCAAAGAAAATCACCGCCTTTTCCCTGCCGTCCACCCCGTGATGACGCGGCTTCGGCGGTTGTTGTGCTGTGGTCAATGATATAAATTTCGCTCAATTCCCGCGACGAAACCACGATTTGGTCAAGTTCCGCATTATACGCCAAACCGTTGAGATGAATCCAATCACTGACAATCGCCGTCTTATTCGTAAAATTCACATCTAACCGTTCAGGACGCTCGGAAACCGCACCGTAATTGGCTTTGGCGGCATCATTATCCTGCACGAGATGGTCCCAAAGTTTCCATTCCCAGACCACAACCGCAGAATCTTTCCCCACAGGGCGCAATTCCACGATTTTATCCGACCACAAACCGCCTTGTGGATATTGCCTGCGCCCTGCAGCAGTAGCTTCCTCGCGGGTTTTCGCATCCCACGACAACAGAAGCACGTTGCCATTAGGCAACACAATCGCGTCATGGTGCTGATAGAATGTCGTTCCGCTCCAATCATACCCCCAAAGCAGTGTGCCATTCCAATCATAGCGTTCAAGCCGACCGCCGGCACCGCCTGTATTGCTGAACGTGCGATTGGTGGTCAGTTTTGCGGTGTGAAAAAGCGAGCCGTCTTCTAGCAAATACGCGCTTTGACCGGGGTCATACTGACTTTGCCACGTTTTCACAATGCGCCCGCAGTTGTCAATGAGATAGGTTGTCGTGAAATCTGCCGGAGCGAAGAGCGTATAGCCGTTGAAGGATTGCGCTGAATTACTGATTAAACCTAGTTGCGGCATTGGTTGCGCGTGAAGGATTGCGCCTAAAAGCAGTATCAATAGTGCTACGCAGCAAGAAGTAATGCTGTTTATAGTCGTGTTTGGCGTTTTCATCGCATCACCTGAAGAGGAAGGGTTTTGAGCGTTGAGTGTTGAGTGCTGAGTTGAACGAAGTATGCCCCGTTCACGAATGACCAATGGCTCATATCCAATGACCTGTTATACTCGCCCGCAGGCAAGGTTTCATCAAGTATTTGCACCACTTCTTGACCAAGCGTATTAAAAATTTTCAATGAAACACGCTCACTTTGAGTTAGTGTGAATTTCACAATAACAGTCTCTGAAGCAGGATTCGGCGACACCTGCATAAGCAATCCGTCGTCCTTTGCAGCAACGCTTGTCGCCATCGCCTGAATGCGGCGCATGGGCTTCACAGCCCAATTTGACGGACCGTTCTGGCTCGGAGCCTCGCCCACAGGTGGCGTGAGTGCTGCGGGAACGGGGATTTGCTGCGCGGAAACGCTTGTGGCAGAAGTCGCAGAGCCGCCGTCGGCAGATTGATATGCACGAGCCAAGAGCGCAAAATACTCTACCACATTCAGCAAACGTCCGCCGATACTAACGTTGGAAGGCATTCGCCCCGTGTATTGGTTACGGGCGATTTGCAGCGAAAGTAGGCTGTCTTGTGCGCGAATCGCCGAAAGAGCATCACCTAAAGTTATCGTCGAATTTGCCGTCAAACCCGCACCGTTACCGAGCGGCGGAACAATATCACGCAAATTCAGACTTTCCGGTAAGCGTCCTGTTCTTGCGTACTCGGCAAGCGAGTGTTGTAGCGCATAGTAGGCATCGGCAAGCGAGAAATAATCGGTAGTTTGGGGAATCGTGTAGAAATTTTTCGTTGGCAGCCGAAAACTTATGCTTTGCGCAGAAGCCTGAATACCGCTCAGAATCTGGCTTGCAAGATTTCGGCATTGTTCGCGGGAGATGCTTCTTTCGCGGTCATCGGAAAGCGTCTGCACAAGAGATTGCATTGTGATGGTGCGGATATTCGGATGAGTTCCGATGTATTGCATGAGTGAATCGTATTTCGCCCAAATCGCCTCTTTTTGCCTTTCTGACCAAGGAATAATGCGGTCTGTGGGGAAGGCATTGGTGTCATACGGAACGGGATTTGTTGCACCTGCCGTGCCGGAAACGTAATAGACCGAATAAAACGGCGGGCGGTCATAGCTGAAGTCTGTTTCGTGCATGATAGCATTCATTAGTGTTAGCTGGTTTTTGTTCACTTGCGACATCAAGCGTTCCGCATAACGGCGCGGGCTGTAGGCATCAGCATCATTCGTCAGCACCATTTTCCACCAAAACGTATCGCGCCGCATCGTTCCTGCTGCCCAGCGCGTAATACTGCTATCGGCTGGGCGAGAGAGTACGCCGCGTAAGGACATAAAGGGAAACTGAGAATCCGCGCCGCCTTCATGGTCATCGACCGTAGCCCGCAAGCCTGATTTTTTCAGAGAAATCATCGCTCCGATAGCGATAGAATCACCGTCGAAATTGCCGCTAATACCGAATCCTACACAAGTTGGCTTCACTCCGGCTTTTTGTTCCAGCAAATCATACCCTCCAACGGCTGAATCTAAGCCGCCTGTGGACACATTCACCCGTTTGCGCTCCCATTTTTCACACTCGGCAATCGCTTCATCAATTCGCCCCTGCCGAAAGAGAGTAATCAAACCGCTTTGCGGGTTCTCCGCTTCGCGGCGCGTGGGACGAAACGTGATAGCGTGCGGGGAACGGTGATGAATGTTGATGCCCATTCCTGCACGACGCAGTGAATCCAGAAATCCCGGAAACGACCATTCCAAGCGCTGGGCAAGCATATCGGTAAAGTAAAAATCCGCAATGATGTTGTATTTGCGATAGATGCCGAAAAGTCGCGAAAGCGTCGCATAGGAAGTGCGTACTTGCGAAAAATCGTGGCAGTTCATCACGACATTCATGTACACATATTTGTTGTTTTCCACAACGCGAGGGCTGATGAATACCTGCGCGGGGGCGAGTGTTCCTGCACAGAGCAGAAAGACAAAGAAGGAAAAAATCGTTTTCATCGCATCACCTGTAGAGGAATAGTGCTCAGTGTTGAGTGTTGAGTGTTAAGTTGCAAGAAATACGCGCCGCTCAGCAATAACCAATGGCTCATATCCAATGACCGCGTGTGTTCGCCCGCGGGCAAGGTTTCATCAAAGATTTGAGCGACTTCTTGCCCAAGCGCATTAAAGATTTTCAAGGAAACGCGCTCTGACATTGTTAGTGTAAATTTTACGTTAACAAGATTTTGTGCGGGATTTGGAGAAATTATCATCGGTACTTTTCCTTGCGAAGTATTCATTACGCTTGTCGTTCGCAGTGCGGTAAAATTCCAGCCCTCTGACCAACTTCCGAATCCTGAAGCATTTTTTGCCCGAACACGCCAGTAAATTGTTGTTCCCGGGAAAATCTCTCCAATACGACGACTTGTTACCGAAGCAGTAATCATCGAATCCCGCGAGATCGTAGTGAAAAATACCGGATCACCCGAAATATGTAAATCATAATGTGTTGCTCCTTGCACCGGACTCCATTGAACCGTTGTAAATAATGGCTGATTAACGGCACCATTCGTGGGAGAAATGAGTATTGGCGTGCTTGGCAGGGCTACTTGGTTAGAAGAACAGTTATCTATGCCATCGGTGTAAGGATAAAAGTTTGGTTTTTCGTTATACAGCGTTCTCCATGCCGTCGCTTTTTCGGTATGGGTTGCCCATTTCACTTGTCCTGTGCGGACTAGAACATTGACAGAATCAAGAATACGACCGATTTTCTCCATATAGCCCGCACGAGTAAAAGCGCGCTGATTGGTTTGAATTTGCATGACGAAAAATTTTCCTCTATTTGCCCGCATAGCTGCTATTGTTGCACGAATATTCGCCATGACTGACGCAACGTCGCTTTCCACACTGCCGGAATCGGTTAACAGTGCATCACCGCCTACACCGAGATTTGCCAGTGCAGCCGTGCAAGTATGAACTTTGTAGCCTGTTGCTGTGGTATCACGTGGTCTCCATGCGCCGGAGTGATTGAGATCATTACCATGCGAGGTCATCATTGTGCGCGGATTGTAGCTCGCACCACCCAGTAAAACTTCCGCTTTCCACGTATAAGTACGGAAAACCCGCCCTTGCAAGCCTTTGCCAAGGGAATCCCATGAATAGCCACGCACAGTCATTCCCATGAGGCTGGAAGCTGCCATCGGACCATTCCACGTGAATCCGCCCACATTTTTCGAGGCTTTCACGACAGGCGACACGGAGTCCAGCATTTTCGCCACATCCGCATAATTATAGCGTGTTTCGTGGGCGTGTGGGTCTAATTGAATTTGTCCGTTATTGTCCTCCGCCATCCATCGAAAAAGATTTTTGCTGTTCGTGGAAGCATCGCCCCTGTCGTATTTCAGCGCACCATCCAAAAAATTCCAATCCGATTGGTAATTCCATTTTGCGCCTTTGGAGCGCACCATATCAGCAATTTGCTTTACGAGTGCGCGGTATTGTGCGTATTGTGCTTGATTCGCCGAATAATTGAGCGTGATTCCTTGCGGATCTCTGTCATTTTCCTCAGCATGCGTATTGAGATTGATGTACAGCGTATCTTGCGCGGGCTGAGCATGGAGCGGCTTTGCACCAAATATGATGACCCCGAAAAAAAACAATGCTCTGAAAAGCGCATAAGGAAAGGGATATGAACGTTTTGTTATCATAGCGACACCTTGTCAAAAAATAAGGGTGAGTACTTTGTGGAATGATAGCAGACAAAATAAGTGATTACAACTTCTCGAAGGTTTACTGATATTGTGCGATAGAACCTTTCTACAGATAAATCAACATCAAGATACAGACATCATACAAAGAACTATGATTCTTATTTACCGAATAATACGAATACACTGCGTGACTGTTTGAGAAAAACTGGCAAAACGAAGTATATATGCCCCTTCAGCAATGTTACCTATATCAACCGTATATCTATATTCTCCGGCAGCGAGTTCAGCGTTCAGAATTTCTATAATTTCCTGACCAAGTGTATTGAAAAGTTTGAGCGTGATGTGTTCGGGTTTTATTAGTGTAAAATTCACACTTACCTCTTTTGATGAGGGATTGGGAGCAATGGTCATGTGCGATTGCGCTTGTATGCTGCTTGCAACATGAGTAACACTTGTGATTATTGCTTTACGTTGCGTGTAATACAGCGTTGCTACGTCGTTCTGCTTGATAAAATAATGTGCTCTCGGCATACCATCTTCACCAATTTTGAAATTGTGCAAACCTACCTCGTCATTGCCGGCATCGGTCAGGAACTCAGGTTTGGAGACCGTTTCACCGCGATTAGAAATGTAGGAACACATTAAATCCGCACCGCGTCCGTCGCCTGTGGGCATTGTTCCGCCCATATTTTGCCCCAAATCGCGTTCATCTTTCCAGAAGAACCATACACGGTCATTCGCAAAATCATACGCCTCTTTGACTAAATGCGAACGGATATTTGTTTCAGAAATTTGTCGAAACCCCTGCGGCAGCCATGTTTTGCCACCGTCATTGGAATAACCGTACATCACACGAGCATTCAAGGTATTATTCGCCGGATAAATATGAAAAGCGATATACATCCTGCCATCTTTACCGACAATCACATTGGGGTCACTTTCGTAATCAGTATTACCGATAAGTACACGGGGTTCAGACCATGTTTTGCCGCCGTCGGAGGTCGTTGCAATCTGTAAATCCCAATTCTGCGTGCTACCTGCACCCCGACTAACACTATCGCGCCATGCTACGGCAAGATTATCACCTGTTGCACCACTATAATCCACAATCGGAAAAGCAGAATGTTTACCATCATCATTGCTAATCATAACCTGCTGCGACCATGTAATGCCGCCGTTTTCCGAGCGCGCATACATAACTTCTGATATTTGTGGCGTGGCATTTTCACCATCCATCCAAAATACATGAACACGCCCTTTGCGGTCAGTGCTAATGTTGCAAAAACCAGCTTTTTGACGAATTTGCTGCGAAATCCGCACCGTGTCCGACCAACGCTGTGTTTTCGCGTCCCAACGCGCATAGAATATCCCTAAAGGTGCGCGTGCGCCCCACACCGCGTGGATATTGCCCTCGGAATCATTATCCACAGAAACGGAACCAAACCCAATTGTGCGCGTTGGCGGTGTGAAGACCGTTGGTGCAGGCACATTCCATGTTTTGCCATTATCACGCGACCCGACATAGTAGGGTGTACGCCGTGAGCCGCTTGTTTCGGTGTAAAAAATGAGCGTTGTACCATCTTTTTGTATGATGGTGTTATTTGCCACTGCACCATCGGCATTGACAGTTGAAGAAGATTTTGCAACGGGCGCTTGGGCTGACCAATTGGGGTCTATGCCGTGTTGGGCATAGCTAATAACGATTGAGACTGAAACCAAAAGCAGTATCATAACGATAAAGGACACTGCAAAACCAAGATTTGATGAGCGTTGCATGATATATTCTCCAAAAACTTCTTGTAGTACATCCGGGTATTACACAAGAATAACATCACAGCCCCTCGCTCGTTACAGACCAAAACGTCAGATATTTTTATGCGCATTGGTCACATTTTTCTATGCCAAATTGTCACCGGGTCGGTATAAGCAATTGAGAACCATAGTATTAGAAGGGAAATTCGGTAGGATGTTTTACCCCAACAATACTCAAACGCCCCTTAGAACCCTTGTCAGCAATTATCACCCAGTCAGTCACAGACCGAATATTGCGACAATACGAAAAACATTCCAACTACACAAACGTAGATTTGCACAAGTGTAAATTGACAAAAAAATGGCGGGGAATAATCGGCGGATAACAAGTCACAGCTACCCGACAAACAGCATCATTATCCCACGCGAATTCGCTTACGCACGAATCCACCTGTTCCGATGCGCACTTCAGCGATATAATCCCCTCTCGGCACGGTCAATCCTTGTTCATTTTTGAGATTCCACGTAATAGCGTACCCTCCGGCATTTTGCTCTGCTTTCAAAACACGCGCAATGGCAATTGCCTGAATAGAGTAAATCACAATTTCTACTTCGGCAGGTTGTTCAACGGTATAGCGTATTGTCGGCGACACATCTTCAGTCAAGCCCAAAAGCGAACCAATAAGCGAAAGCGGAATACTTATCCCCGAACCGCCCACCCCGGGCAAACCGCCATATCGCTGAAACGGGTCGAATACCCCCGGAATAGTAAACGATTGCGCGATACCATAATTATAGAAAGTCTGCTCTTTTGCCGTAGGAATAAATGCTCGCGGGTCGATGGAATTCATTGCAGCAACGGCAGCTTCCTGTGGCGAGGCTTGACGGCGGGCTTCTTGCATTGCCATCCACGCTAAGGAAAATTGACGCGCCTCAAACTGAAACCGTGTACGTGGAGAAACTTCTATTCTCAACGCTTCATAAAAGGCTCTGTCTTGCACGGGCGTAAAAGGGTACTCACCCGGCGGCGTGGTACCAAGTGCGGTGGAATCTTGGACGGGTGCAGAAGTAGTATCGGCAGTCAGAATTTGCTGAGGCGTAAATTCTTTTGGTTTTTCCAGAAGCGGTTTTTCCAACGGTGGTTTTTCCGATGCAGGACGTGTTTGCTCAGGCTTGGAACCTTGCTTTAGCGGCTCTTTTTTTTGTTGAGCAAGTACTAAGGTTGCCTCCAACGAAGCAATAATCAATATCAACACCGTAAGCGTCAGCATTGAAGAAATATACCGAAAGAAAACCATAACGAATACAAATGGTGGGAAATTCACACACGACAACCTTGAATAGCAACTCTGCGCTTATGCTGCACAGCAGCGCAATATACGTAAAAAAGCCGAATTGCTATGAACAATGCGGCTTTTTTGTGTATCTCGAATAAATTTTAACGCTTTTTAGCAAAGTATTGTTGCGGTCTCACGACTAACGAATCTCTTATCCTTCGCTGCTAAAAAGTTTGCGTTTTTCATCGTCAGAAAGCAAGTCTGCAAGGCTGACCTCTTGCTTTTGCTCCGGTACGGCAACTTGCTCTTGCTGCTGCGGGCGTGGGCGGCGTTCGCCGCGCTCTGCACGCTCGGGACGTTCTGCACGTTCAGGTTTGTTAGCGCCTTGGTCGAAACCTTCCATACCAAGAATCAGCGAATGATTATCCGGCACTACGTCCATGACGAAGAGTCCTTCAATTTTATCACCAACTTGGAATGGGTTTGCTTTACCGCGCAATGACGGGTGCATTTTGCCTTTCGGCATGAACGCATCAATGTCGTCGGCGATATTGACCACAACGCCGCGCTCAATTGCTTCGCGAACTGTACCTTCAACTTTATCACCGACTTTGAAGCGTTCAGCGATTGTTGACCAAGGATTGGGTTGGGTTTGTTTATATCCCAAAGAAACTTTCTGCTTTTCTTCGGAAATTTCCAGAACTTGGACATCAATTTCCTGTCCAACTTGGAAGAGTTCGGACGGATGCTTAATGCGACGCGCCCATGACATTTCGGAAATGTGAATCAAACCTTCAACACCCGGGCGAAGTTCTACATACGCACCAAAAGGCGTAAGGCTTTTGACTTTACCTTTGTGCTTTGAACCCGGAGTAAATTCAGCAGCAGCACCGCTCCACGGGTCCGGCTCTAATTCACGCATAGAAAGCGACAAACGCTGACCGGCTTCGTTAATTTCTTTGATAACTGCACGAACAGTATCGCCTTTTTTCAGCACTTCAGAAGGATGGTTGATGCGGCGGCGGGAAATTGCCGAAACGTGAACCATGCCGTCAACATTACCAAGGTTGATAAATGCGCCGAACTCTGTAAAGGAAACAACTTTTCCTTCAACGGTCTGACCGACCTGAAAATCCTTCAGATGGTCAGCACGAAGCAGTTTGCGGCGTGTTACAATCACTTTGGTTTTATCTTCATCGTTCAGTTCGTGAACATGAACGGGGAAGGTTTGCTGAATCAGCCCCAGTAACTCATTTTCGCTGGGATTTGCTTTCAGCGAAAGATGAGAAGTAGGCAAAAAGAGCGGCATACCTTTGTAGCCGACCAAAATACCGCCACGGACGCGACGCAATCCAACAACATCCAGTGTTGATTTGCTATTTTTTGCCGCGACAATTTCGGGATAGAGTTTTTCAACATCATATTCCGGTTGTTTAGGAGCGGAAGGTTCGGCAGATGATGCGTCTGCACCCGAATGTTCTGCTACAGAGGGTTCTGCTACGGAAGATTCTATGGCAGGGGCTTCAGGAGCGCTAGCGACGGGAGTTTCGCTAACGGTTTCTACTTGTTGTTCGTCAGTCATATCAACACGAAACGAAAAAACGTACTAAACTTAATGGGTTAATGACAAAGTGTGATGAAGTGAAAAGACCGGAAAGAAGCACAAGGGCTAGTAACATTCTGGTTTTTCAATATTTATCTTGCTTTGCAGCCAGATAAAAAACACAGATTGCAAATATAGGGATTTTGTATTATCCGACAAAAAAAACAATGGCAGCAAAAAAAATCTTCTCGACTATTTACTATTCCGCAACTCAACTGTTTTCACCAAAAATCCTTGTTTAGTGAGGAATGTTGCGGTTTTCGCGCAATGATCTCCTTGTAATTCCAATTCGTTATCCAAAACTCTCCCGCCCGTCCCGCACTGCTTTTTGAGTGTTCCCAATAGTGTTTCTAATTCTTTGGGGTTTGATTGAAATCCTGTTATCAGCGTCACGGTTTTATTTGCTCGTTTTTCCGTGCGGAGTCGTATTTGCTGGGCTTTGCCGTCATAACCGACCTTCTGCATCGGTGATTGGGGCGCTTCCACACTATAATCATCCGGCAAAAGAGCCTTCAAATCTTCGAGAGAACCGAGTTTTGCCATAGTGCTTGACAAATTGTGGTGGTATAGGTAAAAAGGTCTTGAATACAAGAATTATCAATGTTCGCTTGCAGCAGAATATGCCTCATCAACAAGTCGCACGGTATTGCCTTCGAGTCGGATAGTTAATTGCTCCAACGGCAGTGTTGCCGGAAGTTTTGCGACGGTACCGTCACGGTTAAACTCTGCTCCATGACAGGGGCAAACAAATTTCTCTTGTTTTGTCTGCCATTCTACCGTACAGCCGGCATGAGTACAGCGCAAATTGAACGCACTGAGATGACCGTCTTTTTCCCGACGAATGAGAACATTTTTGTCCCCAAAACGGATAACATCATACCCTGTTTCCTTCAACGTTCCTTCAAGGAACTGCGCAGACAAAGATAAAGGAGCAATGGGCATACGATGCTCCGACGGAGACCGCAAATACCGCCAAAGTGCATAGACAGGAGCAAAAAGATACGCAGCGCTCGCTCCCCACAGCACTTGTTTGAGGAATTGGCGTTTGGACGATTGCTCACCCGTAGGCGTATCTATCGACGATTCATTCTCGGTCATTACACTTCTTGCAAATCAATCTGAAAATCTTCCATAATCGGGTTGGCAATCAGTTTTGAGCAGGCTTCGTTCACTTGCTCCAAAGCCGCCTCTTTGCTTGCGGCGGCGATGCTCAGTTCAACATATTTCCCGATATGAACATCGCTCATATTCGCAAAATTAAGCGAATGAAGCGCGTGTTCCACCGTTTTTCCCTGAACATCAAGGATTTGCTTGCGAAGTTGAATGCGAATTGCGGCGCGGTATGTCGTCATAGTCTGTGATTGGTTAATGAGTAGTCATTGGCTCAGTCGTCATTGGTCAGAGTCTTCTTCTTTGCTTAAAAGTCTTCCTCAACGGCTTCTTCATCTTCATCAATATCATTATAGGTTTTCACAAATGTATATGCCCCCCGAACCAATCCTATCAGCATATAGGAAAGCATGAATGGGAAAAGCAATACGCCTTTGGAAACAATAGTAATAACAATTCCAAGTGCGAAATACCCCATCAATATCGGACGTTCCCGGAAAACCTTTGCCGAGGGCGTTGGTACGGCATCATACTTAATAGTACTAACCATAATACCTGCCACGGCAAGTGTCACCAATGTGATAACAACAGGTTTCCAATCGTTGGGAATAATGGTACTCTGGGGACCGCTATGATAAAAGAGCGTATAAGAAAGAATTGTCAAAGCACCGGCGGGGATGGGCATACCCCGAAAATAACGTTTATCAGTATTAGCAGCAGATTGCACATTATACCGTGCCAAACGTAGTACGCCAGCTAGCGCCGGTAGTGAAGCCAAAACAACACCCACGTCGCCTTGCAATTGAAAGTGTGCTTTATACAGCATAAACGCCGGAGCAACACCAAACGACACAGCATCACACAACGAATCTAATTCCCCTCCAAATTCGCTGGTGGATTTGGTCAAACGTGCTACTGCTCCGTCCAAAACATCAAACATGGCTGCAAGCATGATAAAACCTGCTGCTCCCATCAAATCTCCTGCTGCAATGCGTGTAATCGCCATAAATCCGCCAAACAGATTCATAAGCGTAAAAAGATTCGGAATAACGGAACGTGTAACGCGAATTTTTCTCATTGCGACAGTATTTTTGATCATCATGGGGAAGCAAAAAGCGTTGCTTGTGGGGCTTTGCTTTGCTCACATAAATCTTTTACACAAGCAAACGCTGCTATACAGTCTGACAGCAAATTTAATCAAGAATTGGAAATTTTACGCGGAAATATCTTATTATACAGTGGATACGACTTTTCAAGAAGACTTCAAGAAAATATATCCAACACCACACAAGTCTTGATTGTATCCTTCTTTCCCCCTGTATAGAGATCTGTACCGACCACATTCAAAAAAAGAGAGATCTTAACCTCTGAACCATCATGCGTAACAATTTCGTCATGCTACATACGTCTTATTCGCTATATTCCTATACCAAATACGTTCAAAATTTCCATTAGAACATTTTTTCCTCTCATCTCTGCCACATTTAATGGTTATGAATCTACGGTTTACAGCTTTTGGTGAAATTTCTTTACTTGCAACAACACTTCTTTTGGCAATCTGCGGATTTACAGAAATTATTCCCGCCCCTTTAGCAATTATCGCTATTGCTTGTCTTCATATTCTTGCTTTTGGTCTTTTTTGGCGCATGAAACAGCATAAAAGTAGAGAGATACAGTCATTTATCCATTCCACAAAACAATTAGTATTAGACGAAAAAGGACTCCATTTTACGCCACCTACACTGACGGCACAAAGCGAGCTGCAACCATTATCTTCAGCACTTGCAGACTCACTCCACCGCTTAAATATCCAATATGGTGAGGGTCATACCCGAACCGATGAAACAACTACTCTGCTGAATCAAGTTTTGGCTCGCGAAAAAACGCATCAACACCAACTGCTTGAAACATTTAAGATTTTGAGTAGTTCCATGCATCTGCTCGCGCAAGGTGCATTGAACGTTGATGTGGATCCGGAAAAAGGCGGCATCGCTCGACAACTTTTTATAGATTATAATACATCGATTCAAGCCATCCGGAACATGGTACTCCGCATTATGGAATCAGTATCCGGTAGCGTTCTTATGAGCGAAGATATTGCCCGCTCAGCACATAGCGTTTTGGAGGTTTCTAAAGCACAGGAAGAATTATCCAGTTTTGTCGCAGAATCGGCTGGATTTGTAGGGGAAGTCGTGACAAGTAACACACAAAGCACCACACAAACTGCCGAAATTGCAAAACGCGCAATGACAATGGCACAAGAAGGCTCCTCAAAACTCACGGAAACCATGCGGAGCACAGAACATATCGTCCGCGCAACCCAGCAAAGCGGGGAAATGCTTAATTCTCTGGCACGCAATATCGAAGACATTAGTACAATCACTGCAACCATTAATGAAATTGCCGACCAAACCAATCTTTTGGCGCTGAATGCTGCCATCGAAGCAGCACGGGCAGGTGAGCAAGGCAGAGGATTCGCGGTCGTTGCCGACGAAGTACGGAAACTTGCCGAGCGCACAACACAGGCAACCAAAGAAATTTCCGGTAAAATTAAGACCGTCCGCGAAGATTCCTTAGAAGCCACCAAAGCAATGCAAGGCTCTATGAATGCCGTTCAGCAAGGCTCGCGGTTAAACGCACAGGTGGAGCAGGTCTTTACGGAGATTTTGTCCACTATTAAAAATGTCGTGGAGAATATCTCGCAAGTTGCCGTTTCGACAGAAGAACAATACGCCACCGTTCAAGCAATCATCGAACAAATCAACAATTTAGCATCGCAAGCCAAAGATGCCAACACCAAAATCAGCGAAATTTCCGGCTACGCCGAAAGCCTGATGTATATGAACGAAAATCTCAAAGAATCCGTAGATTTCTTCAAGTTTGAGGGGTAGAACGATCACCATAAAAAACAACCGCTTTGGTGACTTCCTCAAGCAGAAGCACCAAAGCGGTTGAAACCAATATCAACCCTCAGGGACGAATAATAATGGTTGCTGCTGTAGATTGTCCGATAAACAAACCCACGCCTTGTCCTTGAACATTCCAAATCGGATTTTGCCCGCTTGAACCAAACGGACCCGTCCCCCCAAAACCACGTCCCGATGTTTGTAAATACCGCACGTAGGCTTCGTCGTAGCCGAAGACTGTTCCGCGAAAAGCGAGGCTTTTGATGGATGTGACCGACGGAGGAACAGGTAAAATAGCAATGGAGTTTGTGCGTACTTCAATTTCGTTATTCCCTATCGGCGTATTTTGGCTGACAGCGTAACCGAAACCGGATAAAGGAAGCAAAAACGGCTGTAAATTTTCTGCTTGCAGCAAAGCGGGCGACTCTAAGCGCCAATAGATTTGCGGCGAAGGTTTGACGCGGAAAACAATCTCACCGTTGTAGCGATACTCTAAGTACATTTTTACAATACCGTTATCATTAAACGTACGTCGGGCTGAATCTAAACGAACACCCGAAAAAACATGATTGGAAGAAAGAATCTCCGGTGCAGGCGGAATAATCGTTGTTGCTGTGGCTTGAAGACCTTGCCATTTCACGTTAAGAGTGTAGGTCTTACCCGCTTGGACGATGAGTTCAGGTGCATGGTAATATGTCGGTTGGTCTTCGAGTGTACCGTAAGGGTTTATGCCGATAGCTTGTAAAATTGCCGCACTGTCAGGTTGCAATCGCAATGGATAGCTTCTTCCATCAACACTTATCGAAACCTCGGCATCGAAAATACGTGTTTTGCCGACATAGAACGTATCGCTCGGACTGACAGACTGACCAATCAGAATATTTCGTACCGAAACGCCCGGGCGCAGAAATCCATTAACAACAAGATGCTTATCATGTGGCAAGCTGCCGACATTTTGCAAATCGGTACAGCCTTGAACAGACCAAAACAGGATATAGGCTATGCTCAAAAGCGAGAATCGAATGATGAATTGTTTCATAATTTAAGAAAAGAAAATGTGGAATGAAGGGAACCCGCTTAAAACTTGAATCCGATACTGACGGTCGGGATAATGGGAAAGAGCGATAATTGTTGTACAAACGGTACAAAAACTTGTCGAAAGAATGGTTGGTTTGCTGTCGGCGGTAAGCTGTTTTGCACATAGGCGACTGTCCATTGGAAAGCATTACGGCGATTGTAGAGATTGTACACGCTGAAAGACGCATTAAACGGCAGCCCGAACCACGAAAAATAATGAGTGAAATTTACGTCCAATTTATGAAAATCCGGCAGTCGAAAGCCGTTACGCTCCGTGAACAGCTTGCGCGGTCGCTCTCCTGAGATGGCATACAGGCGTTGCGGGTCATCGGGAATAAGATATTGTGCTGTCGGCATGGTAAATGCTTGTCCGGTGGCAAATGTCCATGTAGCGCCAAGTTCCCACGCATCGCTGAATTTGTAATTGAGAACAACCGAAATATCATGCCGACGGTCAAAACGCGGGAAAAAGGGCTTCCCGTCGTTGAGGTCAGCAAAGGTGCGAGTTGTCCACGCAAGCGTATAGCCTACCCAGCCCGTAAATGCACCTAAACGCTTGTTCAGAAAAAATTCTACACCGTAGGCATCGCCAACGCCTTCAACAAGCTGCGATTCGGCGGGAACGACGTAGAAGAATGAGGCATTATCACGAAATTCATAGAGATTACGCATGGTTTTGTAATATCCTTCTACGCTGAAAAGATACTCTCCGCCGAGTATTTTCGCTTCAGCGCCAAGCACATACTGAATCGCATTAGCAGGTTTAACGCGCTCGGTGGAAGGAAACCATGTATCGCTGGGAAGAGCAATATCATTCCGCACAACTAAGTGTAAAAACTGATTCGCCACAGCAAATGCGCCTTTGAAAGATATTTCCGCGTCTTGAATTTGCAAGGCTTCGCTGAGATTATACGACGCAGAAACACGCGGCTCAGGCAGGAAGCGATTTCCACGCTGGAAATACGGCAATCGCAGACCGATATTTGCTGTCAATGCCGGAGTAATTTTCCAGTCGTCCTGCACGTACAAGGAGGCTTCCAACGCATCAATGATTGCGTCGGTGCCGAGTCTGCTAAGTAGTGATTGCAACGACGTATTTTCCGACGATGCCGCCGTTGTAAAGCGGTGAAAGATAGCTTCTACGCCTGCTTTAACGGAATGTGCCTCAGTAGGGAAGTATTGCACATCGCCGCGCAAGGCAAGGTCTCGAATTTGAGAAAATGTCGTAAAATTGACCTCACTAACACCGCTGCCAACTCCAAGTTCGATTCCAAAGCGATAATCAGAGTATGCAGCAGTAAAATTCGTAAAAAGATTCGGCGAAACAATGTGCATCCACCGCAGATTTCCTGCCGCATTACCCCAATCAATCCCAAAACTAGTCAATGAGCCAGGCGGCTGTTGCAAAACATCACCACCGAAATATCCGCTTGCAAAGATGTGGTCATTATCGGAAATTTTGTAATTGATTTTCGCATTTAGGTCGTAGAAATAGTATTGTGGTGGGCGCTCGCTCACAGGCAGATTTGCCGTAGCCAAGTTCAGAATTGCATCAAAATAGGTGCGCCGTCCGGCAATCATAAATGAGCAATTTTCGTTAATCGGTCCTTCCAGCAACAGCCGTGAAGCGAGCAAACTCAGGTTCGCCGAACCTCCAATTCGCTCTTTGGAGCCTTCTTTCATGGTCAAATCAATAACACTGGAAAGCCGCCCACCGTACTCGGCAGGAAATCCGCCTTTGATGACCCGCGTATCGCGTATGGCATCGTTATTGAAAACACTGAGAAAACCACCCAAATGCGAGGGATTATAGACTATAACACCGTCAAGCAATGTTAAATTCTGGTCAGGCGAGCCGCCGCGCACATAGAGACCGCTTGAAATCTCACTTCCTGCTTTGATACCCGGCATCAGTTGGAGTACCCGAAAAATATCAGTCTCACTGCCGAGTGTCGGCATTTTGCTGATAAACTCTGACTTTAGCTCGACAGTGCTAATGGAGCGGGTTGCAGAAGGGTCGCGCTCTACTTGTAAGACTATTTCTTGTGTGCGAACGGAGATTGCGACAAGTGGTACATTGACGCGTATGGCTGCATCGGCAGCAGAAATCGTAACGCTTTTGACAAACGGTCTATAACCGATTCCCTTCACTACCAGATAATATGAGCCTTGTGATAATGCAGGCAGTGAGTAAAAACCAAATTTATTTGTGCGAGTGCCGCTGACAATCGAAGCACTGGAAGTAATTACGCTGTCTCTGGCAAGAAAAACCGTAACACCAATCACGGCTTCTCCTGATGCAGCTTCATTAACAAGCCCTGAAATTACTGCGTTTTGAGCAAGAATCTTTGAGGATAAAGCTATTGAAAATATCAGGATTATGGGCAATATTCTCAGGTATTGATGAAAGCACAACATTGATAAATATTTCATAGTAAGTCTGTAAATAGTTAAGATACAAAAACTCGCTTCATAAGCGACAATTGAGTAAAATTCATCCAAGCTAGAAACGAACACGCACTGATAAGCCCAGCCCAGCATTTATCGGTGGTGCAAGGCGCATATAGCCGTTGAGCATACAATACGCCGAGTGAAGATTTACCGCTTTTGTGCTGAGAGGCAGCGAAAGGCAAGCGAGAAGCATCAGCGTTGCGAGCGAATTGCCGTACGAATAGCAAATTTGAGGCTGATTTGCTCACCTACGAAGCCTGAGTTGAATCGGCTTTGGGCGTAAATAAAGAATTGTTATTGCATTAATTGTAAATTTTGTCTAATTTCAATGATAAAAAAATGTCTATCAATAGGTTTAACCTGCCTATCTTTCGACGAAAAGATGCCAAGACAGAGTGAGAAGACTGAGATATAATAGCAAGATTTGTCAATTTGTTTGTGGTATCACCGCACTCTTATTTGGCTCTCTGCACCTATTTTCAGACCGCAAAAAATTCCCAATCCGTTGCCGACAACATTGCCTTGAATGTTCTCAATATTCCCGCTTGAAAACGGATTGCTGTTACTTTGCAAAGCAGACAAACCCGAGCGAAAGTATTGTGCATATACTTTGTCGTACACGTAGAATCGGGCAAATGTGGGATAATTCGCACTTTTCCCTGTACTGTCTATCAAATCAAAGAACTGAGGTGTGGTGGGGCTTATATCAATTCTGCTGCTGAGTTTTGTTAATACCCCTGCGCCTCCCGCACCAGGTAATATCGGACCATCAACAGGAATGGAGAGTCTCCTGTGTTGAGGAGAACCTATTTTTTCTGCTCGTACAACGAGTGTATATGCCTGCAATACGTTGTTTGAGCGAATGAAGGCGTGATAATTTACCGATTTGCGGGGGATTCGCTCAATAGAAACTGAGTCCAAATTGGGTACTTCAGCAGGAACATCTGTTACGGCTCGGGCAGCCAGATTATCTTGATCACCCTGTCGCCAAGTAACGGTTATTTGGTAGCTCTTGCCAGATTGAATCATCAGCCCGGGAACTTCATAGAAAGAGTAATCACTAGGGCTACCAGGCAATTCCCTCGGTTTGGTAGAATCATGTTGCAGCGACATTGAAAACTCTTTACCATCAACGGCAACGACTGCTTTCGCATCAAAAACCGAATACCCCTTAATAGAGGTTTCCGCTTGAAGAGGAAGACTTCTGCCAATAAAGATATTGCGCAGAGGAGTTTCGGCAAGCAACATTCCCGAAATGATAAGTTTGGGTTCAAAAGTACTGCTCTGAGGTAAATAAGCGTTATCAAGTTGGAGTGTTCCGCAACTCACCAACAGTAGCATAATTTTACTAACCAATAAGATTTTAATACTGCGTTTTAGAAATGCCATTGGAGTCCCAGGGAAGGTAAAAATGGAAATTGGTTAAGTTGAAACAAACTCAGGAGGAAACTGCTATCTGCATTGATAGTAGTGCTGTTTTTTTGTGTTCTTTCCAACCACCACAGTAAACTGTTTTGTTGATTGTAAAGATTGTAAATACTTACCGTGACATCAAGAGGCAACCGCACATAATTGAGTTTATGCGTAATACCAACATCCAAGCGGTGATAGGGCAGCAATCTAACTGCATTACGCTGCTCGGTAACGTATTGTCCGCGAAAAGGCGCAGCAGTGCAACATTGCCACGGGTCAGAGGCAAGCCCGGTTCTGAGAGGTGCAAAAAATTGTGCATTGGGCAACGTAAAGGGCTGAGGGCTTCGATAAACCCATGTCAAGCTAAAGTTCCAAACGCTATCGGGAGTGTACGACGTAGCAAGCGATATATCATGGCGGCTGTCATAGCGCGGGGCAAAAGGAATGCCTTGGTTAATTTCGGGGAATAGATTGGTAACAGAGGAAAGGGTATAGCTTACCCATGCCGAAAGATTCTTCAGGGTGAGTTGCAAAAAAGCCTCAAGACCATAGCTTTCGCTTTGACCGACGGCAAGAATATCCTTACGGTTTACTAGAGCATTATTCCAACTTTGCATCGGCGTAGGTTTAACTGCATAGATATTTGAGAATCGGTTGTAGAACAGCTCAATGGAAAATTTGAGATTGTCCTCAATGATTGTTGCCTCAGCGCCCAAGGCGGCTTGGATTGATGTGCTTGGTTGTATCTCTTTTGAAGCAAGTATCCATGCGTCGCTCGGTAAACCACTCGGGCTTTGAACAAGGGTTTGAATCAACTGGCTCGATGTTCCGAATGAAGCACGGGTATTCAGAAATTGATACGGCTGATAGTCAATGGTCAGGCGCGGCTCCATGCGGACGAAGTTCATATCGGGAGCATTGATAAGGCGCAGTCCTCCGTTGATGTTCAAATTATTCAATACTTTCCAATCATCTTGTGCAAAGAGATTGAGAATCAAAAGTGACGAATGCGGAGCCGTTGTTTGAGATTCCGAGAAAAGAACGGATCTAACGTCGTAATATACCGCTTCCACACCGACTTTCATGGAATGGTTTTCCATGCCGAGATAATCAATATCCGTTTTCGCCGTTATCGTATGAATGCGTGATTGTGTCTGCGATGAACCATTACCAACTGCGCCGACTTGTAACAAATTCAGCGAATTGCGTAAGTTAAAACCATATCCGCTATATGAAACCGAAGAATTCACAAACATCGTTGGCGCAAGAATATACAACCATTTCAGATAGGCGATTGAATTGCCCCAGCCCATGTTAATATCCGTTGCCGCACTTCTGAGAGCAGGTGAAGGATAGAGTGTATCTTGTCCGATATATCCTCCGAGTGTGAAGCGATTATTGGGCGAAGGTTCATAGACAAGTTTGATATTTGCGTCGTAGAAGTTATAGTAAAGCGGCGCAGTATCAGTTTTTTTGAGAATATCAGTTGTAAACCATCGGTAGCTTTCCAAGAGGGCATCAAGATACATTCTGCGCCCTGCAACCATAATTGTTGCATTTGAACTGATGGGCGTTTCGAGAAAAACATGAGCATCAAGAGTTGATATGCCTGCCTTGGCACGGGCTTTATCTTTTGAGCCGTTTTTCATCGTTATGTCCAAAACACCGGATACACGCCCACCGAACTCCGCCGAAGGTGCGCTTTTGTAGAGACGTACGTTGCTTAAAGCGTTGGTATTAAAAATGCTCGAAAGCCCTAAAAAATGAATTGGGTTATAGACCGCAACGCCGTCTAATAATACAAGATTTTGGTCAGTATTTCCCCCTCGGATATTCACGCCGCTTGTTAAGTCCGATGTGGTTTTCATGCCAGGCAGCAGTTGTAAAGTTCTCATCAAATCCGCCTCACCACCCAATATTGGCAGCTGTTTTACCATTTCCATACTTACGTCCATAATACTCAAACCCTTAGTTTGAATTTTTTCCTGATTTGATTCTATTGTTATGATTTCAGTTTGGATTGATAAAGGAAATAGATATATGTCTAGTGGTCTATCTAAAAATCTACCGTCAATTTTTTCTTCTGTCCTTTTGTATCCTTGCTTAATAACGATGAGTTTGTAGTCTTGCGAAGCAACACGAGAGAACGAATAATATCCTCCTTTATTCGATTGTGTTTTGTAAGGATGGTTATTGATAGTAGAACTACTGTTAGTGGAATTGTTCGGAGGCATTGGAGTAAGAATACAAACAGCCCCAATAATCGGCTCCTGAGTATCCTTTTCCATTATTTTGCCAAAAAGTGTGGCTTCTTGGGCAAATATAAATTCTGTGCTGCTACACAAACAGAAAACAGCCAGTACGAAAAACCGAAGAATTGCGAGATAAAGCAAATAAAATGAGCGCATTGCTGAGTATTGTAATAATAATGATGAGCGTTGGAAGAACTTGGAGGAGTCCTAAAAAAAACTCTCTCTGAAACCTAAGTAGGCTTCAGAGAGAGGATAAGCGGATGCGCTTACCACTGATAAGCACCTGAAGGATTAGAAACACCGAGAGCAATATTGCCAAAGACCCTCATATAATCAATTTGGTCTTGAGTATATCCCAAATTAAAGAGAGTGTTCGAGTATTGACCACCGTTTGCGGTAGAAGAGTAGGACAGCAGATGCTGTTGTAAAACATCATCCGCACCTTCTAAGAAATCATCAGCTTCCATCCATTGAACAGAAGTGGAAGGGCTACGACTCGGTAATATCCATGCAAACACAGAAATATCAACACGTTTAGCAGTGAAATTATCACAGTCGCCTCTCGTTACAATTAGGTTAAATCTTTGGACATATGTACCATTGGAAACGTTTGCATACATTTCCGGATCGCCTGCAAACCAACTTTCGGAGTGGTTATTGAACGTTACGGTGCGAATATAGAGGAAATTATCGCTATTATTTAATTCCGCTCCATCTTTTGAGGATGTTCTGCGATTATTTTGAAGGAATGTGACATCTCCCTCCAAATTCGTCCGCTCATTAAACGTCAAAACAACAACCGTATGCGTCTTAGCAAACGCCTCATCAACCTGATAGGAGCGCCCTTGTGCATCAAATCCCGTCAAATACGGCATTTTCTCTGGGTCTTTATCAACAGGAGTAAACACGACAATCGGTGAAGATTGTTTGTCCCATTTCTCCGCGTTATACCAGAACAAATGCAAGTTTGCATTTCTCTTGGACTGGATTTTCGCCGTTACAGCTTCTACACGAAACGCCTGTGAATTGGCAGGAAGTGCAGAATTAATCTTACTTGTCCAGGAACGTGAGCGGTCTGCAGCTAACTGTTGCCACAAAACATTTGTTACGCCATCAAACTTTTCCATGCACTTACTATATACCCATCCGCGCATATTCTCATCGGCGAGCGTTTTAGCTATTGCGATACTCATGGATTCTAACTGACGGTTAGCAACCGACATTTCCGCAATCTGCTCAGGAGTAAACTGCTTTGCAGATGTCTGTTTCGCAACAGCACTTTGTTCATTAGGCAACGCAGAACGCTCCGTTACCACGCCTGAATCACAACCAACCACCAACCCACCAGCAACACCAACAACCATCAAGGCTCCAGCAAATGCTCGCACAGCCTTCAAACGAAAAGAAATCATAACAACTCCAAAAAGAGTGTGAAAAAGAAGTGCCTCACCCTTTCCTTTCTGCCCTGCTTTTGCGTATATTGCAAGCGGAATGCTTCTCGAAAAACTTTCCACTTGCCCGCTTTGAGCATGATGTGAGCAGCGAACTCACTACATAGGAAAGGCGGGCGTTTTTTTATGGTTACAATCTTTCGCTTCAATATTATTTTCTCACCGCACCCTGAGCCGCGAACTTGACATCCCCACGACTATCCCGATACCGTCCCCCGTTACATTCCATTTTGCATTCACGCCACCGATAGTGAAAGGATTGCTGGAAGCAAAGGAATTTCCAAAAGTACGGGCATACTCCAAAAGTGCTTCATCAATTTGATGCAAAACGATATGGGGATTATTAGGTGTTTGCCAGCCTCTGCCGGGAATGAATAGAGCAGGTGAAGATAAGAACGTCAATCGAAGTTTACCGAGACTATCGGCTTCTGCTTTCGTACCATTGGAGGCAGGATTCCAAAAATCTGAATATAAGCGCCAATTTTCTGTCGTAGTATCGGCACCAGCGTCCGTTACAATATTTGTAGAATAGACGACTCCGCGCTGAGGAGTAAACGTAGCCTCATACCGATAATGCCGCACGTCTGCTCCTGTTTTTGAGTCTTTGCTGTCCACAATAATTTCTCGCGCAGATTCTATCGGCACGGCACGGGGAACAAACGTTTTCACCTGTGCGCGTAAGCCCTGCCATTCGGCAATGATTTCGTATTCCTTACCTTCCTCCGCTATCACGGGCGGTACTGTGCGGTAGTACGAGCGCCGATTACGAAACGTCGTACCATTGGAGTTCAAAAAAATCATTGGCTCTAGCTGCATCGGGTATTCTCGTCCATCTACACGAAGGCGTATGGTTGCTGTTGTTACTGCTGAACGCTCCGCAAGAACAGAATCAAAAAGCGGCAATGTTCGTGCGACGTACAAACTTGTAATAGGTTCTCCGGCAATAATCGAACCATAAAGCAGAATTTTCGGGACGTATTCCGGCTGCACAGTGGGCTGTATAACCTGTTCGCAGGCGAATAAGCCAACGAAAAGCAGTATCGCGGGAAGAATGGCAATGTGGCGCAGTGAGCGACGGAAAAATGATGCTTGAGTGTTCATGGTTATAGTCAAAAAATGCAGTTTCAAAAAGCACACGAAATACCAATCGTCGGCAAAAAGGGCAAAAGGGTGTATTGCTTTAGTGCTGTAACATTGCCGCGTTCATCCACCCACACCGTAAAGGGATTCAAACGGTTATAGACATTGTAAATGTTGATAGAGGCTTCAAAGGGCAGATTGAACCACTGAAACTTATACATCAAATTCAGGTCTAATCGGTGATAATCCGGCATTCGGTAGCTGTTACGCTCGGCATAAATAAAGGTAAAGGGACGTGTTGAACCACGATTAAAGCCGTTTTTCTGCGCAATGTCACCCGGCAAAAAAGCAATATCCAGCACCCCGATTGGCATCGTCAATGCTTGCCCCGTTGCATATGTCCACGTTGCACCGACTTCCCATTTATCGCTGAGTTTGTATGACAGCGCCAAGGTAAGATCGTGCCTACGGTCAAAGCGCGGGAAAAACGGTCTGCCGCCGTTGATTTCGGGGAATTGGCGGTATGCCCACGAGAGCGTGTAGCCTACCCAGCCCGTAAATGCGCCGATTTGTTTATTAAGGAAAATTTCCGCACCATAGCTTTCGCCTGTGCCTGTGGTCAAAAGCCCTTCCACGCTTGCTCCCGGAAGAAACCGCGCACCTTCTCGAAATTCGTAGATATTCTCCATGCGCTTGTAATAGCCTTCAATCGTCAGAAAATACTCCCGATTAAAAAGATACGTTTCCAGCGCTGCCACATAATGCGTCGAGCGCGAAGGCGCTAGTTTATCGGTGGAAGGAAACCACGTATCGGTGGGAAGCGCTATGGTATTTTCTTGCAAAAGATGTAAGAACTGATGTGCCATAGCGTATGCGCCTTTGAGCGTGGTTTCATCGCTGATTTTGTAGGCAAGCGCGGCTCTCGGCTCAAAGCGAAAATGCGAACCGCTCTGGAAATATGTTGCCCGTGCGCCGAGATTGACCGAGAGCGAGGGCGTAATTTCCCATTCGTCTTGCGCATAGCCCGCTATTTCAAGCGTTTGCAAGCGTTGAAGCGGTTGATTGCGTTCAGGATTTCTGGTAATTTGTAGAATCCCTGAGCTATTCAAGATATTCACCGTAAAATCATGCCTTGTCGCTTCAATGCCGCTTTTGACCGAATGCCCTTCCGCCGGAAACCACTGCATTTCGCCTTTGAAGGTGAGGTCGTTGATGGCGGTGGTGGTTTCAAATTGTTTGGAATTTTGTAACGCGGCGGTTTCATAAGCTGCATAACGGAAATCATAACTGGTGTAAATCAGCGAAAAGGTGCTGAAAAGCGACGGCGAGAAAATATGCGTCCAGCGCAAATTGCCTGTGGCATTGCCCCAACCAAGTTCAAAGGTGGTTTCGTCTGGACGGTTGAGACGAGGCAGAAGGTCGCGCCCGAAATAACCACTCAAAAAGATATGGTCGTTGTCGTCAATGCGGTAATTGACCTTTGCGTTTAGGTCGTAAAAATTGTATCGCGGAACGTCTCTGCCCGTCGGGTCGGCAGCAAAGCCGATAATATCAAAGTACATTCTGCGGGCGGAGACCATAAAGCTCGCATTGGTGCTGATGGGTCCTTCCAAAAGGGCTTTGGCGCTGATGAGCGAAATTCCTGCAGCACCTTGCAGTTTTTCTTTCGAGCCTTCTTTCATCGTGAGGTCTATCACGCTGGAGAGCCTGCTTCCGTATTCCGCCGGAAACGCACCTTTTATGAGGCGAACATCGCTGACAGCATCGGGATTAAAAGCACTCAGGAAGCCGCCCAAATGCTGAGGATTATACACCGTTACGCCGTCCAGCAAAATGAGGTTTTGGTCGGGCGTACTGCCACGAATATACAAGCCGCTTGAAAGCTCGCTTCCGGCTTTCACGCCCGGCAAAAGCTGAAGCGTGCGGAAAATATCGCGCTCACCGCCAATAGCGGGCATTTGCCGAAGGAACTCCATGGGGATATTGATTTCGCTGATGCTTGCTTTCGATTGCCTGTCGGCTTGGACGGAGACTTGCTGCAAGCGTGCGGCTTCGCTCATCAAACTCAGATTCAGCATTCGGGGCGAATCCGTTATTTCCACCGAGCGGTAGAGAGTTTTGAAGCCGATTCTGCGCACAACAAGCGTATATGCGCCCTCAGGGAGTCTGCTCAGGCTGTAAAAGCCGTATTTGTTGGAGAGCGCACCACGAAAGGGTCTAGGCAAAGTGGTAGAATCACGCACTGCTCCTTGATATAACACTACCGAAGCACTGATAACGGCTTCACCGGTTTTTTCTTCGGTGAGAGTGCCGGAAAGGGCATACAACCAAGAGGAAGATTCCTGAGCAGATGAGGCTGCATACAGCGTTAAAAAAAGAACAAACACCAATCCAAGCTGTCGCAAAGCAAGCAATAGAGACATATTCACGCAAAAAGAGTATGAAACAATACGGAGAGGAAATTGCACTTGTCATTAAAACGGATGAAAACTAATGCCAATCATTCCCAGACCATGCGTTAAGCCATAGAAAGCAATTTTCCCTTGTAGTGAAAAAGCGGAACCGAGTTTGTATTTTACTGCGCCAAAAGCTGTCGCGGTTTGAACAAAAGGAAACGGGCTTTCAGGATAGTTAAGTGTGTTATTAGCAACGACAAGCACTGAGGGAGTTATAGTAACGCCCTCAAGTGAACACCAGCCTGCACCTATATCAATCGAAAAATTATTTCCCAGAGCAAATGTGTAGGTCAGCCCTGCCGAGAGAATGGTATTACCCCAAAATGGACCACCAGAACCTGTGTTTGGGAACACAAAATTCAGGTCATTGGAGCTTTGAATGGGATAACGGCGCTTCACATCTTCTATCCACGCTGCACGCCGAGGGTCATCGTTTACGATACGGACGTAAGAGCCATAAATGCCAAACCCTGCATAGATAGGAATTTGCAACGTAGCACCAAATGAAGTGGTTGTGTTGGTGGGCTGATAGCCGCCGCCACCTTCGAGAGTGAGGATTTGTGCTGAAATGACGTTACTGGATACAAGAAATGCCAAGATAACGAGCGCAATGAGAGGGTAGTTTTTCATAATAATTGAAAAAAGATGTTGTGAGAAAATACGCCCACCACTTAGACTTCCTTGAAACTCTGAGCAGTGGGCGTACATAATATCACGCTATTGCATTACCAACTTAATTTTAGTCTAGGATTAGCTCCCAGTGCGTATATTCTTACCGGATCGTCAAAGTTTACTATTGTCTCATTGAGGACATTATCTTGAGCTTTGTACTTTACTTTGAATGAGGGAGTGATGCTGACTGCATCGCTAATTTTGAATGCTACCGATAATTCAAGTTCAACATCAGCACCACCATCTTCTTCAAACCATCGCCAGTACAGAGTTTTATGAACATTAGTGTTCCATGGTGTACCATAGCTCGTTGCAAAATACTGACCATTACACATAGCGCGTGTAATTGCTCCAGCATAATTTGGTCTTCCCCATTCTCTAGTAGGTGCACTGCCACTTTCATCAATAGATGTAATGACTGCATAGAACTCCGGGTCACCCAAAATCCAATGCTCAATAAACCACGTGCCTTCAAAGGCATCAGCAAATGACATTTCATTTATAGAAAGATACGAATTCTGCAACTGCGCACCATCTTTCGGGCTTGTGCGAGGGCGCAAGTTCTCTGCAACTGATGCCTTCACCTGCCCGTTGATTTCAGTACGTTCACTGGGTGCAATGACAATTACAGGACGAGTTTTCGCCATAGCCTCGTTCACAATGTATTCTTTACCTTCAGCATCATACGCAACAACTTCGCTCGGCATTTTGTCAATGTCTTGACCTTTTGCCAGTACGGGAACAAAGGTTACCAACGGAGAAGTCTTACCATCCCATTTTTCAGCATTGTACCAATACAGGTGAGCGTTTGCCGCATAGTGACGAGTATATTGCTCCAAAACGCCACGTACATCATTTGCCTGCAAATTGAATTTTGCTGCGTTTCGTGTAACGGTAGCAACCCAATTCCCTGAAGCACCAAGAGCATTGGTAAGGTTTTGGTCTGTATTCAAATTATTCCAGAGAACATTGGTGCATCCGTCAAACTTGCGCATAGCTTGTATATGAACAGCTTTTGCCGTATTTGCTTCTGCAAGCGTAGATGCTACGGATTTTGCCAATGCTGCCAACTGAGCATTTGTTTCGCCATTTTTCATAGCCAAGACCAATTCATCGCTTTTGGGCGACAATGAAGCTACTTTTTTATCAACGACTTGCGCACTGCCGACAATCGGGCTACTCGCTTCATTACAACCAACCACCAACCCACCAGCAACACCAACAACCATCAAGGCTCCAGCAAATGCTCGCACAGCCTTCAAACGAAAAGAAATCATAACAACTCCAAAAAGAGTGTGAAAAAGAAGTGCCTCACTCTTTCCTTTCTGCCCTGCTTTTGCGTATATTGCAAGTGGAATGCTTCTCGAAAAACTTTCCACTTGCCCGCTTTGAGCATGATGTGAGCAACGAACTCACCGCGTAGGAAAGGCGGGCGTTTTTATTGTGTATAAATTATCGCCATGCCACTGTCTTCGGATATTGATAACTTACGATACAAAAATAGAGAAAAAGTGCAACGCCAAACAAACGGATTGGAATGAACGCTGCGATTTTGGGAATGAACGTTTGCATTTTGGAATGAACGCTGCAATTTTGGGAATGAACGCAAAAAAAATCTGCATGGCTCTTTTCATCAGAGTCTGTCGTTTTTTATCATATCAGCCACAAATTGCGCCCAAATTCGTGTTGAAACATCCACTCGGTCGCCATTGCTCATAAATGCAAAGCCGTCGCGGGCGTGAGAAAAATGCTTGCGATTAATAGCGCTTGAGCGGTGCGTCTGATAAAAAAGCGTATCGGGCAAATCTTCCAGACATTTTTGGATAGTCTTTGCTACCGTGAGTGGCTTGCCCTGTGTATGGTAAATGATAGTTTTTTTGCCATCGGCTTTGAGATGAATAATCTGATCCCATGCCAGACTGTATAAGGCTTTATCGGTTGCCTTGAACGCCCAATATCCCAATGAAATTGTCCCTTTTTTTGCCGATGGCGTGAATTGCTCGGGATCTACAACGTCCATTTGGGACTCACTGCTCTCTTGAGAGCCACTCTCTTTGGCACCGTTTTCGGTAGTACTACTTTCGATAGCACTACTTTCGATAGCACTACCCACTTTCTCACCGCTCTTTTTCTCGGTATTTTCCGCGAGTGATGCGGAAGTATCAGTGTATCTGCCTTTATTGATTCCGCGACGAGCAAATGTACGCTCGATTGCCTGCGCTAAATGTTCGGGATCAATAGGTTTAACGATAAAATCAAGGGCATCATACCGAAAGGCTTGGGGAGCAAAATGGGGATGAGACGAAACGAAAATAACTTCAAAGGTGCGGTCGGGGAATGCCTGTAAAACATCGAACCCCGTACCACCGACAATATCAATATCCAGAAAAACAATATCCGGCGACGTATCGTGAATAGCCAAAATCGCTGAATCAACCGAAAATGCTTCTGCTGCGATAGTTATTCGTTCATGAAAAATTTCGGTGATTTTCGTGGTGAGAACTGCTCGCTGAGATTTTTCATCATCAACGATAATTGCCCGTAATGGAGTCGTTTTTTTCTGCTCGTTGAGTGCTAATATTGCATTGGCGGGCTGCACCTCAATACCGTTCGGCAAATCTCTGGCTCTACGTTTTGCGATCACAACTTCGAGCGCCACAATCAGGTCTTCGGGTAAAAACGGTTTGACGAGATATTCCGACGCGCCATAACGCATGGCTTCTTGTGCATAGTGAAATTGAGCCTGAGCAGACATCACAATAGAATCAAAATTGCGCTCTTCCAGTTCTGCCAACCCCTGAAACGACGTGCCACCACGCAACTGAATATCCAACAGCACAATATCAGGCTTTTCCGCCCCAACAAGCGAAACAAACTCCACCACCGACACGCAATGCCCGACAATATGAACATTTGGAAAATGTCTGCCGATGATATGTTTCAATGTCTTGTAAATCATCGTATCATCTTCAACAATAACAAGGCGGTACAGCTCGTCCGTGAGACGCGGCATAGAGCATTGTACAATGTCTTGAGAAGACTCTTGCACAGAGTCTTGTACCAAAGGTTGTACTACTTGAGAGGCTTCCACTAGGCAGATATGAGAAAGATTGTTACTAATGATGACAACGGTTGATTTTCACGACAACAATAGTTTTAGTACAAGAACGCATATCAGAGCAACTACAAAAATAGGAAACTCCGCAACGCCTGCCAATACCTCACGATGACTATTTCGCGGATATTTTTTAAGCATTTTTTAAGCATTTTGTGAGCAGCTTGTTTATGTCGAAAAATGTATTAAGAAAAACCGCCCCTCTGGTGCAGATATTTTGTGAGCATTTTGTGAGCGCCTTGCATATATCAAAAATTCTGCTATGAAAGATAGTCGTGTTTCTCTCTGTGAATTTGAGGTCTGCGAAATTGCGGTAGGTGTCCCTGCGTGTACAGTCCCAAAAGTAATCATTGGGCAACCAAAAAACAATCGGGCAGCCCGTTTTTCAACAAACTGCCCGCATCACAATATCCCTCTCGGCGATAACTCTTCCTTACCGAAACACTCGCTCCAATGCCTCGCTAATATGCGCGACCGCGACAATTTCCAGCCCGTCGGTCGTTTGTTTATTGAGTTCCGCGACATCAACCTCATTTTGCTTGGGAATAAGCACCGTCTTGATTCCTGCTTGCTTCGCCGCAAGGAGTTTTTCATTCAGCCCGCCAATCGGCAAGATATTCCCCCTGAGCGTAACTTCTCCCGTCATCGCAATATCGCCACGCGCCGCCCGTAGCGAAGCCGCAGAAATTAGTGCCATCGTCATCGTTATCCCCGCCGAGGGACCGTCTTTCGGAATGGCTCCTTCGGGAACGTGAATGTGAATTTCCCTGTCCGTCAGTGCTTCCAAAGGTACACCGAGCGCTTCGGTATTGGCTCGGACAAACGACAGAGCAGCCATTGCCGATTCTTTCATCACTTCACCGAGCTTACCTGTCAGCGTGAGTTTATCTTTCCCGGGCATAATCGTCACTTCCACCGGCAAAATGTCCCCGCCCATACTCGTCCACGCCAAGCCCGTAACCACGCCGATTTTGTCCGAAAGCTCATTTTCTTTTTTGCGATTTATCGGCACTTTCAAAAACTCATGCACCAATTCCTGCGTAATAACGCGCTTTTTAGTGCGAATAGCTTCACTGGCGAAAAGCTGCGGGTGCGCCTCGTTCTCTGCATTGGCGGTGTGGTTTTCAGGTGATGTTTCGGCGTTTGCTTGCGATGACGCTGTTTTTGCCGAATCTGCTTTTTTACGGCGTTTTGGTTTTTCTGCGGAAGGCTTGTTTTGATGGGCTTCTTGGGAGATTTCCACCACAATTGTTTTTGCTACTTTCCGAATGACCGACGCAATTTGCCGCTCCAAATTCCGCACACCGGCTTCTTTGGTATAGCCGCGAATAATTTCCTGTACAGCAGCGTCGTCAAACTCAACAGCAAAGCCGCTCAGACCATGTTTTTCCAATTGTCTGGGAATAAGGTGCTTCCGTGCGATTTGCTCTTTTTCGTATTCTACATAACTCGACAATTCGATAATTTCCATGCGGTCTAAAAGCGGCGCGGGAATATCAAATTTCACATTCGCCGTAGCAATAAACAGCACTTTCGAGAGATCGTAATCCATTTCCAAATAATGGTCGTTAAAGGCGTGATGCTGCTCCGGGTCAAGCACTTCCAAGAGTGCTGCCGAGGGGTCGCCGCGAAAATCCGTTACCATTTTATCAACTTCATCCAGCAAAATAACCGGATTCATCGTGCCGGCACGTTTCATGCTTTGAATAATGCGTCCGGGCATCGAACCAATGTACGTGCGGCGGTGTCCGCGAATTTCTGCCTCGTCCCGCACTCCACCAAGCGACATCCTCACAAATTTCCGCCCCAAAGCACGAGCAATAGAGCGAGCCAGCGACGTTTTCCCGACACCGGGCGGTCCCGAAAGGCACAAAACCTGCCCTTGCACACCCCGCACTAAATTTAGCACGGCGATATATTCCAAAATCCGCTCTTTGATTTGCTCCAATCCGAAATGGTCTTCATCCAAAATCTGCCGCACGTGCAGAATGTCCAGATTGTCGGGCGTTGTAGCGTGCCAAGGCAGCGCTGCGACCAACTCCAAATAATTCCTTAACACGCCGTATTCCGGCGACATCGGTTGTGTTTTTTTCAGTTTATCAAATTCCTCGTTTGCGTGTTTTAATGCGGCTTCGGGGAGCTGGGCATTGTCTAAATTCTCGCGTAATTTTGAGAGTTCGGGGAAAGCATCATCGTCTTCCAATTCCTCCTGCAAAGCGCGTATCTGCTCTTGGATGAAGTAGCGTTTTTGCGTTTTTTGAATGGATTCCTGCACTTTGACATCAATATCCTGCTCTAATTTTTGCACTTCAATTTCCGCCGTCAGCATCGCAATAAGTTCAAAATACTGGTCGCGGAGCGATGTACGCTCCAGAACTTTTTGCTTTGCACTCACATCTGCTTCCACATTCGCAGCCGCATAGAAAAGCTGCCGTGTTGGTTCTTGAATGTTGGCAAATGCGGTGGCAATTTCCGGCGGCATTGTGCGGCTTGCACGAACATACTCCAAGAACAATTCGCCAGCATGACGCACCATTGCTTGAAATTCCGGATTTGTTTCGTCACTTTCCACCACAACAGGCTCAACTTCTGCCTCCAAGCACAATTCCGACGGCACAAAACGAACCGCTCGTGCTTGAATCACGCCATCTACAAGGATTTTGATAAGATTATTCGGCAGCCGCACTAATTGGACAATCTTGGCGATTGTTCCGGCATGAAAAATATCATCTTTGGTCGGGTCGTTGGCTTCGGTGCTTTGTGCGGCAAGAAAAATATATTTTTCACGCTTTAATGCCTCAGAAACCGCATGGATAGAATTTTCGCGCCCAATTAAGACCGGAAAAATCATATGCGGATAAACGACAACATCCCGAAGCGGCAAAACCGACAGAATCTTGGGAATGGCAGAACCTTCCGGCAGATGCGGGATTTGTGTGGGAGGATTGTTGGGAGTGGAAGGAGTTTTTTTCTTCATTGTATGGTTGATATATCAAAAAATGAATCGTAAAAATACCACCGCAAAAAGGTTATCGCCAAAACGGGATATAACGAACAACCGTTGAATCAAAGCGGTCGCGGACAATAAGCATCTGCTCACCTTTAGGCAAACTATCAATGCGAATATACCCCAAAATACCTTTTTGTTTGGTTTTTGGATGAACATAAAATCGGAAAGCACCGACAGAAAAATTTGTACTATCCAGATTTTTTCCGTTCAGCGTAATGGTATATAGCCCGCGAAGCGCATCAACCGAAGCCTTCAAACGCTCCGGCGGAAAGGTATCTTTTTCGACACGCATACTGAGTCCCTGCGCGTAGAAGGGTTCTGCTGCAGAAAAATACTTCCGAAGGGAATCGTTATAGCGTGTGTTGTAGCTAAGAAAGAGTTTAAGATACGGATCAGAAATAATATCCGACTGAATCATCACTCTTGCAGGATTATCGGTATCAAGCGTATGCTCATAGAAATTATGCTCTATTGCGCTGGCAGCGCCGTCTTCGGGGAAATACGGATGGGTGCGCCACGTTAAAACTTCACCGATGATTGTCGAGGCAGCAAAAGCAACTCCCGCAATGCTCATGATGATATAATACGTCCGTTTTTCATGGGTTGCAATCGTGTTCATAACGCTGATTGCAGCGCTGCCAAATCCGACGCTGAACCCACGATAAACCCGATTGTACAGCCTTTTCAGCAACTCGTTTTGCTGTAAATGCTGTAAGGGACGGATGTGATAAATAGCGTAATCCAAGATACTGATAAGCAGATACGGCAGAAAAAGTATACCATAGACCGTCAATAGGACCTGCAAGATATTTGCCGAAGGAAAGAAAAATTTTTGTAGTACAAGGGCTATCGAAAAACTCAGTGTAATAATGACAAACACACTAAGAAATATCGCTATCAAACTAAAAGAAAATCCAAAAATCAGACGACAAAATTTATCTACCGAAGCAGCTTGTTCTTTGAGTCCGCGCTGCGTTTGCATGATTTGCCGATAAAACGCCCCACCCGTTTCAACACGCTTCTCGGAATGAGGATACACCGAGCTTACACCAATCATCCCAATCCAAAAACTTCGCACGACCAAGTGCAAAACCAACGACCCAACGAGAATATACGCAATCGGCTTTGCCAGCATAATGACAAAAAGCAGTACAAATCCGGCTGCGCCATATTGCGTAATAACGCTTGTTTGAAGCGCTTCGAGCGCTGACGGCACTTGTAGCAGCGAAAACGTTACCGCCCCCGACAGCACCAATTCTAATTCCAAACTTCGCTCAATCAAGGCGCGAAACTCAGAAAAGATTGATGGCTGGAAAGGCTCATCAGTGCTTGTGGGAGCGGGAGCTTTTCCCACTACCGGAGCACTATCCGTTTTTTCAAGAAAGGGCGAAGGCGAATCAGGATTCATAAAATAATGGTGGTGAAACATAGAAAAAATGCGGGTTGGAAACATGACCGTCGCTCAGAAACACAGCAATGATACACATAGTTGACAAGTACATTATTGCCAAGTACGTATCTTATCAAAAAGTGCCGGCAGTGCCTCACCGGAGGGCGCTGCAATAACGACATCAGCATAACGAGTAATGGCTGTGGCTTGGGGATTAATTTCCACAAACAGCGCTCCGGCTCTTTTTGCTTCAATCGGCAATCCGGCTGCGGGGTAAACTTCGGCGGAAGTACCGATACTGAAAAACACATCGCACTCCTCCGCCGCATCCTGAGCCGCTTCCAAGGCATCAACGGGCAGCATTTCACCGAACCACACAACCGCCGGACGAATCATACCGCCGCAATATGTACAGCGTGGTGGTTCTTTTACGTCAGGGTCAGCAGCATAGCGGTATTCGTGTGGTTTTTTGCACCGAGAACAGTAATTTTCAATGATATTGCCATGCAGTTCCAGCACATTGCGGCTTCCGGCTTGTTGGTGTAATCTGTCCACATTTTGCGTGATAAGCGTACAAACACCACCGCGCTCTT
>ERZ1066127.34-NODE-34-length-101318-cov-16.901336_pt1 | contig 101318 bp, 72 predicted proteins | sample MGYA00382774_ERZ1066127 | MGnify/ENA primary metagenome ERZ1066127 (study PRJEB33369, sample SAMEA5778357) | biofilm metagenome | biome: Industrial cooling water; feature: Water cooling tower basin; material: Biofilm | place: United Arab Emirates | collected...
CTGTCCTTAACGGCATTGGTACAAAATACCGGATTACTTTTGAGATCTAACTTAGCTCCACAGAAAATTCAAATGAAATATCCCACGAAGCAAGATTATAAGAGGGAAGTAGGGTATTCCGTTACTACGTTTTTTATCTTTACAACGGTTGCTTCAACGATCTATTTGCCACAAATCCGACCTTTTACGCAATTACACCGCGATGTGAGCGATATCGTCGGGGCGAATCCTTGGTTACAGGCTGGATACTGGATTGGAGCCGTCTTGCTGATGTTGGTTGTGCATGATGTGTATTTTTACTTTATGCACCGCGCTGTCCATCACAAAAAAATCTATCCCGTTGTTCATAAAGTGCATCACCTTTCGTACAATCCTACGCCTTGGGCAGCGTTTGCCTTTCACCCTTTTGAGGCTCTCACGGAATTTCTGATTTTTCCGATTGTTGCTTTGACGATACCCCACACAATCGGTATGGTTGCAACGTGGTTAGGTTTTATGACGCTCTATAACGCATACGGGCATTTGGGTTTTGAACTGTATCCAAAAGGCTTCAGTACGCATCCTTTGGGTAAATGGATTAATACATCGGTCAATCACAATATGCACCACAAGTACGCCACAAGTAACTACGGGCTTTACACACTTGTTTGGGATAGGCTCTTTGGTACGGTTCATGCGAAATATGACGAGACGTTTGAGGAAGTTACCACTAGAAAATTATGAATAATCACGCTGCCGAATAGTGAAATCAGTCAAAGCAAAGAAGTATTTGCAAAAGTCCCGTAGAACAACGATTTTACGGGGCTTTTTATTATACTCTATCTTTGGTCATTGTTGTTCCGAGATTTCATGAGCCTTATCTCTTGTTTTTGCTCACGATTGCCTGTACGGTTCCCGTATCATAGTTTGCTGTGGTATTGTGCATTGGTCGTTTTGCACATTACTTCAGAACTTTGCGCACAGCCGATTCTTGTTATTTCTGCCGATACAACGGAGTATTCCTTGAATTCATATTTGGCGATTTTGGAGGATAAACAAAGAACATTAACGTTGGAAGATATTCGCTCCAAGCACTACGACCAAGCATTTACACGCTATATCGGCAAAAGCGACCCGAATTTTGGACATACGAATGTTGTGTATTGGCTAAAAATACGATTGGTTCTTCCACGCGAAGCTATTCAGCACGCAACGACGCACGATGACTGGTTTCTGGAAATCAATTATCCACAATTGGATAACATTCGCTTTTTTGCTCCGGATATAGATGCTACGGGGTTTACAAGCCATACCGCAAACCGTCATGTACCTTATACTGAAAAACAGTCCGGCGATATGTTTCCGTTTGCTATGCGAGATTTATCGTACAGAATGCCGACTTTTCGTTTGCCAACACAGCAATTATCAGCTTTACAGGGATATTCGGCTAATCATCCCGATTCTATTCTGACAGTCTATTTTCGTTTGGAATCACAAGGTTCCATGACGTTCCCGATGATGTTACGTTCCGGCGCTGCGATGAGCCGTCATATCGTGAATGAGCAGTTCCTCTTGGGAATGTTTTATGGGCTTTTGGCAGTTATGCTCGGTTATAATCTCTTTGTTTATATTTCTTTGCGGGATATTAGCTATCTGTACTATGTTGCGTACATCGCTACTTACGGAACATTTTTGTTTATCTGGAATGGACTTGCTTTTCAGTACTGGTGGAGCGAATCGCCATTGTGGCACAATCGTTCTATTATTGTCTTTATGGGGCTTTCGGGGTTGAGTGTATTTCGCTTTTCACAAAATTACCTTGATACACGGAATCTCGCACCACGAGCGCATAGATTTATGAATGCTGTGATGGTGTATTTTATCGTGGGCATGGCTCTGGCATTCGTATTGCCGTACAGTACTGCTATTCGGATAATGTATGGTGCGCCGATTATTACGCTCCCGATTATCGTAACCGTATCAGTGATAAGTATGCGTCGGGGCTACCGTCCTGCGCGGTATTTCTTGTTTGCGTGGATTTTGCTTCTGACATCCATTGCTTCTGCGGCGCTGAGAAATGTTAATCTATTGCCTTCGGGGGCGCTTACAATCTACGGTTTGCAGATTGGTTCGGCGTTGGAAATATTTTTGCTTTCCCTAGGGCTTGCAGACCGCATCAACATTATGAAGCAAGAAAAACATGCCGCTGAAGCCGAAGTGTTGCGCAGCACGGAATTGTTGATTGAAACATTACGTCAATCCGAGCAAGAGTTAGAGCAAAAAGTGCACGAGCGTACTGCCGCTTTAGAAGAAGCAAATGAAGAAATTTCTCGTCAATTGGAAGTGCAATCCGAGCAAGCCCGTGAAATTGAGTTGGCAAATACAGCGCTTCAAGAGAAAAATTTGCTTGTGGAACAAGAGCGGGAGCGCTCGGAAATGCTTTTGCTGAATATTCTCCCAAGCACGATTGCTGCACGGTTGATGGGAGGTGAAAAACTTATTGCCGATCGTTTCGAGAGCGTAACGGTGCTATTTGCCGACATTTCGGGATTTACGGCGCTCTCGGTACATACTCCTCCCGAAGAATTAGTCGGTTTGCTTGATACGGTGTTTTCTGAGTTTGACGGTATTTCGGAGCGATTTGGTTTGGAAAAAATTAAAACGATTGGGGATTGTTTTATGGCGGTGAGCGGTTTGCCCTTGCCGCAGAATGACCACGTAGAGCGGGCTGCCAATGCCGCTCTTGCAATGATGCAATCATTAGAGCATTTAAATCGGATGATGGACATGAATTTATCTATGCGTATTGGTTTGCATACCGGGGCAGTCGTGGCGGGCGTTATCGGGCAGAAAAAATTTGCGTATGATCTTTGGGGGGATACTGTGAACATGGCTTCACGTATGGAAACGCAGGGCATAGCCGGAAAGATTCATATTAGCGAGGCGGTCTATTCTGTTTTAGCCGAGCAACAATCCGGTTATCGTTTTGAGTCGCGTGGTATGCTGGAGGTGAAGGGCAAAGGGCAGATGCAGACGTGGTTTTTGCAAGCATTTGATTAAAAGTATCATTTTTCATAGTGTGTTTATGTAAACAGACATGATATTTTAGCCCCAAAGTCGTCGTAAAAAATTATAGGTATTCGCATATGCGATGCGGTGTAATTGCTCTTCCGAAACCATACCGCCCAAGCGTTCTATAATGAATGGAAACTGAGCAGAATTACGGTGTTCGTGGAAGAAATCTTCTTGCTCGTCCGCGTCTTCGTCTTCGTCTGTGCCAAGCGAAAAGAAAAAATCCGAACCAAATGCGAGATTTGCTCCCGCACCTTTATCAATGCCGTATAAAATATGGTCATACAGCGCATCAGGATTGGATTCGTGAAGGAAATCTCTATAAAAATTCATGCCGATAAGTCCGCCGCGTGTTATTAGTTCCTGCACAATGTCGTCCGGCAAATTGCGCTCGTGTTTGTGGATAGCGCGAAAATTGGAATGGCTTGCCATCAACGGAATATCCAGCCCGTATTTATCGATGCACTCAATAATATCGCGTGCCAAGGCATCGCTTGTGTGAGCGAGATCAATAGCGATATTCATACCGCTCAAATACTCTAAAAAGACCTGACCGTCAGGTTTTAAGCCGACTCCGGGGGCATCATTCCCTCCGCCAAAGCGATTTTCGTCATTATGCGTTAGTGAAACGTAGAGAATCCCGCCTGTGTTTTCCAACATGGTCTCGAACATTGCCAAGCCGTCTTCTAAATCATCCTCCTCTTCGCAAAAAGCAGAGGCATTTTCAATGGCGGCAATGATGGTTGTACGGTCCGATTCCAAGACTTCTTCCCAATCTTCAATTTCATCAATATGTTGGACATAATCATCGTAATTATCCAGCAATTCCAAAAACGCTACACTTTGCTCAATACCGCTTTCGGTACTTCCTTCTTCGGTTGGGACGTAAATCGCCATAGTCTGCATTTTTACGTTGCCTTCACGTAAGGAAACAAGCGAAGAACCGATTTCCGTTGAGTGCTCGGGATCGGCATTGGGAATTCCGGTGATGTAGGACAAAAGGTCGCAATGAAGGTCAAAAACGGGTGTCATACATTGGGAGATTAAAAAGAGGAAGAATGAGGATTTGAGTCGTAACTTGGGTATGTTAAAACATATCCAGTTATGGTTATTGAATACGAGCATTTCTTTATGACATCGGGGCGAAATTAGAGGTTTTGTGCTGTAAATCAAAAAGAATTTTTGGTAATATCGCAGAAAATCTGTATATTTGGGGCTCACATAAACGAAAAACAACATTCTCATTTTATTCTTCAAAAATTTATGTCGAAAGTTTGTCAAATCACCGGCAAAACCGTGCAGTACGGCAATAACGTCTCGCACGCAAACAATAAAACACGTCGCCGTTTCCTCCCGAATCTTCAGAAAAAACGCATTTGGGTTCCTGAAGAAGGAAAATTTGTTACCTTGAAAATTTCTACTCGTGCTATGCGTACCATTGACAAAAAAGGCTACACCGCCGTTGTCAAAGAAGCAAAAGCAAAAGGATTGATGGCATAAGATAATTTAGTTGTATAATTATAGCTTCACTATCAGCATACACAAAGTTTAGCAAGGAAATATCTACGACGAAGCACCATCACCAACGAAAAGAACCTGCCCCTGCGTTTCACACGATGCAGGGGCTTTTTTATCTTTATGACGCTTGTTTGAAAAAAAATAGCCCTGCTTTTGGTGAGTAAAAAAGCAGGGTTAGTTGAATGAAAGTTCGCAAAAAAAAGCGTTTTGCTTGACGATTACGATTTTGGACGTGTCGAAATGTTAAAAGGCATATACAAGGGGCAAGAACTAACGACGCTAGTAGCCAGAAACACGAGCGCCAAAGCGCCTAATACGAGCGCGACAGTACCACTGATAGCACCTGTAAAATATAACACGCCAACTACGGCGGCAAGAATGACACGAATAATTCGGTCAATAGTTCCCATATTCTTTTTCATAACAAACTCCGGACAGGTAGATAAAATTGATACTCTTGGTGTTTTGTGCAGCCTATTTATGAAACGCTTTTTATCCCACAATTGTGCTGCTTTCTAGGACAAATATACAGCAGTATCAACATGAATATTGGTGATAAAGTCACACTAAGAAAAAAGATTGGCTGGCTTAGAGTTATAGGTGAAAGGGATTGAAAACAGCTTATTCAGTGTTCATTACGACTCCACAGCTGCAAATTCAACAATAAACGTTGCGCCATTTCCTTGCTCAGATTCGCACCAAACTTTGCCATTCATCGCTTCGACCATACGCTTGACAATAGATAATCCCAATCCCGTCGAATGTTCGCCACCGGTTGGCTGTGCTGACAGTCGGGCAAACTTACCAAAAAGTTTTTGCATATCTTGTTTGCTAAGTCCCGGACCTTCATCCCGTACAGCAATACGAATGGTGTTTATCATCAAGGTATTATGTTCTTCTGCGCTAAGAGATTGTACTTCTGCATTGTGATTGTCGAGATTTATCGGCACCTGATGTTTACTAACACTGACATAAATGTCTTTCTGGTGGGGCGAATATTTGACTGCGTTAGAAATGAGATTGTCCAAAATCTGCGCCATAGCTTGTTCGTCAGCACGAATCATCGCATTGTCCATAGCCGAAAAATGGAGACTAATGTTCTTATCTTGTGCTCGTATGCTATAAGAATCCACAGCAGAAGCTGCAAGCGGAGTAACATCGAATGCAACAGGACTAAGTTTTAGACCACCTTCTTCGAGGGTGTTGATGTCCAGGAGGTTTTTAATAAGTTCAAACATCCGCTCGCTCGAATTGATAACAGATTCGAGAATTTTTCGATGTTCTTCGGGTGGTAAATCTCTACCGTAATTCAGGAGTAATTCTGCTAGACCACGAATGCCGTTGAGAGGATTTTTCAAGTCATGGGCAGCAATGCCTAGAAACTCGTTTTTTTCAGTATTTAAGGCTATGAGGTCAGCATTCTGTCGCTCCAGCCGTAAATTTAATTCTTGGAGCGTTACATTCGCAATTTCAATTTCTCGTGCTTGGTCGGCTTGAATTTCCAACTGACGGGAAATTTCTGCATTTGCATCGGCGAGTTGCGCATTTGCAGAGCCGAGTTGCCCGTTTGCCATAGCCAGATTATTATTCAAAGCAGCATAATCACGTGCTGCTTTACGTTTGATAGCATAACGACTGATGGCAAGTCCGAGTAACATTACTGTCAAAAACAATCCGCCAAGAAGAGAATTTCGTAGAAGAGTAGCAAAATCACGGTCTTTTTGTAATAGAAGAATTTCTTTATCTTTTTTTTCTGTAGCAATTTTCGTCTGTAAGTCGGTAATGTTTCCACGCACTTCTGCAGAAAAGAGAGAATCGTGATAAGCACTGAATTGCTGCTGATATCGTAAAGCTTCTTTGTAATTACCTTGTAGTGTGTAGATATCTACAAAAGCTTTATAGCTTTCTTTGATACGTTCTGCAAATTTTCCTTGTTCTGCAATAGCGCGCCCGCGCGCTGCGTATTCGAGTGCTTGGGTAAAACGTCGTTGATGAGCGGCGATGACTCCCAAAGTGTAATTCATTTGGCTGACATATTTTTCATTCCGCTCAGAAATTGCAATTTCGAGTGCTTTCCGGCAATATTCTTCGGCTTGGCGATATTCTCCTTTTTGCAAATAACTCAAACCGATATTGGCTCCGGCAAAGGTTCGACCATAATTATAGCCAAGGGAATCAGCAAGTCCCCATCCTTGTGCGCTGAAATTCAATGCTTCTTCAAGTTTGCCGGCAAGGCGGTATGTTGCTCCGATATTACATAATTCTAAGACAATTCCTTCATTATCATTTGCCGCTTGAAATGTCGTCAATCCTCTGCGGTAGTATTCGAGCGCTTTGTCGAATTGTCCTTGCCGTTTGTAGATGTTGCCTATATCATTGAGCGTATGGGCTACACCACCTTTATCTTCAGCTTGTTCAAAAAGTGGGAGCGCCTCTAAAAGTGTTTCAAGCGTAATATCGTATTTGCCTTGATTATATCGAGCATATGCCATGTAATACAGTGCCCATGCTCGCTCTGGCGAAGCGCCGAGTTTTTTACTTAAGGCAAGTGCCTGAGAAGCATACAGAAGTGAAGAATCTGTGGACGTATATTGATAGGCTTCTGCAAGAGCATTGAGTGTCAAAAGCCGCTTCGTTTCTTGCTGTTGTGGGAGTGACATCAGGAAGCCGCGAAGTGAGTCAAGCGTGCGGCGTTTTTGATGAAAACTTGCATCAGCACGAGATTCTCCCTGAAGTATCAAAGGAAAAAGCCCCCCAAATGCAATAAACAGAGGCATGATAAGCCAGCGAGGCTGCATCGGTATAATCTTTTGTCGTGGAACTATGATGATGGTTAAGCGTAAAGTTAGCAAAACTTTTTGCATTATTGTGGGGAAATTTTTCTCCCGCACTTGATTGCCGCGTGTAACAAAATGCTAAAACTATCGCTATACCGACCAATATGTAAATACATCTCTTGTCCACACTTTATTCGTACACTATGATTGCATTATTACAGATTGAACTTATTAAAACCTTGAAGCGGCGAGCCTTTTGGGTTTCATTAGGATTGTTCTTGTTGTTTTTCCTCCCGATAATGACTGCAGCCTTCGGGCGCGGTGGGTCAATACAAATCAACGGGCAAAAACTTGTCTCTATTGCTTTGCCGCAAGGTTGGGGGTTAATGTTGGACTTACAAGGGCTTGATATTGCCTCGATGTCGCAGTTGTTTTTACCCGTGATGGTCTGTATTTTTATCGGTAGCGAATTTGTTTTCAAAACCTCTCGTCAGAACATTATTGACGGGCTTTCGCGGGAGCAGTTCTTTTTTGCTAAGCTCGTGTATGTAGCTTTTATGTCGTTGGTGTTTTTTGTGATTTACTTCGTCTTGGTTTTTACCTTTGGTTATGTGCTTATTGACCGAAGCCAAATCACCGAAGCAATTGTGCGGGGAGTGGACTTGCAAATGATGGGTGCATTTCTTGTGATGCTCATGGGAATTGGCTTGCTTGCTATGCTTTTTGGTATTGCTTCGCGGAATACCGGTACAGCGATTGGGCTGTTTTTCTTCTACTCTACTGTTATTGAACAGATTGCACCGAATCTTCTTCGTCTAAAAGAGTCTCTCCGTCCTTTGGCAGATTATTTCAATTATTTACCAATTCACATTTTTCGTGAGATTATTAAGCCAGGACGCTATGATACGGAAGCGCTTTCCACTAAAATGGCTCAAATGCAAGGTGCGAGCGCTACTCCCGATATGACGACACAAACCGTCTGGATATGTGCGCTTGTCTATGTTGTTGCCCTTTCAGGCGCATCATATCTGCTTCTCAAGAAAACGGATTTGTAAGAAACATCTGGCTCTTATCCTAACGGCAAATGACCAATTACCCAATGACTAACTTTCTATCATCATGGCAATTATTCAAGTACAAAATCTCACAAAAGTTTACACAAATCTTCTGACACGCAAGCAAAAACGCGCTGTGGACGGGATTTCTTTTAGCGTTGAACAAGGGCAAATTTTTGGATTTCTCGGACCGAACGGAAGCGGTAAAACCACGACAATCGGTATGCTTCTGGACATCATCAACCGCACGGACGGCGAAATCAAACTTTTCGGCGATACGAATCTCAATGCGGCGCGGAAGCGCATCGGTGCTACATTGGAAACGCCAAATTTTTATCCGTATTTGTCTGGGTATGACAATCTGAAAATCGTCGCTAAAATTAAAGGAATCGGCGAGGCGCGTATTCAAGAGATTCTTGGCATTGTGAAACTCTCGGAGCGTCAGAAAGACGCATTTAAGGCGTATTCGCTCGGCATGAAGCAGCGATTGTCGCTTGCTTCGGCGATGCTTTCCGACCCCGATATTATCATACTCGACGAACCCGCTAACGGTCTTGACCCTGAGGGCATCCGCGAGATACGAGAAATTATCAAGGGTTTGGGACGGCAAGGAAAAACCGTATTTCTCTCCAGTCATTTGCTGGACGAAGTGGAGCAAACTTGCACACACGTCGCCGTGATAAAAAACGGAAAACTGGTTAAGCAAGGCTCGGTAGCAGAGCTGACCAGCCGCAATATCGCTCGCTTGGAGGCTGACGATATGGATTTGCTCCGAACAGTCCTCCGAAGCTATTCGGGTGTGCTTTCCAGCGAAACACGTGATGGAGCGGTCTTTGCGGCAATGGGGGAAGGGACGCTGAGTGATTTGAACAGGCATTTGGCTTCGCAAGGCGTATATGTATCACATCTTTCGGAAGCACGGCAGTCCTTAGAAGAAGTATTCTTGGAATTGACAGGCAACTAAAGACGTTGTCCGATATTATGCAAAACCGCATTACTGCCTTGTTGCAGCAGTGCGGTTTTTTGTGAATATCTGTATATTGACAGCGTTGTATTGTACATCACAGGCAAAAGAGTGCCTGTGCCGTCCATAAAATCTAGCATTCAAAACTTACCATTGTGTATTTATGAACGACATTCAGTTTTCAACGAAAGAAAAAGAAGCAATGACCGAGAAACTTCGTCAGTACGTGCAAGACGAACTCGACCATGAACTAAGCCGCTTTGAGGCTGAGTTTCTGCTGGGCTTTTTTATGAAAGAAATTGGCGTGTATTTTTACAATCGTGGGTTGTACGATGCGCAAACTATACTGACTAAGCGGCTGGAAGACCTCACCGAATCTATTCTCGCGCTTGAAAAACCAACGAATGAACGATAGAAATGAATAATAGAAATGAAGGTTGGGAATGAGGCCACTAGAGATAAACGTAAACTATTGCACGTTTTATGTTACTTTCGCATTGCGTAGGATTCTTGCAAAGAGCGTAGGTACAAAGCGCTTGAGATAAATGCCGATTGTTTCGCGTCCGCCGATATAGACTTCCAATTTTTTTGTCGAGACTGCTTTCAAAATACGCTTGGCGCACTCTTCAGCGCTCATGCCGTTTGCTTGGGCATTGTCCATAATGCCTTGTGCGCTACCGTCTCCCGTAACAGCATTGACGGAAACTTGCGTTTTGATAAACCCCGGACAAATAATCGTTACTGCGATGCCGTCTTTGTGCGTTTCTGCGCGAAGGGCATCGAAAAAGCCATGCAGAGCGTGTTTTGCGGCAGAGTAGCCGGAACGCATTGGTGTACCGAATTTCCCGACTAAACTGGAAATGACCACCAAATGTCCGCGCCGTTGCTGTATCATAGAAGGCAGCAGTGCTTTTGTCAGAGCAACAGTTCCGAAAAAATCTACCTCCATAATGCGCCTGTCCACATCAATTGTCGTCTCTTTTGCTAAAGAACGCTGCGATACGCCGCCGTTATGAATCATTATGTCCACTGAACCCCGCCAGCGAAGAGCTTCTTGGGTTTTGTTGGGCAATGAAGCAGCATCGGCGAGGTCAAGAGGTAAGATGAGAAATCGTTCTGCCGGAGCGCCTGAAGAGCGCATACAATCTGCTTTCACACGTTCAAGTTCATTGCTGCGCCGCGCAGAGAGAATTAGTTGCGCTCCGGCGTGTGCAAAAGCGTGTGCAAGGGCTTCACCAATGCCGGAGGAAGCGCCGGTTATCCAAACGGTTGTATTGGGAAATTTCATGTTCTGCGCGGTAATGTTGATGGAATATGGCATATTTATTATTGTCCTGCCTTATCGTCGCCCTTGTTAGCCTGCCTGTTTGTGGCATTTCACCCGCACATAGGGGATATTTTTGCGAATGGAAAAATTCTCTTGGTCTGTGCGGACATTCAGCCCCCAAGCCTCATCATTACGACATTCTTCAAAGACAAATTGTCTGTGTTCCGCCATCGTCTCGCGTTGATACGCATCCACTTCCGGTACATCGGTCATCAAATAGAGCGTCCCGTCTTGTTTGAGAACCCTTGCGCATTCATCCAGAAACTGCGGCGTAAAGGCACGGCGATAATGATGCCGTTTTTTGAACCAAGGGTCAGGGAAAAAGTAAAAAATCTTGCTTATGCTGTTTGATGCAATAAAGGGCAGTCCATTGGCAACGCTGTACCAAAGCGCCTCGGCGTTACCCAAAATACCGTGCTGGCGCTCACCATAAATCACGCTCCGAATCCAATTTGCTGCGTATTCACGTACTTCCAGCCCTAAAATATTCACCGATGAATCTTCAAGAGCAGTTTCCAAGAGGAACCGCCCCATACCGCAGCCAATATCAAGATATTCAGGCGCTTTGGCATTGGTAAAATGTTCGCTCCAATCAAGATGAGGTCTGAGCGGCGGATAATAATGCGGCTCGATGTGAATGCGGTCTTTCGGCAGATATTGATTCGGGCTAACGTGCTGCCGCGAGCGTGGTTTGGGATATTTTGTATAATCTATGGTCATGGTATCATCGTCGTTGCTGTTTGCTATCTATTTGTTGTCGCCATCGTCAGGTTTTATGCCTGCTGCAAGCAATTGAGCCAAGAGCCTGTCTGCCCTCAACTTTTCTTGCTCTGCGCGGGCTTTTTCTTGCTCTGCTCTCAGTTTATCTTGTTCCGCACGTAAAAACAGTTCGCGGAATGTTTCAAAACGCTGCCCATTGTCTTGCCTTGTAATAACCAATTCTGCATGTTCAATGTGAAAAGTGAGCCGGAGGAGCGTACTGTGCCAGCGTTCTTCGTTGTGTAGCAGGCGTAAATAACCTCCGGTGCGTCGCCAAGCATTCATTTCACGGGTTTCGGGGTCGTACATGAAGTATTCTTCCACGCCGTAGGTATCGTAAAAATCCAACTTATTCATCATTTCCGCAGGACGGTTACTCGGAGAAAGAATCTCAAATACCACTTGCGGTGCGATATTTTCTTCTTTCCACTGCATATACGATGGGCGATGCCCGCGCGGTCTGCCGAAAACGACCATAGTGTCCGGTGCAAGGCGAATGTTCGGGTTGCCTTCAACCGGATACCAAAATAAATCTCCAGCGACAAAAACATCATCACGGTCATGGAACATAGCATCTATGCCGCCGTGCAGCATGGTAATTATCTCGAACTGTTTGGTGTTTTCCGCCATCGGTTTTCCATCACTTTCGGGGTACATGGTATCTGCATCATCCGCGTAGCGATGTGCTTTAGGAATACTGTGATTCATACTAAACTCCTTGATAAAAGGTATGTGCCGAAGAGAATATACAAAAAATTATCCGAAAATTCTTAGCCGTAAGATGAGGAATACTCCCCTATAACTAATGAAGGTGTATAGGGCTGATAGAAAGACATTGTGTAATAATCGCTTCTTCACTAGAATCATATTGCTAATGAGCCGTGATAGCGGTATGATTTTAAGGGAAGGTGAGTGAGTTTTTTTAACGTCCAGACAAAAGAGTTGTGTTCGTATGTTTTTTGGCACATAAATTGAATGAATATATCTGAAGTAAAAAAGCACTTGAATATCTGCTTCGGCACTGTCTTGAAAGGGCAGTATTGATGCGGGGAAGGCATGGTGTAGATTGTACAATCACAGAATGCCGATGCGGGGCAATATCATTATGATTACTGTTCTGACGCATCATTTTGGAACAAGTACACTTGCTTCAAGTACACGTAACACAAGTATATTTTTGACGGAAACTCAACTGGTCGATGTGTTACAGTATATTCAAAAAATGATAGACCTCTGAAAGTGTTTCAACCCGGCAATTGTGGAAAACTCTTGCGAAGTAATATGCTTTTTGTAACATTGAAACACCTTTACAAACGAAAGTAAGTTAAATATCAACAACAGTTTCACTCATTGTATCCATAATGGAGACGCTATGATGTACGCACGCTTTCTCCGGTTTGTGAGCAGCGCCGCGCTGGTGGCGGGGTCGCTCGTAATGACGATTCATTACGACGGCTTTGCGCAGCGCAAGCAAAGCTCCAAAGACCTCAGCGCCCGCTTTATTAAGTTGGGGATGTCGTACCGCGAAGGCGGCGACGCTGAAAACGCATTATATTTTTTGAATAAAGGCTTGAATCTGGCAACCCAGACTAAAAGCCGTTATTGGCAAGCCGCAGCTCACGAGATGATTGGTCTGGTCTATAAAGACCTGCGCGATAAAGACCGAGCAGTCTCGAATTTGCTGACTGCTCGCAGAATGTATGACAACATTATCAAAATGCCCAACGGCAGTCAAATCGCTATTGAGCGCGAAATTGAACAAGCGCAAATGATGGATGTAAGCGGTTTTTCCGTTGGCGCAAATGAATCCTTGCTTGCGCAGGAGGTAGAAGTGTTGCGTAATCAAGTAGATTTGCTCCGCAATGAAAACGATGCTTTGCGCGAGGAAATTGCTATGCTGCGCGGCGAAATTCCTAACACCAGCCTTGACCGTATGAATGAGGCGCGGAATAGTGGTCCATATAATAGCGCTTTTAATGTTTCGCCTGTCGGAATGTTGGACGAAGATGCGCTGGAAAATATGCAGGGTGTTACTTCCATTGAAGAAGGTTTGAAAAATCCTGATGCAGTTGTCAAATTGGATTTGCAGAATAATGGTATGAAAAAACTTCCGCCGGAAATTGGTCGCTTTCGTAATCTGCAATATCTCAACGTTAGCCGGAATCAATTATCGGAATTACCGCGTGAAATCGGCAACCTGACTAAATTACAGGTGCTCAATGCAAGCGGTAATCAAATTGATCTTCTTCCGCCGGAACTTGCGCGGTTGCAAAACCTCAAACAGCTCAATTTAGCAACCAATCTTCTGAAAAAACTTCCGCCAGAAATTGGCAAACTGACGAAGTTAGAATTTTTGGATGCCAGCGAAAATCGTCTGACGCAAATTCCTGCTGCGCTTGGTTTAGCAACTAACCTCCGCACGGTTTATTTGCGCACAAATTCTTTGGCAAATTTGCCGCTTGAAATCGGTAAACTTAAGCGTTTGCGTGACCTTGACATTGATGATAACTTCTTTAGCGATGATGAATTAAATAATGTGTTTAACATCTTGCCGGATACCAATATCATCTCGCAAACACAACAAGGCGCTCAAGCAGGCGAGGAACAGCCAGCCGAAGAGCAACAGTAAATCAATCAAGGTTATAGGAAATAGGTTACAGGAAATTAGGTTTCGGAGTACTCGGCTGTAACCAAAATCGTAAATGGTTGCAAACAACAATCGATAACCAACAACTGATAACCAATGATAACTACTGACCAATGACTAATGTACCTAAGCAACTAATACAACTCTATCAATCCTCGGAGACGCAGGTATGAAACGTTCAGTCTTTTTCTGTGTGGCGCTACTCTGCCTTGCGTCATACACAGTCTGGAGCCAAGCCACACGGCGACCGCCAACCAATAATCGAACTTCGACGACAAATCGAACAACAGCAACCCGTCCGACGGGTGGCGGGGCGGCAAGACCAGCAACAACGCAAACACAACAGCAGCCCGCAGCAATTGCTAACGACCCACCCCAGACAACGCCACGGGTCAATACAACGCAAGCACGTCCGGCGACAACGAATCGCCCCGGCGCACCGCGTACTGGTACGGCAGCACGTCCTGTGCAAGCTCCCGCGGTACGTCCTGTGGTGGCGCGCCCAACACAGCCTGTTATTGACTATTGTACGCTGTGCGTTAGTACACTAGCGTCAATCGAGCATCCGTTACAAGTCGGTTCGTTGGCGCGACATGCTGCACTTGGTGGCGGCGGCTATGGTATGGGCGGTGATATTCGCACGTATGCTGCGAATCCATTTATTGTCGACTCGTATTCGCTTACGATTAACCCTGCTTATGCTGACCGTTTTCGCAATGCAATTTTTGTGAATGCTGGTTCTGTTGCGGGGGTAAACTCGCAGCCATTGAGCAATTTTGGTGGTCCCTTTATTGGTGCTATTTTCGATGTTAGTCCTCGCGTTACAGTTGGTGGTATGGTATCGTTTGAGTCCTTCCCCGGCATTGGCGCGGTCAATACTGATGCAGTGAATACCATTGCACTCAACAGCGTACTAGGCTTGGCAAGCCAATATCCGGGCGGTCCTGCACCGCTCCCGGGATTTAACCAACTTCGTGCGCGGAATAACGGTCAATTGCAAGTAACCTACAATACGGGCGACGGCAAAGGCGGTGGGCAAGGTGGCGGTGTTGTGATGGGTGCCGGTGTATCCTTTACAACGACCTCACTCGCGCCGCTTGCTGTCGGACCCAGACCACAACCCGCAGCGAATATCACGCAAATTGGCTTTAATGCAGGGGTTCTTATTACTACCAACCAAGTTTCTATGCTGGATTTGTCCGCAACATTGCTTCTTCCGCGCGTTGTGTTGCCGATTCCGGGTTCGACCAATGGAACTCTTGGTTTCAGCAATACGATTCTTGGCTTAAATGCTCGATATATTTCACGCATTTCCAAGCAGTTCACCATTATTCCGATGGCGAACATTTACACGCTGCAAAGTGGCTCGCCCTACTATGGCAATATAACCGGAATTGATGCAGGTATTGGCTTCAACTATGTCGTCGGACCACTGTTCTTTGTCGGTGGTATCAGCCTTTCGAGCAATAGTGGCGGTAATCCGCCCAGTCAGAGCGTCCCGGGGGCAACGTTTGTCTCTTCGGAATTGATTTTGCCTCGTTGGAATATTGGCGTTGAGTATTCCGTTGTTGATTGGTTGCGTCTTCGCGCAGGATACGCCGGATATAGTTCTACGGCACGAAGCAATGATGTGGTATTCCCGTCATACTTTGGCTATGCACTTTCAGAAGGTGTTTCGTTAGGATTCGGTTTGGTCTTCGGCAATTTTACGTTAGATGTAACGACCGACACACGCATTTTACGACAAGGTTTAGGAAATATCGGGAGTGGGCAGCCGACCTTTGGTTTTGTTTCGGCGAATTTCCGCTTCTAGTTCTCTCTTGGTGGTATTGCACAACACTTATCCGCAATTTATGAGTAAATACGGGGGGAGGAATGTCGTAAACATAAGGTTTGGCGACATTCCTTTTACCCGTTATAGTTTACCCGAAAATGACATTTTGTAGTTCCCTAGCAGCAAAGAGGCTACTGAAGAGATTACTCAAAGAGATTACCGTCTTTTGTTCGTTTTACTTTTAGGATTACTTACTATGCGACCATATTCTGAACAATCTTTATCTACGGTGCAGAACTATCGTTCGGAAGAGCGAGCGCAGACAAATTTGCCGTCTTCGACCGTGCTTCGTTCTTCGCGCCATGATGCTGCTTTGCTGCGAGATGCAAAGGGCAATGCCCAACTTGTCCGAATGGCGTTATTGCTTGCACTTGTTTGGGGAGTATTGATGTTTCTCGCGCTGGGGCGGCTTTCCGCACAGCAACTTTCGCTTTCCCAAGTTTCTGACCAAACCACTCCACTGAATACTCCGCTTTCTGTCTTGGTAACAGTCTTTGACGCAAACCCGGCAACGGTTTCTGTGTTGGGGTTATCCGACAATCCGTCGCTTATTGCCGATAACAATATCGTGATTTCTCAAGGCGGTGCACAGCGCCAAATCACTATTACTCCTACGTCGGGTCAAAGCGGAACGACCCAGATTTCGATTGTGGCAACCAATGCCGCCGGACAAAATACGCTGATGACATTTCGGATTACCGTCGGTGGAGCGAACTTTAGTCCCGTTATTAGCCCAATTACACCCACAAGCACACCTGCCGGCGTGCCTATTACGATTCCTTTTACGATTACCGACGCGAGCCCCGGCACGGTTAATATCACGGCAAGCTCTGATAATGCTGCGATTGTTCCGCAAAGTGCTATTGTTCTGGGCGGATTTGGTACTGCACGGACAATTACGATTAGCCCGGGTATAAATTTCCTTGGTACAGCGGTTATTACGATTGTGGCAACGAATCAAAGCGGTTTTTCAGCGCGGACATCGTTTTCACTGACTGTTACGCAGCCCCCACCGGCTCAAGCGCCGACGATTACGAACATTCCTGATTTGGCAACGCTTGCAGGAAACAGCGTCTCGGCTTCGTTTACCGTTTTTGATATTTCCGGTGCACAAAATGTCAATGTCTTTGCCTTTAGTTCTGCACCGGATATTTTACCCGTTTCTAATATCTCTATTACCGGTACGGGTGCAGTCCGGCAAATCACCGTTCGTCCTAATCCCGGGCAGCGAGGTCGTATTGTTGTGCAGTTGCGTGCAACCAATGCTTCGGGGCTCAGCGCATCCACCGTCTTTACCGTTTTTTCTGTTCTGGCAAGCGACCCGCCTGTGGTTGAAGGACTGCGCGATACAGTGCTCGCTCAAAATACATCGTTTACTGTTCCATTCCGTATTATTGATGCAAATCCTAATACCGTGACTATTACGCCGTCGTCGGCGAACCCTGATGTTTTAGCAAATTCCGGTATTGTGGTTTCGGGTTCGGGAGTCAATAGAACACTGACCGTTACACCGCTACAAAATCGTTTTGGTGAGGTCGTCTTGAATATCGGCGTTCGCAATCAAAATAACCTTGCTGCCTTTGGTGTGCTCAGGGCGATTTTCGTTGCGCCGCCGCGTGTCGGACAAATTCCACCGCTGACAACACCTGTCAATACGCCTGTTCGCCAGAGTTTTACCGTAGAGGATTTGGATGCAAGTTCATTAGTCTTTCGGTTTTCTTCTTCTAATCCGGGGCTGATTCCAACATCAAACATCAGCGTTAGTACGCAAGGACTACAAGGACGGTCGCTGACGATTACCCCTGCGCCCAATCAAATCGGCACGGCGACAATTACTATGACCGTAACGAATAATAGCGGGCTTTCGACGACGATCACTTTTCCCGTTACCGTCTTTCAAAATCAGACCCCGCCCAGCATTGGTGCTATCGGCGCAGTAACAACCGCTCGGAATGTTCCGGTTGCTACGATGTTTACTGTTGGTGATGCAGACATTACAAGTTTGCGTTTTTCTGTCTCATCGTCGAACCCCAGCGTTTTTCCGGTGAGTAATATTATCGTGAGCGGCTCGGGAACGCAGCGCATATTATCGCTAACACCAGCACCAAATCAAGTCGGGAGTTCGTTGATTACTCTCACCGTAACAAATTCCTTTGGTTTGACGGCGCAAACAAGTTTTCTGGCAACGGTCGTTCCACCGCCTGCTGCACCAACGCTGCGGGCAATCGTTAATTTAACGACCTTCCGCAATACACCGGTATCGTTGCAGTTTGTAGCAAGTGACGAAAACCTCGCAACACTTATTCTGTCGGCTTCGTCGTCGAATCAAGCGCTTTTCCCGAATGGAAATTTGCAGCTTTCGGGATTTGGAACGCTGAGGACAATCACGATGACTCCGGCATTTAATCAACTTGGCGTTTCGACGATTACTATTACCGCGCTCAATCAGCAAGGGCAGACGGCAACACTTGACTTTACTGTAACAGTCGTACCGCAACTTTTACCGCCAACCGTTACCCCCATCGGTAACATTACCATCGGGCAAAATCAATCCGCAACGCGCGTTTTTGGGGTGAATGATCCCTTGGATGTGAATCAAGTGCGCTTTTCGTTTGAATCCACCAACCCGACGCTTCAGCCTACAAACCGTTTGCAGGTGACAGGTGGTGGTACATCCAGAACATTAAGCGTCATTCCGGCGACGAATCAATCCGGCACAAGTGATATTACGCTGACCGTAACAAATTCGCAGGGACTGAGCGCTAATACAAGTTTCCGCCTGACGGTTATTCCACCGCCGACGGGTGGAGAATTTACGCCGCCGAATTTAACCACAGAACGCGGTAAAGAGACTTCTTCCACCATTCGCGTTGAGGATGGAAGCGGTTTCCCGATTACATTTTCCATTCAAAGTTCTAATCCGGCGCTTGTACCGGTGGGAAATGTCCGCATTGTGGATTTGGGCGGGAATCAATACCGCATTATTGCTACGCCGGTCGATGGATTAACGGGCAGAGCAAGAATTACCGTAACGATTTCCAACGGTTTTTCTTCGATTGTTCGGTTTTTAGATATTGAAGTTGTTGCACCTCCGCCGCCGCCTGTTATTCCAAGAATTCCATTTTTGATTGCGCCGTCGAATCTTTCGGTGGGATTATCACCGTTTGGGAATCGTTTTGTCTGGTCACGTGTTCCCGGAGCATTTTTGTATCAAGTGCAAATTGCTAATGATTCGCTTTTTGATTTGATTTACCTCAATAACGACCAATTAACCGATACAACGTGGCTTGTAACAGACTTTGGTGTGAATAGGCAGTATTTCTGGCGTGTTCGGGCGCGGTTCGGTTTGCAAAATGGTGATTGGTCGGAGATTTGGACATTCACAACCGGACGCGCGCGTCCGGGAGGCGGTGGAGCGTTTACGAATGCCGTTCAGGATGGTGCTGCTGCGGAATCTCTAGTAAACGCTCAACAATCTGTAACAGAAACGACAGGACTGACAAGGCTGTTGGCAAACACTCCAAATCCATTCAGCGACGTAACCCGCATAGAATATGAGTTAGGAGCGGAAATGCCTGTGCGCTTAGAAATTACTGATGCCCTGGGAAAACCGATTGTGGAACTTGCTAACAGCATCAAAACTAAAGGCACGCACACGCTGGAATTTCAGGCGAAAAATCTTGCGTCGGGTGTGTATTGGTGCGTTCTGTACACACCACGAGAAGTCTTCCGTCAGAAGATGATAGTGCAGAAATAAAGACGAAGTTTTGAAGTGAATAAAAAAGCAAAGCCGCTTGAAACACTGTTTTCAAGCGGCTTTGTGCCTCTTTGCGGGATGAAACGAGGATTGTCAATAATCATACCCGTCAATACATCACTATCGTCCAAATTCACTATCGTCCAACGCAATGCTTGTTTTTGGTTGGGAGGTCAACATTTTTTGCGGTGCAATTTCCTGACGCTTATGCTCATATTCACTGTGCGTGTGTTTGTTTTGACCGTTGCCATTTTGTACAGTGTGGTTATTCATGTCCGCATTATGCAGACCATTCCTTGTTACGGGGAACGAACGTGGCTTATGTTGTGCGGGCTGGAGGACAGAGGCTTGCAATTGAAAACGAGAGACGATGCTTGCCAATTCTGAAGATTGTCCGGCGAGTTCTTCCGCTGCGGAAGCAGATTCTTCGGCGGAGGCGGTATTTTGCTGGGTTACTTTATCAATTTGTGATAGCCCGATATTGATTTGCGCAATAGATTGTGCTTGCTCTTCAGTCGCCGCTGCAATCTCCGCCACAATATCCTGCACTTTTGTTGAGTACATCATAATATTATCCAGCGCTTTTCTGGTTTCTTGCGCAATTTCGGCACCATTGTGTGCGGTTTTGACCGCCGATTCAATCATTTCTGCCGTTTCGCGTGCTGCCTTGGCGCTGCGTGCTGCTAAAGCACGAACTTCTTCTGCCACGACCGCGAACCCTTTCCCATGTCTGCCTGCGCGGGCTGCTTCCACTGCAGCATTGAGCGCCAGAAGATTAGTTTGAAAAGCAATTTCATCAATAACTTTGATGATACGGGCTATATTGACGCTGGAAGCATTAATTTCCGTCATCGCTGCATTAAGTTCTTGCATGTGCGTATTGCCGATTGTTGCCGCTGATTGTGACTGTGTTGCAAGGGTGTTGGCAAGGGTCGCATTTTCTGCACTGGTTTTGGTTTGCGAAACAATTTCGTGCATCGAACCGGAAATTTCTTCTAATGCTGCTGCTTGTTGTGTTGCTCCGTGGGATAGAGCGGTGCTGGCTGCGGCGACTTGTTTTCCGCCTGCATCAACTTGTTGAACGGCAAAGGTGACTTGGCTTAAAACAGTGTTGATTTCATAGAGAGTATTATTCAGAGTCGTTTGCAATTGAGCGTAATCGCCATAATATTTCCCGTTCATCTGTGTACGAAAATTACCTTCAGACATCGTTTCAAGAATACGGCGAGTTTCGGTAATTGGTTCGACAACAGAATCTAATGTCGCATTGACACCATGCAAAATTTCTCTGTAATCACCTTTGAAACGATGAGCATTGGCGCGGGTCTGGAGTTGTCCTCGCGCAGCAGAATCGGTGAGTGTGCGGATTTCTCCGATGACTTCTTGCAGTGTGTGAATAACTTCTTTTTTTGCGTTAGCAAGTGTGCCAAACTCGTCTGTAGAACTAATATCAATCTTAATGGCAGACAAATCACCATTCACAAGATGATGATTCACTGTCATAAGCTGTTCCATTGGTTTAGTAATGCTGCGGACAATCAGCCATGCTAAAAGAATAGATATGCCAAGAGCAATAAAAATCACACTTGTGATTGTGTAACTTGCTGCGCTAACAAGTTCCTGCGTTTCTACTTTGTGTTTTGCCGCTATGCGTTGGTTATATTCGACTAAACGTTCCAAACTTTGTGAAACAGTTGTTCCCAAAAGAGGGCCTTGTGTTTGAAGGTTATTAATGGCACCGATTTCATCACCATTAAGGGCTTGTTGATAGACTTGCTGACGGAAGTTACGATATTGTTGGAGAGCATTGCGGTATTCGGTGAAGATTTGGCGTTCTTCTTCTGATGACAGCCTTTTTTCATATTCTTCAACGAGTTTATCCGTTGAAGAGCGTAATATTTGTGTTTGATTCATAAATTCCTGTCGTCTGGAAGCGCTTGTTGCGATGAGAACGTCGCGAATATTCACACGAGTTCTCTCGAATAATTCGGCAAGTTTTGATGACGAGGTGATTGGTTGAAGATTTTGCTGAAAGATATTCTCGGCGTTTTTACCAGCACGATTTGCAGAAGTATAACCGAGAATGCCGATAATCAAAATCACGATATTCAAAAACACAAATGTCAAAACAAGTTTGGTTTTGACAGTAAGGCGAGAAAATATACTCATACATCAACAATAATAAGGGGGAGAAAATGGTGAGATAGTCTTACGCAACTAACGGTAAGGAGCAGATTAAAAACTGCTTGGTGAAAAGCAGAAACATCACAGCACACTATTGCGGTTTGGAGAGCTACTTTGTGCATGCCACACTGATTAAATGTACCAATACACACTAACTAATCTGCGTACAGAATTTCCTACAAGAGACGGGAAGCATGGTCACACATTGTACGCAGGGCGGGAATTTTTTGGGGGGACATTAGCGGACACGATGCTCCAAAATTCGCTCTACTTCTGCTCTAACGGCACGTTGGATTTCTTCGCGGCGGAGCTGGTTTGTTGCTTCGACGAGAGATTGAACATTTTGGTGAAAAGCATGAAGTGTTTGGTTTGTTTGGCGCATGGTTTCGATAAATTCGGGCTGAGGATTGCTTGCAAAGGAAACTGCACGAACGGCATCATTGACTGCTCCTAACAGTTCATCTTGGCGGGCGGTAATGTCGGAGAGCGAAGCGGTAATTGCTTCCAAACGCGCTCCGGCACTGGCATAATCAGTCGCAATATCACCAATCTCGCTGATAAGTTCCCGTAATTCTCCTGAATCGTCTTGTTCTACACCTGTCTCTTCCTCAATGTCATCCGAGGGAGAGAAAAACATAACAACAAACAAAATGAGCAGCATCAGGGCTTCTATGCCAACACCGGCAATGACAAACTGCGTGTTGATACGGTCAGTAAAGCGATACCCGCTCACCAAGACCAGCAAAATTGCTGCTCCGAGATACACCAGCGAATTGATAGTGGAGAAATAAAAGCGATTGACGACTTCTTGCAACCAAAGCGATGTGCCGCGCAAAAGCCCAAGTTTATGAATAATCGTTACTTGGCGACGACTGTACCGATAGATTTCTCGCTCAAACGTGCAGAGTCTCCATGAAGTCAGAAGCGTCGTGAAACTGCTCACTTGCTTTTCGTAGCGTAATTCGCGGACAATATCACGGAGAACAGCGCGACCGCGTAAGGTAGAAAGCGTTTGGACTTGTTCCATAGAAGAAAGTGAAGAGAAGAAGTTGAGATAGTGCGTGAGTAGAAGTTTTTGGGAATTTGAAAAGAGTTTTTCGGAAGCCGTAAAAATACACGGCAAATATACGCTACGCAAGAATAAATCGTGCGAAGAGCGATATTGGGAGAAGTTTTGTATTTTTGCCTGAATTTTTCACTCCTGTTCTTCTATCCTATGGTTATGATGTGCATCTTGAAATCCCTTATCCACTTGCCGTTGTGTCTAGTACTAGCCACGGTTTTCTATCATTGTTGTCCTCTGCAAAGTTCTGCGCAAACGCCCGATCAGTTGCCTGAAACATCGAAAGTACGACGTTTTACGTTGCCAAACGGAATGCGCTGTTTTATTGCGTATAACCCGAAACCTGAACGCCGAGCGGAAATACGTCTTTTTGTTAATGTCGGTTCGCTTGTAGAAGACGATGACCAACAAGGATTGGCGCACGTTTTGGAGCATTTAGCTTTTAACGGTTCAAAGCGTTTTCCCGGGCAATCTGTCGTGAAGTATTTGGAATCGCGCGGGATGGATTTCGGTGCGCATACCAACGCATTGACCACAGCAGACGAGACCGTGTACCAAATGCAGATTCCGACAGACAGTCTCTCTGTTGTAGCAACGGCATTCGACATTGTTGCAGATTGGGCTTCGGCATTAACACTAGACTCTACTTCGATAGAAAATGAGCGAAAAATTGTGATTGAAGAATGGCGATTAAGAAGTTTGGGTGTACAAGGGCGTGTCAATACAGCATTTTTTACATCAATTTGGGGACAAACTCGCTATGAAGCACGGCAGCCAATCGGTACAAAATCAAGCCTTGATACGTTTCGCCACGAAGCGTTACGGCGGTTTTATCGCGATTGGTATGTGCCGGAAAATATGGCGTTGGTTGTGGTTGGCGATATCCCGTTGGATACTCTGGAGAAACGTATTCGTCAGCATTTGAGTAATGTTCCGACGGGGACACCTCTGCGCAATGTTGTTCAAGAACGCGCTCAGATGCGCTTATTGTCCCTAGATACTACCGCTCAAGCAGAAATGCCGCATGTAGCACTGCTATTTGATAAAGAATTACCGAATTACTTGTGCGCGACTTCATGGCGGAATGCTCATCAGCCGAATATAAACCGTAAAGCATATCGTGAAAATATGTTGAAAAATATGACGTTGATGCTGGTGAATAATCGTTTGCAAGACCGCATAGCCACAAGCGCCAAGCCTCCTTTTCGCAATGCAACGGTTGTACTCGAAGAATCAAATCGTGTTCTTGCCGTTACAACGCTCTTGATAGAGCCAAGCGATGCATTATTCACCAGCTATCAAGCAGCTTTGGAAGAATTGCATCGCATTCGCCAAGACGGATTTTTGCCTTCGGAAATCAGTCGGGTGCGGCGCAGTTTGTTGAAAGGAATCAGCATTAACTTCAATGAGCGAGAAAATATGACTTCCCGTACAATCGTCGAAGCCTGTCTTAATCACCTTCGCACGGGTGCAGCAATTGTGTTGCCGGAAGATGTTTCTGCGTTTGACAGCGCTATTGTGAACGGTGTTCGGTCAGAAGAACTTCACCAAACCGCACAGCAGCTTTTTCCTTTGGGAACCTCTGGTCAATCGACCTTTATTGCATCGCCATTACAAGACAGTGCCGGAATAAACAGAGATGCTGTATTTGCATTACTTCAACGTGCTGCTTCTACTCGCCTTCCGGCTTATACCGAAGATACTACGAGTAAACCACTTCTTCGTACCGTTCCTCAAGGCGGAAGAATCCTGCGAGAGCGCATGTATTCTCGTGTTGGGGTTACAGAGTGGCGACTTTCCAATGGTTTGCGTGTTTTGCTCAAACCCACGAATTTCAAAAATGATGAAATTTTGTTGTACTCCTTCATGCAAGGTGGATTGTCGCTTGCATCAGAAGAAGATTACCAAGCAATACTGCGCACAGCAAAACTACAACATCCTGCCGTATCAGGTATAGGAGAACTCACACCGGCAGAGTACACGAAAATGCTCGCGGATAAGGTCGTAAGTCTTTCGCCGTATATTGACGGTTTATATCATGGTATAAGTGCTTCGTCGAGTGCCGGAGATTTGGAAACAATGTTGCGTGTACTTTATGCTGCGCACACCGCACCACGCATTGATTCCGGTAATATTCATACAGCGAAAGAAGCTGAAAAACAAGCCTTTGGACTACGGTGGAATTTCCCGCTGACGAAATTTCAAGATACGATTGGTGCAGTCTTGTACAATAATCATTATACCGTGCGGTCAGTTACCAAATCAGAATTAGAGCGCTGGAATCATGCGGAGGTAGGATTTCCTTTCTACAAACAACTCTTTCGGAATGTGCGCGGCGGTGTGCTAGTTCTTGTTGGTTCGTTTGACGTGCAGCGTATCAAACCGCTTATTCTGCGCTATTGCGGAGCATTGCCGTCAAGGGTTACTTCTCAGACCTTTCGGGATATTGCGCCGAAGCCTTTTCGAGGCAGGTATGATGTGGCTGTGCATAGCGGGAAGGACAATCAGGCTGCAACCAATATTTTTTTGAATGACACCGTTTCTTCGTGGTCATTGCAAAAGGATATTGCTTTTTCGCTTGCTGCTGTCGTTGCTGATACGAAATTGCGAGAAACGCTGCGTAATGAAGCACGCGGTGTCTATACAAGTTCCGTGAGCATTAGTTATACCTCACAGCCCGTGGCGCGGCTTTCGGCAAATGTTGCCTTTTCCTCTGAACCCGAAAGAGCACAAGAACTCTATGAGTTAATGAATAACCTTTGGAAGCGGCTGGCGGAAGACGGCATGACTCAGGATGATATAGAGGAAGCAAGGACAAAACTTCTCAAAGAGCGGGAGGTAAGTATGAAAAACAATAGTGCATGGTTGTCGCGTTTGGTGCTTTGGGCGCAAAACGGCGAGTCGCCGGAACGCATAACGGAATATGAGGGAGCAATAAGGAGCCTCACTCTTGCGAAAGTACGCGAAGCACTTCGCAAAGCCTTGTTAGCGCCTCATCATGCAAGATTTATATTACTGCCGGAGGAAGCGGTAAAATCGAAATGAACAAAAGCGAAATCAATGTAAGCAAACGTGAGTTGAGAAACAGAGGCTTTCTTTTGCCCGTCCGACGGTTTCACTGCCGTCGGACGTGACATATTCAACCAAGTTCACGAATAGTGCTATTGTGGTGCAATAAAATCATGCGGAATATTGCCTTTGCCGACAATATCAATGAAAATACTGAGGAGCGAGGGTTGTACACGCTCAATTTTCAACAACGAAAGCCGTGGCAGTAAATCTGGGATAAGGTCGTTCAGTGTTACTGACGGCTTCAGGTCTATTTCCGCATAGTTGGAAAAAATCTCTGCTTTGCTTACGCCTTCGAGCGAGGTAATAAATTGCCCGTCACCTTCAAATTCTACATGAACGGTATTTGAGCCAAAGCGATGTTTTACACCTTCGACCGTACCTTGTACAACAGCTTGACCTTTGTTATACAAAACGATTTCATCACAAATTTTCTCGGCAGATTCGAGCTGATGCGTACAGAAAATAATCGCTTTCCCACGCTGGCGTAAATCCATGACCACGTCTTTGAACTTGAGCTGGTTTACAGGGTCTAAACCGGAAAAAGGCTCATCTAAAATCAACAATTCCGGGTCGTGTAGCACCGATGCAATAAATTGTACTTTTTGCTGGTTTCCCTTCGACAATTCTTCAATTTTCCGTTTTTCCATACCCTGCAAATCAAATTTTGCCAGCCACTCGGAAACAAGAGCCTTTGCGTTTCTGGTAGGATGTTTGAGTGAGGCAAAATAAAGAAGCGTGTCGCCAATGGTACTTTTTTTATACAAACCGCGCTCTTCGGGCAAATACCCGATAACGCTTTTAGTATGCTCGCCAACGGCTGCTCCGTTAAAAGTAATAGAACCGCTGTCCGGCTTGAGAATGTTCAAAATCATCCGAATTGTCGTGGTTTTTCCAGCACCGTTTGGTCCTAAAATACCCAAGACCATGCCGGGTTTGACGGAAAACGAAATACCATCAACTGCTTTCAGACCACCTTTGTAGGTTTTGTGGATATTTTCAACACTGAGCATAATGTAATAAAAGAAGGTAAAGGGAAGTATAATATTTCCCGAAAATAAAGATTCAATGACTGAAATTCAAGAACGATAATTTGGCACAAAAAATGGGAAAAATCTATGGAAATGTGAAAAATTTCCGTAAATTATTATTCTGTAAACTTCACAAAGTTTGAACTTTATGTCGTCCTTGTTCTGTTCATTTTCACCGCGTTGTTTAAAGTATATTTTCAAAAAGTTGCCTTAAAAAGCTGTATCAAATACATCTTCTGAAGGAGCAGTGTTGATACATTTTGTAATTATTACTAAGGCAAGTATCATCACGACGAATCAGTATAATTTCCACGTACGGCTCGTCTGTTCTCAATATTGCAAAATACTCCTTCTCATCACGATTTTTTTTACACAATGAACACGATTTATCTCGTTCGCCACGGCATTGCTGAAGATACTAATCTTCTTCGTCCGGATTCGGAGCGCGTTTTAACGCCAGAAGGAATTGCGAAAATGCACCTTATCGGTAAGCGTCTGCATAAAATGGGCATCAAGCCTCATCTTATTATTTCCAGCCCGTACAAACGCGCCGTGCAGACGGCAGATATTCTTGTCGAAGAATTAGGCTATACCGGCGAGCGATTTCAAGACAATCGTATTACGCCGAGTGCGCGCTATGAAGCCTTTTCCGCATTGTTTCAAGAATACAAAAGTTTCCGTGAAATTATGTTTGTTACACATGATCCGTGCGTAAGTTTCCTCACGGGGCAAATTTGTGGAGCAACAAATTACAACATTGACTTCAAAAAAGGTGCAGTCGCTTGTATTGGTATTGGTCGTCAAAGCCCGCCGGCAGGGACATTGCTTTGGTACGCGCCTCCAAAAATCTTGCTTGCCGAGTAAGACTAGAGTTTTCAAGCATAAGGTTGTTTTTTTGAATGTACCCTCTTTTCATGTTCATTTCCCAAACACTATGTTTACATTGGATGAAAGTCTTCAGACACTAGATAAAACCACGTTTTACAAAGAACTGCTCCAGCAATCAAGCGGGCTTCTGCATGATGAACGGGATATGATTGCAAACATGGCAAATATCTCGTCATTGCTGTTTCATACGATGCGGGACATAAATTGGTCAGGCTTTTATCTGTGGAAAAATGGTGAACTTGTGCTGGGACCATTTCATGGCAAACCCGCCTGTGTGCGTATTGCGCTCGGTCGTGGTGTTTGCGGAACGGCGGCAGAGCGCCGCGAAACGGTCGTTGTAGAAGACGTACACGCATTCCCGGGTCATATTGCTTGCGATGCGGCTTCGCGCTCTGAAATTGTCGTACCACTCGTGAAACATGGTCAATTAGTCGGCGTTTTAGATATTGACAGCCCGATTGAAAGCCGTTTTACTAATGAAGACCAAGAAGCATTAGAGCGCCTTGCTACGGCATTACTGGAAGGCTCAGATATTCAGTGATGTAGTGCGATTACATGATGGACATTATACTCAAAAAAAAACGCCATTGGATTTATTTCCATTGGCGTTTTTTACTGTGCTGAAGATTCCTTTTGGCGAGCAGCGATTAAACCATACCGCTTCGCTTGCGTAAAAACCATTCCATCGCAAAGAAAAAGAGAGCCGCACCCAGTAACCAAGCCAGATTCCAAAGAGCAATATCGCTTCTGAGCGTAATGGGACGAGCTTTGTAATTTGGTGATTGTTGTATTGCACGGCGCAGAACGTCGGGATTCGCCGTGACTTCTTGAGCCGTAAAGAATTTCCCACCCGTTGCTTCTGCTAAATTCCGCAAAAATGCTGCATTCATAGTTAAATTTTGGTATTCGATATTAACTTTCCCAACGCTAAAACGCCCAGAATCTTCGCCATATTGCTGATTATTAACGAGCGCCGTCCCGACAAAACTGTATTCTCCTTCGCCTAAACCTTCTACCGTAACAGCATATCGTCCACCACCCAGCGCCGTCAAAACCACTTCACGAGGCTGCTTAAGCGACGCGCTTTGTAGTGTTACCCGCACATCAGCACCGTCAAGCGGGTTATAACTGCGGTCATAGACCTGCGCCGTCAGTTCAACATTTTCCCCGCTTCCATACACCTTCCGCGAAGATTTAATCCGTACAAACTTGCCTTGGTCGCTTGTGGAAAGCCACCGTAAACCATTTTCAAAGAATGTTCCGAAAATATCCGGCACTTCGCGTCCTTTGGCGGCTTCTGCGGCGTAACCCAGTAATTTCCATCTGTAGAGTCCATAGCCCAAAATTGCCAGCGATTTGGTGTTGTTCAGTGTGCGCTGCACAATAAGCGGCTCTGCAAGCGGAACGTTGTTTAGTTTGACCGTCGAAAGCACTTCTGCTTCCGGTTTTACGCGGACAAGCGTCTCGGTGCGGAAAAGCGGCGGTAATTGATTCCATGCTTTAAGGTCAATATCCGTGCCGGAGAGCTTCATTACTGGGCTTGCCAAAGCAGTCTGTTTTACATCGGGCAATGCCAGCATTTCCTGTTTGCTACCGGAAAGCGTCGTAAAGGGTAGAAATGGTTCTAAAGGGCGCAAACGCACCCAATCCAAATCCTGCGAAGCAATAAATAACAAGGGTTTGCCGCGTGAAAGTTCGGTTTTAACGGCTTCAATAAATGAAAGCGGCGTTGAAGTAAGCGGAAAACCTACCAACACAATCGCTTCGGCATCGCTCAAATCCTGGCGTAATGTCTCAATATTTCGCTTTGATGCGGGTTCCGGTGCTTTACCGTCTTGCGCCGTAGCTGCATCGTCTAAAAATCCGCCTTTCATGTCTTCCACATACACGTTGCACTGCACATTTTTATTTGCTTCCAAGGATGAACGAATGAAAGAAATATCAGGTGAGAGTTGCGCCGCCAAAACAAGGGTTTTGCGCTTGTTTTTGAGAATATTCACAAACTCTGAGTAGGCGTTATTCTTCGTTGTTAATTCCCCTTCTAAGCCTTTTTGGTTGCTAATTTCGGCAGTAATGGTGTGCATCCCGGCTTGTTTGGGTTTGTAGGCAAAATTGACCGTGCGAGATTCTGTTCCGCGAAGCGGGATAATTTGCTCACCAATTGTTTCGCCGTTATCACGCAAGGTGAGTTTTGCCACACCTTCGTTGAATCCTGATGCTTGAATAGTCACATTAACAGGTAATTCACTATCCACGTATCCGACTTCATTGGTGATAATAGAGCGCACGGCAATATCTTTTGCTTCGGTTGAATCGCCCACACCGACGACAAATATCGGTCGTCCGAGCATTTGTGCGGCATACAAAGGATTTTCTCCTTCATTAAATGCGCCGTCAGTCATCAGCAAAACGGCTTGTGTATTGGTACGTTCGGCACTTTGGAAGACGCGCTCAAGCGGTTTGGCGATATTGGTAAATTGCCCATCTAATCGTAAAGAGTCTGCGACGAAATTTTTTGCCGGAATTTTTGTTGCCTCATTGGCAAAGAGCGTAATTTCTGAGGCTGCATCGGACAAAGCATCATTCAATGTTTCAGGTTTAAGTGCTTTTAGAGCAGCAATGTAATCGCTTTTACGGTCGCGGGAAGCGTCTTTGAGGGAAAGCGATTCGGAATTATCCAGTAAAACCGCCACATTCGGCGGTTCTTCCGTTGCACGGAGAACATTGACGATCGGCTCGAATAACGCAAAAAGCAATATCCACAGCCCCAAAAGCCGCAGAATCATCAGTCCGTACCGCCGTGCCGGAGAAACAGGCGGTGTTGTAACAGAATACGCATACCACGCCAATGCAGCAGCTACAACGCCGCATAAAACAAGCAACCACCAAGACGTGCTTAAACTAAAACTATAAGAAGCCATGAAAATATGTGGGAATAAATTTTGAGGGCAAGATGAAAAAAATATTTTTGAAAATACGAAAAATCCCCGTATCTTTGAAATCTGTTTAGCGCTTTTTTATGCGCTAACGGGGTGTAGCTCAGCCCGGCTAGAGCGCTACGTTCGGGACGTAGAGGCCGGAGGTTCGAATCCTCTCACCCCGACACTAAAAAAGCCACGATTGTTCGTGGCTTTTGTCGTTTTGTATTCTACGTCTGTTTCGTTTACGTCAATTGTATATCCGGTGCTTTCACCATCTGCGAAAGTAAGGTTTTCAGACGTGTTCCGGCAGCATTGTTATCACGCAGAATGCCAGCCCATTCGTAATCCGGTGCACCTGAAAGTAAGGCATTCACATAGCTTTGCAAACGGCTTTGTGAAAGGGGTTTCGGGAAAAGAAATTCCACAATTCCGCTCACCAATGATTGTACATTCTCTGCCTGTGGGAATTGTCGCGCCCATGCCGCAAGTGCATCATTGCTCATACCGCGAATAAGGTTTTGTGCGTACTGCACACGAAGCGGATATGTTTTCGTGCTTAACCATGTGCGGTAGCCGTCCCAGCCTGCAACAGTCGGCGGGTCAATCAAAACTTGTTCCAGTGAGTTCATTGTACTTACGGCATTTGCAGCACTCACGCCCAATTGCCGCGCTAAACCTATCACAAATTCTGCCGGAGTTTTGATTTGAACGCCGATATTTGCTTCATCGTAAAAATGTGCGCTGGCAAATAAGGCTTGCAAGACCGGTAAAATCTGATAATTCGACCTGCGAAAAACATCTGCCATTTGTTGAATTACGCCAGAAGCATTGCTGCTCGGATTAGCATAGACAAAAAAACGATAGAGTTTCGTGCAAATAAACCGCGCTGCCTCATTGGGGCGCTGCTCAAAAATGATATTGACCAAACGCCTTACCTCACCGGAGCGTACGAGTAATTCTGTGTTAAAGTCTGCTTCACGCGCAGGAATCGTTACGCCTAAAAACTGTTTTGCACCAGTGTCATGCGCCGAAGGAACAAAATAGGTATTGAAATTTCCGTTTGGACGCGGTTCATCGTTAAACCGCGAAGCACGCCAGCCTGTCAGCGCTCGCGCAGCCTCTTTAACGTCACCTTCAGTATAAGCACCTAAGCCTGTTGTGAATAATTCCATCAACTCACGGGCATAATTTTCATTCGGCGAACCCTTTGTATTCAGCGTTCCACCTAAATAATTGAGCATTGCACCATCGAGAGTAATATCTTCGGTGAGCTGACGGAAATCGCCTAAACAGTCTTTCCTTAATGTTTGATTTTGGCGAAACAAGAGTTGAGGCGGGTTGTACATATCATCAAATGCAAATTCGCTGGTAAAATGCCCACTCCAAAAAAGAACAAGTTTCTCTTTTGCCGGAAAACCTTCGGTCAGCATGAGATTTGCCCACCACGCCTGTAAACTTCCGAATTGTCCGCCCCAACGTCCTTGAATTTGGCTTCGGGTGTCGTTGTCTGCGCGGTCAGGATTTTCGGTAATGTCGTTTATCCATGTTCCGGGAGTGCTTGTGGGCAGTGTAACGGTAGCATTTGCCCCAAGCACGATAGAAACAGCTTCTTGAGCTGTTTTCCCGATGAGTTGATTGACGAGTGTATAATTTGGCGTAAAACTGAGGCGACGTACTAAATGTAATGCACGTCTGCGGTCGAGTTGTTGAGTAAAAGGCTCTAATCCACTTTGTAATATAGCAGTGTCTTTCTTGCTAAATTCTTTATCATCATCATTCGGAGCAACATATAGTTGTTCGGTGTAAAGGTGATTTTCATTTGTTGTTGTGCGCTCGGCACTCGAACTCAAAAGAAAAGAGAAAAAATCGCGTCGTTGCATAACCATAAACAAATGGTGAGGAGAAGTATCGTAATTTTATGTCTTATTCTAAGCCATTATCGCATTTTTACGCTATCAGTGTATCATGCAGAGACGCTTCAATGGCGTAAATGCAGGCTTGAGAGAGTGGCACAAACATAATGCCGAAATTTATTCAGCAATTATTTGTTGTTTGCCCGACGAATCTACGATTTTTCTTCTACCTTCCGCAACCTTCTTGTAATTTATCCGTTTCACACAGGCAATGCCTAATTCATTGTTGTCTTTTTTTGTTCACTGTACTTTTCTTTGTTTTATGAACCTTTTTCGTTCCTGCCTTTGGGCAGCGTGCTTTTGTTTGATTTGCGGAGCAGCCTCGTTTGCTCAACAACCATCAGCAAACACAGCGCCCGCTCCAATAAAAATCACCAGTGCTATGTTCGGCGACCTTAAAGCCCGTCAAATCGGTCCGGCAGCTATGAGCGGGCGGATAACGGCAATTGATGTGATTGATAAAAAACTCGACGAGAAAAATCCTAAATCACCCGACCAGCGTATTATCTGGATTGGAACGGCTACGGGCGGCGTGTGGAAATCTCTCGACAACGGCACAACCTTCAAACCCGTTTTCGATAAACACATCCAATCTATCGGCGCTGTTGCTATTGACCAATCCTCAAAAGGTGAGGTCGTTTGGGTTGGTGCCGGTGAGACCAACGTACGCAATAGCGTTTCTGTGGGTGACGGTATCTACAAAACGACTGACGGCGGTGACAATTGGACGCGCATGGGCTTAGAAAAAGTCGAGCGTATTGCGAAAGTGGTTATTCACAGCACCAATGCAAATATCGTGTATGTTGCGGGCTTGGGCGCATTGTGGTCGGACAGCGAAGACAGAGGTTTGTACAAAACTACTGACGGTGGCAAAACATGGGAAAAAATCTTGTATGTGGATGCAAAAACTGGTTGTGCAGATGTAGTCATGGATCCGTCTAATCCGAATATCCTTTTTGCTTCGATGTGGCAATTCCGCCGTAAAGGTTGGGAGTTTGCTTCCGGTGGCGAAGGAAGTGGTTTTTACAAATCTACCGACGGCGGCAAAACATGGAAAAAACTTGGCGAAGCGCAAGGGTTGCCCGGCGGTGTTATTGGTCGCACGTGTATCGCCATTGCACCCTCGAACACCAATGTGGTCTATGCAATGGTAGAATCAAAAAAATCTGCGATTTATCGTTCTGACGACAAAGGTGAAACATGGAAAATGCAAGCAGATAAAGTTTCTATCACGCTTCGCCCGTTCTATTTTGCGGTCTTGGCAGTAGATCCTACCGATGAAAATCGTGTCTATCGACCGAACTTCCAACTCAACGTTAGTACAGATGGCGGTAAAACCTTTGAAATTATTGGTGGTGACACGCACGCTGACCACCATGCTCTGTGGATTGACCACAAAAACCCCATGCACTTGCTTCTTGGTACCGATGGTGGTGTCTATCGTTCACTGGATAGAGGTAGAAAATGGCAGTTTATGCGAAATTTACCTGTTTCGCAATTTTATCACGTCAGCTATGACATGGAAACACCGTACAATGTTATGGGCGGTTTGCAAGACAACGGCTCATGGATGGCTCCTTCGCGCACGACTGGTGCAATGACGAACGGTATTTGGCGCAGTGTCGGCTTTGGCGACGGGTTTTATGTGTTGCGCGATAAGTTGGATAAAAACTTCTTGTACTTTGAAATGCAAGGTGGTAACATGGTTCGCCACCATTTGCCCACCGGCGAAATCAAAATCATTAAACCACTTGAAAAAGCAGGCGAGCCGAAATATCGCTGGAATTGGAATACACCAATTGCGCAAAGCCCGAAAAACCCGAAAACGCTGTATGCTGCTTCTCAGTTTTTATTCCGCTCTTATGACCGAGGCGAAACATGGGAAAAAATTTCTCCCGACCTTACCACAAACGACCCAGCAAAGCAAAAACAAGAAGAGTCCGGCGGTGTAACGATGGATAAATCCTCAGCAGAGAATCATTGTACAATCTATGCGGTTGCTGAATCGCCGCTTGATGAAAAAGTGATTTGGGTTGGTACGGACGATGGTAATTTGCAAATCACTCAAAATGGCGGTAAAGCATGGACAAATGTTGTCGCCAATGTCCCCGGCATTCCGAAAAATGCGTGGGTTTCAACCGTTGAAGCAAGCCGCTACGATAAAGGCACTGCCTACGTTACATTCGATTGCCACACAATGGGCGATTGGAAAACATACGCCTACAAAACGACGGATTTCGGCAAAACATGGACAGCCTTTACTTCTAGCGAATTCAAAGGCTATGCACACGTTATCCGCGAAGACGTAGTAAACAAAAATATGCTCTTTTTAGGAACGGAATTCGGCTTGTTTATTTCGTTGGACGGTGGTCAAAACTGGGCGCAAATGAAAGCGAATATTCCTGATGTCGGCGTGCGTGATATTGCGATTCATCCACGCGAACACGACCTTATTTTAGCAACACACGGGCGCGGCATCATTATTTTTGATGATTTGACGACGCTTCGTGCTATTACCGCAGAAACACTCAACAGTGAACTTGCAATTTTGCCTGCTCGCCCAACGGTACAATCGTATGGCTTAGGTTTCCAAGATTTTCCGGGCAGTGATGAATTTATCGGTGATAATGTGCCGGGTAATGCTGTTATTACCTATTACCTCAAAGACCGCATGAGTTCAGGTAATTTGACCATTGACATCTTGAACGATAAAAATGAGGTTCTCACAACATTGCAAGGTGGCAAGCGCAAAGGCTTTAACCGCGTACAATGGGGCATGTCCACTCGTCCGCCAAAAGCAGCAAAAGCAGAAAGTTTTGAAACAGAAAACGGTTTGAATGGTCTCGGTCAAGGCTTAAATGCGCCCGAAGGCAAATATACCGTGCGTATCACCAAAGGCGATAAAACCTTTACCGGACCTCTTACGCTTGTTAGCGACCCACGTTCACCATATCCGGCTTCAGAACGTTTAGCTCAGTACAAAATGGCAAAACAACTCTATGATATGCAAGAACGCCTTGCATACATTATTGAAACAACCGTTCGCACCCGTGATACCCTCAAAACAAGGATGGAAACGGCTTCGGATGCTGTGCTAAAATCAAGCTATGAAGCAAATTACAAGCAATTTGCCGAATTTTACAAAACACTTGTCGCCGGAGAAGGCTTCTATGTGGGTGTAAAAGAAAACAAACTCCGCGAAAAATTGCTGGAAGTTTACGGTGTAATAAGTTTCCACGGCGGCGCACCAAGCAAAGTGCATTTAGACCATATTGCGATGCTTGATGCTGAACTCAAACAAGCTACAACAACATGGGAAAAACTTACCGGAAAAGATATGACGGCACTTAATGAGGCGCTCAAAACGAAGAGCATTCCGGTTGTTCCGATGATTTCTCGTGATGAATTTATGGCACTTCCGCGTCAGGAATAATTTTCGCAGAAGAATATATTTTGCCTCTTGTAAGCAGAAAACCCGCTTGAAACAATGTTCCAAGCGGGTTTTGATATTTTTGGTTATCATGCGTCGAAACTCATGCAATTTCGGTGCATGGGGTAAAATCTTTGGGCGGTTTGGGCATAGAAGCAACGTCATTTTTCACCGTTACCAAGTACAATCCGGCATTATACACTGCTTTTCGTTGAGATTCAGAAACCGTGTCCACTGCGGCAATAATTCCGTGCAGTTTCATTCCTTTGAAATGCGGATGAAATCTCCCAAAACGTTGTAATTGCGACAAAGTTTGCTCAATGCTGCGATTATCTAAATGTCTTTTAACCTCAACAATAAAGCCAATATTTTTCCCGCCATTAACAAACCCAAAGCCGTCCAATTCTTGCAGTTCTTTTCTGCGCTTGGTTTTAAGGCGCATATAAAAATCGGTAACTCCGAATTTTTTGCGCAACATAGCTTCTACCGAAGGCAAAAACAAGCCTTCGGTAAATGAGCCGAATTTATTGCCAATTCCTCCAAGTTGTTTGCCAACCTCATCTAAGCGCTTTTTGAGGCGGCGTGAGTCTTCGAGTGCTTCAGCAGTACGGCGGTCGGCTGCTTCACTCACTTCCGCCATTCGGCGGTCAAGCTCGGCAGCGCGGCGGTCGGCAATCTCTTGTGAAGCGGCTATCTGCTCTTTGAAGGCTTCTGTTGTGAGAATGCTTTGGTCGAGCCGCACGGCAATTTGTGCGAGAATTTGTTCGATATGTTCTATTGTGGTCATTGGAGTAAAAATTGTTCTCTTCTCTTTACCAGCACTTACACAAAAATACAACTTTTCTGAAAAATGTATATTGCCCTGAAATACAACGATTATCGCGCAATGCGCACAAGTCCTGTCCAGTGTTTGATTGTCGGCTTATCCGATTGAACTTCGCAATAATATGCCCCCGCTTCCAAACTTGGCAAATTGAGCGTTAATTCCCATGTTCCTTCAGAAAAACGCTGCTTCGGGAGCGATGCCACCAGTGTTCCCAGCATCGAATAAACATTGACGGTAAGCGATTGTTCGTTTGGTATATCAATACTAAGCGTGATATGGTCTTGTGCGGGGTCGGGGAAATGACGGATGGAAAGTGTTTCCGAAGAGCCTAACTGCGCATTGTTTCCTGTTCCATAGCGAGGAGTAAGGCGCACAATTGCATCACAGCGCGTTCCCGCAAATCGTGATGCGCTCAATCCTTCGCCGACAAGGGCGATTTGGTCGGTGATACAAAATCGTGTAATGCTCACTGTATCACGATAAGTCGCCACAAGTGTAGGATTAAAACAGAGTTGCAACAAACGTGTTCCGCCTGCGGGAATAACAAAAGGGAATTGTGAGGGTGGAAAAGAAAAATGGATATTCCGGCTCAAATACGATTGCTCTAACACAAAAGGTACAATACCGACATTCTGCACGGCAATTGTCCCGCAGGTCAGCATCGTTGCTTCTACTGCGGTAAAACGGTATTCTTGAAAGGAATTGCTACTCGTAGTACCACTAATAGGGCGGAGTATGCCGGAAACAGTATCGGCAGAAGGCAGAAATCGGGCTGTAAACCCACGAATCGTGTCTTGTACCGTTGTAACGTTCCCGACAGAATCTATAAACCTCAAGGCATACACCGCATCAGCGCGAGGATTTACTACCCTGAGTGTTAGCCGGACGGGGCGTTTTGTACTGTCAGGTACAAGTGCTGCATTGCCGATAAATGTTTGCTCGGCTGTGAGATTGATGAGCGACATTTCAATTTTGTCTAAGCCCGCATCGAATGTCCGATTGTCCGATGTTTCAAAAACTGTTGTGCGGTTACATGAATCATTGCTTCTTGCAAGTATAGGCGGCAAGCGGTCCTGAGCAGCTTCTATACGAATAGCAAGAATCGGTCGGGTGATACAACCGTTGGTAATGGTCAGTGTGTCAATAAACAAACCGTCTTCATCGGAACGAAAACAATACTCAATCGTACCTTGGGAGCTTGGTTCAATACGTACCGGACGTGACGCACCGGAAGAAAATTGCCGTAAACCGCGCGTAAAACCGATGTTCTGAATAGTTTGATTCGTAGCTCCATAATTGGTAAGATTCAGCCGAAAACAATAATCGCGCCCCGTTGCAAGACGCATGATGCTGGAGGTGGAAACAACAGCATTCGTGCGGATTGTCGGGTCACGATGAACGGTGAATCCCGGTACAACAATACGCTGCACGGTGCGTAAATCTAATGAATCCACGACAACCAATCCTAAAGTACCATCCTCATAAGGATTTAGCAAATCTGCTTCAAAACTGAGAGAATCCGCGGGGCGCGGCAGCCCGCCAAAGCGAAAATTGATATTCCGTTGGGCGGATTGGAGTGTATCGTAGAAAAAGATTTTGGAATCGGTGTAATTGCTGTCAAAGGTCATACCCTGAATACCTGTACACGATCGTTTGACAACGATTTGCGGTGGACGAATATCGGTCTCAAAGCGCTGACCGCCGATATACCCGTAAGAATTTGCCCGACCATAGCCTGCGACCGTAATACCAAACGTTGTGTCAGCAGTGATACTATGGATACCTTCACCTATCTGAATACTGGCATATGAATAATCTGATTGCGGAATACGCCGAAAATTGCTTGCAAGGAGATTCCGTCCGTCCAGCACCACCGTTGTTGCCTTGGTTGACGGAACGATGATGGTAACGTAATGTTCTTGAAATGCAGGCTCAAAGCGGTTGATATTTTGCCCTACTTGTAGTCCCTGAACACAACTAAAACGGTATCTGCTAAGGTATTGCTCTACAGGTGGAATGACTGCTAAAAACGGGTCACCAATTGCAACATTATTTCCTACGCGAGAACTGCTGCATTTATAACCGGAAACCATGCTGGGTTCTGAGGTAACGATAGAAGCTTCGGTAGAAATGACCATTTCATAGAATGTTCCTGCTTGTAATGTTGCCACGGTAACGCTATTAACTTGAACAACTGTATTGTCATATCCGGCAAGAACACGAATTCTATCACAACCAAAGTCTGCCGTTCCGACAGTAGGTCTCGGATACGGTACAACAAGGGCTGTCTTTCCCCACACTTCCACAGGCAGCATTTGCTCGATTAAGCAATCTCGTGAAGTTGCACTCCCAACGGGAATGGCAGCACGTTCATGTCCGGCATAAACGACAAGTGGTTTGGAAGCGATGACGCGAGAGCCGGTAAAATCCAGAAGAACATTCTCCAGTGCAAGATAGTTCGAGACAAGGTATGTTTCTCCCTGATTCAGTGTAATGGTAAATGATGCAACGGTACTTGCTCCCCAGACTCTGGCGGTAGGAATTACTCGTATGACCGTGCTGTCATGAACTGCCATTAAGGCAAATTGCGACATAGTGGAGGAAATCGTATTGACGCTTCTGCCGTTGTTTTGTAATGTAAGATTGCTTGGATAGGATGTAACAACATATTCTCGTCCCAAAACATCGGTCGGAAATGCCAAAAATGCGTCACTTGTTGTGTTGGCAACTGTCAATCCATAAACGGAAACCTCTTCATCTGCGGTGATATGAAAACTTTTTCGTGCGACAGCATCTTCCTCAATTTCCAAGCCGTTGACAGGTAATTCCAATGTATAAATATCATTCGCCGCAATTGAGAATGTTTCTGTTCGTATTCTTCCCGATTGTCGGAATTCTATTTGTCCGCGCGTCTGGCGTTCGGAAACAATGCTAATATAAAGCCTGTCAAGGTTGATGTCTGTTTGATGGTGATTACGCGGGAAAGCAAGCCAAAAATCTTTGCCTTTGCTATCTTTAATTGTTTTTGGGGAAATAGGGATTATTTGTGCGCTCAGTACGGTGAAGGATATTATAGAGAAAATGATGGTGTATATTAGTTTCGCAGCGCGATTACCCCTCAAGACTGAAAGAACGCTTACAATGCGCATAACCACAAGAAAAAGGAGATGGAAGAGAAAAAAACTACGTCCGTAAAATAGTATTGTTTTATGCGAAAAACAAGTGATTACGGCACAAGGGGCAAACTCCTTTCTCGACCCTAAACACAAAAATTCGACACTATATGTTCTTTTCAAGAGTTTTCCACCGACGCAGCTGCCACGCCCATAAATCGGGATACTGACGAATTTTTTCTTCCAATGCGGCGACATGGCGGCGCGTAAGTTCGGCAATACCTTCTTTATCCGCCTCTAAATCGTCATGCGGAATGGGTTGAACTTCTGCGGTGTAGTGTCCTTCTCCATCGCGTACTGCATAAATAGCAAAAAGCGGAACATTTCGTTTGAGAGCAATGGCTGCCGGGGCTTCGTAGGTGGGGGCGGGAGTTCCCAAAAAAGGAATCAGTGCGTCATGTTCTGTTGCAGCTTGGTCTGCAAGCATGGCGATTGCTTCGCCATTGGCAAGCCGTTCGATAATAGTGCGTGCAACTTTGTGCATCGGAAGTATGCGGTTTCCAGTGCGGGAACGGTACCATTTTAGGTATTCATCGACATATCTATTGGAAGGCGGAGCAACGATAAGCGACGTCGGGATATTGGTATAAAGCGGAAAGGCAAAAGCGAGCAATTCCCAATTTGATAAATGCCCTGAAATCAAGACGACACCGTGCCCTTGAGCAATTTTCGCCTCTATCAATTCCGTACCGCGAAAGCTAATCATTGCGCGTGCTTCGCTGGGAGTAATGTGGGGCAAGGTGAGTAATTCCAGAAATGTTACGCCAAGATTTTGATAAGAAGCACGAGCAGTGGTCTGAATCCACTCTTCATCACGGTCAGGGAAGGCACGGCGCAAGTTTCCTAACGTTATACGGCGACGGTACGGATTGATTTTGCGGAGAAAATCACCTGCTTGGCAGCCCAGTCGTGTTCGCTGTTCGTGGGTTAATCGGTATGCGACAATACCAATACCACGCAAAAGGGAAACAACAAGGCGATAACGAAGTGTTTTCACAAATTGGAGGAAATTAAGCGTGAGAAAATCGCTTTTAATTCTACGTAATGAGAAGTAAGGTTGTGGACAGTGAAAGATTAAAGTACAATTTTTGTCTAAGTTATTGATATATCGTGAAGCAAGATTGATTTTTACTTTAATTTATTTGTATCCAGAGCCTTCAGAAAAAATAATGGTACAATAAAATCATTCAATACCACGCTATCGAAGACAAACAGGTTATCTCCTGTTAGCCAACGAAAAATGGTATTTCAACATTTCGACTCTCTAAAACAATACCTAGATATTAATTTATTATTGCCAAGCCAACTCATTTCGGAAGAGATAGGGCATTGTAGCTGCTAATTCCTGAGTCCAGCTGCTATGCATTCGCCCCTGCATACTATATTGTGCTATGACTTGCTTTGTTTTGTTTTCAATTAGTTTGACCTTAAAAAGGCCTGTCTTCCTATCATTTTGGTATTCGGCTATAGAAGTTGTTGCCTCATTAAAAACGTATCCTATTCTATCGTTAATATCCTCAAATGTCAACATCATAAAGTCCGGCGCTCGAAAAAAAACTCGGTTTGTTGATTCAACAGTAAGCATAAACGGAGAATCCGATATTCTAAATTGACAAACGACTATAATTTCTGGATTTACAGAATCATATTTCATATCCAAACCTATCATTCGTTCTTTAAGCAGCCGTGCAGCAAGCATCATTGGAACACGAGCATTGCTATCCTTGACATTGATAGCAAAAGCGAAAGTTGAAGGCTTTGCTACATTTATGTTGTTTTTTACTCCTGTCGAAAGGCTCCAAGTCATACAACCTTGTAGTGCAAACAAACCAGTACAGGCAAGAACAATATTTTTAATGATAACAGCGCACATATTCCATTATCCTTTATGAAAAGTTGTAATTGAGAATTGAGTAGTATTCACCGCTACATAGAGAACATCAGAAGATCTATAGTTAGACACATACATTTATTTGTCTCAAATTTTTAAGTACATATCAGACGCATTAGAAGTATTCATTGGCTAATAGCAGTCTCTATTTCATCATGCAGGCAATTAACTGTGATTTGTGAACACTCCAATCATAATAGATAGAAAAGTTTATTTTTCCTGTTTTTAACCCAAAAATTTATTTCGCTCTTTTTTGAGTTCACGCACGATGTACTGCAACCGTTTATTCGATAGACGCTTCTCGGCAAGAGGGATGTAACGCTCGGTGGTATTATTGATATACACAATCGGATTACGTTTGAGGTTGAACTCAAGGCAACGGAAGTTATCCAGCCGCGCAACAAGGCGGATTAAGAGGCAATCTTCGCTGGCATTGCGCAATTTTTCGACGTGTGCCAAATCAATCTCGTCCGGCTTTTGGCGCTGCACTTGCAAATCCTTTGTCAATGTTTCAACAATGTAGGCAACATATTGACCAAAATTATATTCAAGAACTTCTTTGGTAACAGTCGTCGAATCTTCTAAAACGTCGTGTAAAAGTGCTGCTGAAAGGACATCAACATCGAGACATTCCAATTCATCAACAAGAATTTTGCAAACGCGAGTAGAATGATAAAAGAAGGGAGTACCATCATTCCGAATAATGGATTCATGGACACTTTCCGCAAGTTCGTAGGCACTAATAATTTTGTGCAAATCCAAGACATCAACTACATCACGCAAACGAGATTCTAGTTCCGCTTTGCTCAAAAATGTACGATTGTACGGAGTTGCATTCGGCTCAAGATTGAAGTAAGGCTGCTTCATACGATATTATTGGTAGAATGTGGAATGACAAGCAGGCAATCTCCCCTGCTCCTGACAAAAATACATTCTTTCTTATCATTCCACAAGCACAATCACCATCGCGAAGTGATTAGAGTTCTTTTGCCAGCGGTAAGGTGAAAGTAAAGGTTGTGCCAACGCCCGGTGTGCTTTCGACACGAATTGTACCGCCGTTTTTCTCGACCAATTCTTTACACAAAATAAGCCCTAAGCCGCTTCCTGTCTCGTCTTCCGTACCTTTTGTTGTATGAACGACATCAATCCGAAACAATTTATCAGCGTCATTTTTACTCATCCCGACACCGGTATCACGAACGGAGATTTCTACAAACTTCGATTTTTTCTGACTTTGAGCGGCAAAAACTGTTACGTTACCTCCGGAAGGAGTAAATTTGAGAGCATTAGAAACAAGGTTTTGTACGACAGAGCGTATCATATTTTCATCAGCATACACCGCCAGTTTGTCAGAAATATCGCAGTGTAGTTTGATTCCTTTTGTATGAGCTGTTTCGCGGAATAATGCTTCAATGGGAGCGGTGATTTCTACGAGCGAAATAACCGTTGGTTGGTATTTCATGCGCCCCGTATGTGCTTGTGCCCATTTGAGCAAGTTTTCCATAAAGTCAAAAACGTTGTGCGCCTGTGTGTTTAGTGCTGCGGCAAGCTCTTGTATTTCAACTCGCTCTAAATCATGTGCTCCTTCCGCAAGCAATTTCGTGATGCCAAGCAAGGACGAAAACGGGCTGCGTAAGTCATGCGAAACAATGGAAAAAAACTTATCTTTGCTACGATTGAGTTCTTCAAGTTCTTTCTGTTTTTGCATGAGCTCGCCATTAAGCTGCAAAAGCATATCGGATTGACGCTCCAACGCGGATTTTTGCTCGGAAACCAGCGTCATGTAGTGCTGCATATTTGCTTGAGCAGTTTTTCGTTCCTCGATATTTTCCAACATCCGAATAACAAATGCCGGCTTGCCTTGACCATCACGCACGAGCGATGCAGTTACATTGGTCCAGATTGGAAAGCCGTTACTGTGCAGATATTGAAGTTCTAATGTGTAAGAATCTACGGAGCCAGAGAGTAGTTCATAAAAAAGTTCTGCACTGCGGTCTCGGTCTTCAGGGCGCACAAAATCAAGAAAATGGCGGTTTTTTAGTTCTTCTTCCGAATATCCCAAAAACTTTCCTAGTTGCGCGTTGCAGGCAATGAGTTGTCCTTGAGGATTAAGAATAGAAACAGCAAGCGGTGCACGGTCAAAAATTGTTCTGAATCGTGCCTCACTTTCGCGTAATGCCTGTTCGGAGAGTTTTCGTTCAAACGCATGAACCAGTGTCTCTGCTACTAACCGCAGCATTCGGACTTCCTCTTTTGACCAAACCCGTTCTTGTTTGACGACGCTTAAACCAAGCAGACCAATAACTCGCCCCTCAATATGGAGTGGTACGACCAGTAGCGATTTTGTTCCGGCAGCTTCTAAACCTGCCCGTAGTACTGCGGCATCAGGTGGAAGTGTATCCATACGGGCAATTTGAAGGGAGCGGAGTTGTTCCAAACGGTCAAATGCCCAGCGAAGTCCTGAAGGAGCGATTTCTCGAATTTGAAGGGGAGAAATGCCCGGCGCTGACCAACTATAAGCATCGCGCATGACATCAGCTTTTACAGGTTTGTTAAACGCGGCTTCGATAGTCGGTTGCGGGCTGAGAAAGATGTAGCATCGGTCAGATTTGCTAAATTCGCCAATTTGTCGCAGCGCATCTTGTACTGTGTCATCAATTTCCGCGATGCTTGCTTTGGCAAACATACGAGAAACGGTTGCCGTTGCTTTTTCAAGAGAAGAATGATAGTCCAGGAGTTCTTGGGCTTCGCGTAAGGTTTGAATATCATGTAAATATCCCAAAATTACCTGTACGTCACCTTCTTGTGTACGCTCCATGGCATATCGGCGGTCTTGTACCCATCGAAAAGAACCATCGGCACATCGCATCCGTGCTTGCACGTCAAAAAACGGTTCGGCAGTATTTGTATCTGCCAAAGCATTCATACGTTCAAGTTGTTCTTTGTGTAATCTGACAATTGCTTCGCGTTCATCGGGATGCAAATGCGATTGTAGCATTTCTGTCTCACCGAGAATAATTGCCGACGGCTCGTACCCATAGCGACGAATTGCTTGATTAACGTAGAGATACCGATTGGTTTGGGGATTAAAAAGATAAATAACATCCGGTAGCAGTGTATCAATAACTTGCACCAACCACTGATTGAAGGCTAATTGTCCCACGAGCGACGTCGTATCAGCTTGAGGAGTGTGTAAGGTCGGAAAGAGTGCAGCACCAGATACTCCGCCCAAAATCGCCGCAAGGCGTTCAAAGGAAGTATCGTCTTTGCAAAACTGTCGAAGTTGCTCAATAGCGCTTGCAGTCATACTGTCTATTCGCGGATTGAGATGCTGCATTGGATGTACCCCGAAACGTTGATGTCGAAGTGAATCGGTTATTTCGCCGATGTTCAAATATGGACGCTGAAGTGTCTCTCTCATCGTTATTGCTATACTCTGAAATAATCATTGATAAACAGAAATGGCAAACACGATATTTGAAAATGTTCACATTCTGTGTCTTTAATTAACGAATATAGCGAAAATATATTGCTTGTGTGTAAACTATTTGTGTTGCTGCGCCCAAATACTGTTTGTGGAAAAGTGCGGCTTTCGGCGATGACCAATCGCACCGCGCGTAAATGTAGCAGCAGCAGCAATAAGATATTGCATTTCGGTTGGAACTTGTTTTCGCCAGTTTTCTTGAACGAAAAATGTGGAATATTTCCCTGTGCGGAATGGCTCGGAATCCAGAGCAAATTTACAGAATGGTATTGTAGTATTAAATCCGCTCAAGTGGTAATTATCGAGTGCCCATAGTGTTCGCTCGATAGCTTCATTGCGATCATGCCCCCATACGATAAGTTTTGCAGCCATGGAGTCATAGTGAATACCACTTTCATAGCCCACGTACAACGCTGAATCATTGCGGATATACTCGCCTTTCGGTAGCGCTAAATATGTGATAACCCCTGCATCAGGGAAAAAATCGTTGTAAACATCTTCCACACAAATACGACATTCTATCGCGTGTCCTTTGGGAGTGATATCTTCTTGTTGCAGAGTTAAGACCTCACCCGAGGCAATGCGTAATTGCTGTTCAACTAAATCTACACCAGTCACCATTTCCGTAACAGGATGTTCGACTTGAAGTCGCGTATTGACTTCCATAAAATAGAATTGTCCGGAGGCATCCAACAAAAATTCGAGTGTGCCGGCATTTGTATATTTTGCGGCTTGTACAAGACGTGATGCGGCTTCACCCATAGCTTTCCGAAGTTCGGGAGTAATAGCGGTGGAAGGCGATTCCTCGACAACTTTTTGGTGGCGGCGCTGAATAGAACATTCTCGCTCAGGGAAATACAATACATTGCCGTGGTGGTCGGCAAGAATTTGAATCTCAATGTGGCGTGGGCGCACAATATATTTTTCAATAAATACACGGTTGTCTCCAAACGCTGTCAGAGCTTCTCCTTGAGCGCTAGCAAGAGCGCCTTCGAGGTCTTCCATTTGTTCGACAACACGCATTCCTTTGCCGCCACCGCCCGCAGCAGCTTTCAAAATAACGGGAAAACCTATTTTCTCAGCAAATTCACGGACTTCCTCAAAAGACGCTACGGCATGTGTAGAACCAGCAGCAAAGGGAACATTGGAAGCCTCTGCCAAAGCTCGCGCGGCGGTTTTATCACCTAAACGGTCAATTGCCTCCGGCGATGGTCCGATAAATACAATGCCCGCTTCAGCAACACGCTGTGCAAAATCATGATTTTCTGATAGGAATCCGTATCCCGGGTGAATGGCTTCTGCGCCTGTTTTTTTTGCTGCATCCAAAACTTTGTCCATAACCAAATAGCTTTCACGTGGTGTAAAACCTCCAATAGCAACAGCTTCATCTGCTTCTTTTACGTGAATAGACTGACGGTCGGCATCAGAATAAATCGCTACCGTCTGTATGCCCATGTTGCGGCACGTTTTGATGATTCTGAGGGCAATTTCACCACGATTCGCAATAAGTATTTTTTTGAACATAGTCTTGGATCATTGAGGTTGCACAAATGAATTGACCTAAATAACAAGTTACGGAATGAAGCGCTTTTGAGCAATCTTTTTTCATGGACTATCATACTTTTCGGGATTTTGCGGCGCGGTACACGTGTACAAAGCAAAAGCCGCTTGAATACTTATTTCAGGCGGCTTTTGTAATGATTTGTATGCTTTTGAAATCAATGCTCAATTCAGCCAGAACATTGCATCAACACTTACACCGTCGGTCATCCAGCAATCGCGGAAGCGTGGCTCGCGCTGGCGTGAGAGAGTGAAGGTGTAAATGACAGTTTGGCTGTTATCGCCAGTAATCATGACGCGCTGTTGGGCAACATTACCGGAAATTGCTACCGATTCATAATTTGCAGCACGGTGGTTCAGCATGACTGCATAGACAGGATTGCGAACAATTTGCTTAAAGCGAGAAAGTGGTCCGGTGTACACTTTGTTCGCCGGAGATGCAAAATTAAATGCTGTTGCTATACCCTCGTCACTGCTTGCGTCATTATCCCGCAGCGCATCCAATTGAATGCGGATAACATCGCTTGGGGAAAAATCAGGACTTGGCTGCGGAAGTGTGTTGGATTCACGGTGAGAGTGCATGATGTTTGGCGCAATGACATGGTAGAAAAGTTGGTACCGGTTTTGTTGTTTTGCTGTTCGAGCAATGGTTCGGATAAATTGTGCAAATAATCTTTATCACTAACCCACTTAAAAACAATCAATGAAAACCACTAGGGAGTGCAAAAATATCAAAAAAGTATCGCAAACAAAAAGAATTTCTCCAAAGAAAAATCACAGAGAAATCGTAACGAAATCTGAGAGTTATGAGTGAAGATTCATCGTAGAACGACCGTTGAATGGCGAGCTTTTAACCAAGCACTTTCGGGACTTTGAAAAAAACGCTGTTGTGCTTGGGGGCATTAGAAAGGGCTTCTGCTGTTGTAACCGGACGAAAACTTTCATCGGCGCGGAACGTGTTTTCTCCTGTATCGGCAATACTTTTTAATGGTTCAACACCCTCTAAGTCGAGAGAGTTAATGGCATTAAAATATTCCAAGATTTGCTCGAATTTTTCGACAAAAGCAGCTTTTTCTGCTTCCGGAAATTCCAAACGGGAAAGTTGAGCGATGGTATCAATTGTTTCTTTAGAAATATGCATGATTTCTGGGTGTTGATGAACAATTATAGCAATGATGACCCTTCAATTTACAAAAACTTCGCTATATTTTTGCTATATTTGATGCTTCTTTTTCTGATTGTCCATTCCAATTGTTCATTCAATACCCAAACGCAACATATTGTTGTGCTTTGTTGATTGCCTTCCTCTTCAATCATCCTGATGTCATCACTATGATTTATCTTGATAACAGCGCCACAACACGGCTTGACGACCACGTTCTGAATGCAATGCTTCCGTGGATGCGCGATGATTTCGGCAATGCTTCGTCGGTGTACACGCTTGGTCGCAAGGCACGTGTTGCCGTTGAAAATGCGCGTGAGGAAATTGCTCATCTTATCGGTGCGCATCCGGCAGAGCTTATCTTTACAAGCGGTGGTACGGAATCGAATAATACTGTTCTAAAAAGTGTTGTTCATGAATCCGGTTTAGTACAACGAGTTGCCATTGGTGCGACAGAGCATCACGCTATTTTACATCCTGCCGAGGAACTTCGTCGTGATGGTGTGGACGTTGAGATTCTGCCCGTTGATACACAAGGTTTTGTGCGCTTTGCAGAGGAAAGTATTGATTGGAGTGTTCTCAACACGTCCGCCACGCTTATCAGCATTATGCACGCTAACAACGAAACAGGCGCGATTCAACCGCTCGCAGCATTGCGTGAGGTGCTTCCTCATGCGCTTTTGCACACGGATGCAGTGCAAAGTTTTGGAAAAATTCCTTTTGATGTCAAAGCGCTGGGACTAGATTTTGCAACGTTTTCTGCCCACAAAATTCATGGTCCTAAAGGTGTTGGGGCGCTCTTTATTCGCAAAGGGATTGACTTTAAGGCGCATCAGCAGGGCGGTGCTCAAGAACGCAATCGCCGTGCGGGAACCGAGCCGGTGGCGCTCATTGTCGGTTTTCAAGCCGCAGCACAGGCGGCAATCCGCGAAATGAATGCTCGTGCTGAGGTAATGCGTGCCAGAACTACGCTTTTGCGGTCGCTTCTCGAAGCGTCGTTGCCGGAGATACGGTTTAATACTCCGCTCGAACACTCCCTGCCGAATATCGTCAATATCTCGTTCAGAGATGCAGAAATGCTTGATGGTGAGGCGATTTTACAGGCAATGGATATGCACGGGATAGCCGTCTCGAATGGTTCAGCCTGCGTTTCAGGAAGTTTACAGCCTTCACATGTTCTTGTGGCAATGGGGCGCAAGGATGCCGAAGCGAAAGCTGCTGTGCGATTTTCTGTTTCTAAAGATACGACTGAAAACGAGATACAAAGGGCTGTCGAGGTACTTACGGCAATTGTCATGAATATGCGGTCGTGAAAGCCTCTTTTTCAAGAAACAGTTGTGATTCTTTTCTCTCAATTAGAAATTTATGACCTCAAAAGCCCGTCTTTTCTCAATCCTTGCGTTGCTGATTCTGCCCCTTGTTCTTGGGGCTATTTTTTCTCCGGTCATTTTTGGTGGAAAAACGCTCCTGCCTACGGATCAACTCAATACCATGATGCTTCCTTTTTCCGAGAAGCATGATTCGGTCAAGGTTTTTAATCATTTTTTGACGGACGCAATTGCACAGGTCTATCCTTACAAAGTACGGTGGCGAGAAAATGCTTTGCGCGGGGAGTTTTTTTCGTGGAATCCGATGATTTTAGGCGGGCATCCGCAGTATGCCTCTACTTCGTTTACGCATTTTGACCCGACAAATATCATTTTGCTTTTGGGAGAGATGCCTGCGGCGTACCATGCACAAATGCTGATAAAACTACTTATCGGGGGTGTCGGAATGTGGATTTTACTTGGTAGTTTGACTGTTCAAGGGCTGAAGATTCATGTCCTTGTCCGTACACTCTTCGCATTGGCATTTATGCTTAATAGCCTCTTTGTCACGACGTTGCAGCATCAATGGCTCGTCGGAGCAATGATTTGGTTGCCGTGGGCACTGGTCTTTGGTGTGAAATTGATACTCAGCCTTCACTATCGTCAGTCCGAATCATTGCAAAAACACACTCTTCGCTATACCGTTCTTACTGCTTTCTTCCTTGCTTTATCCTGCTATTCGGGTTCGCTACAAACATCTGCGATTGCCATTTTGGGGTTTAGTATTGTTGCTCTAATGCTGACTCTCCAAAACCGCACTCAATCTGCAAGGGAGCGTATAATAACAGCATTTGTGATACTTGGGGGAATTGGTCTTCTTGCTTTTGCGCTTTCTGCCGCCATGTGGCTTCCTTCTTTGGAGTTGTTTCTATACAACGAAAATATTCGTGCTGCCGGTAAATCATTTTCTCTTGTCAATAGCCTGAAAAGCCTGCCATTGCTTGTTTCGTTTATCGTGCCGGAACTTATCGGAACGCCTCGCGGATTTGACCTTGCAAAAATCGCACAAGCCGACATGAATGATTTTAATGCGTATTTCGGCTTTGCACCATGGCTTTTTGGCTTGATTGGCTGCGTGGTGTTTTGGAATAACGGAACAAAGCACTTATCGCCGGAAGCGAACACACAAAGACACGCAGAGCAAGTAATACTGAGGAGTTTTATTGTATTGAGTGTCTTGGGTTTGCTTGTACCGCTTGCAACGCCTCTGTACAAATTTGTATATCATCGCAGCTTTATTCTCTATGTCCTTGGAATGTGTGTTGTTGGGGCAATCACAATGCAACGGGTGTTCTTTGGTGAAACCCCAAGCGATAAACAAAAGCAAATACGAGCTTTTCTTTGGGGTTTGGCAGTATTGCTGGCAGTCATACTTGTGGGACTTGTTATTGGAAATATCGTTCTTGCTTGGAAGTATGAGGTAATTGCGTCAAAATTCCGCGCTTTTGTCGAAAATAATCTTCAAAACGCCCAACTTGCGGCGGGTAGCCGCGCATGGATGATGGGGCGCGTGGAGGTTTTTCTTACTCATTTTTCATGGAAAAATCCTCTTCTGTATGTGGCACTTTTTACGCCATTGCTGGCGCTATGGCTTATATGGCGATATTGGCGGGAACCTTCAAAGCAAGTATTGGAGAGAGTTGTCGTCGGTTTGATTGCCGTTACCATCGTTCAACTTTGGAGTGGAGTTGCATCGTGGTCGCCAATGATAGATACGGAGCGCTATCCGCTTTATCCTCCTACCCAAACGACGGATTTTCTTTGCCGTGATACTACGCTGTTCAGAATACTACCTATTTTTGATAATGCTTCGCACCGTGTTATGCAGCCAAATATCAACGAAATGTACGGTATTGCTTGTGTACAAGGGTATGAGAGTATCTTTGCTCGAAACGTCTCTCTTCTTGCCGGAACGCTTGGACAGCCTGTTGAGACACAGCAAATCCGCATGGGTGCGGCTGCGAATGTTAAGTATTATGTCGCTTCGGGAAAAAATCCGCTTGTACATCCGGCATTGCAACTGGTTGATTCCGGTGCGACGCTTGTGTATCGCAATTTGCTTGCGGAAGAGCGGGCATATATGCGTTACCGTTATCGTGTTGTTGCGGGACAAGAGCCGCAGCGCTTTGTAAAGCTACCTCATCGTGAGCGCTTTGAGCAGGTCTTGATGAATGATTCCATCTTCTTCACACAGGAAGTCCTTTTGAACGATGAGCCTTATGAAAAAATTCATCGTCACGAGGACAGCATACCACATAAAATCAAGTTCTTGGCTTATCAGAATAACCATGTTGTTGTCGAAGTGGAAAGCGCCGAAAGTGGATATTTTGTATTAGCTGATAGTTATTATGCGGGGTGGAAGGCTTTCGTTAATGGACAGGAGCGCCCAATACTGAATGCAAATTATGTATTGCGAGCGGTTGTTGTCCCGAAAGGGAAAAGCCGTGTTGAATTTCACTTTGAACCGTCGATAGTACGGGTTGGCGCATGGATAAGTTTTGGTGCTTGCATTTTGTGCTTTGCTTTGCTTATCTTGCCAATATTAGGTAACAATGTAAAGCATAAAACTATGAATTAATAGTATTTGTGTGGAGACCGCGGTGATTCAAAAGGCAACGTGAAATACAGTATTATGAATGCAAATCAAGTTCTTCTCACTTTTTTTGAAAATTTACTATGGAAATGCTTTCCGGCGAAGATATGATGACGCTTTACGACGAGATTACAAGTCGTATTGAAGGTTTTTTCTATAAAGCCAAAATGGATGAACAAACTACGATGGTTAGTGTCTCGCAATCGGTCAAATCTCTTACCGGTTACGAAGCGCATGATTTCATTCTGAATAAAAATGTTAAATATACGGCGTTGATTTATCCCGATGATTTTGCACCTGTCAGTACGGCAATTGGGGAGGCAGCCCAAAATAAAGCAATCTATGATATTGAATACCGTATAAAACAGCGTTCCGAGGCGCTTGTATGGGTGCATGAACGCGGCTATGTTTCGGTTTCTGCATCGGGAGAGTCATATTTGTGTGGGTTTGTTTCACGAATAAATACCGGAACGGGCGATTTACTTGCTACACTTGGAAAAAAAAGTGTGGAGATTGAGGCTTCCAGTAATGAAATCGAAAAAATTCTCAAATCATTGAACCTTTTGGCAGTAAATGCAACTATTGAAGCAAGTCGCGCCGGTGCGCAAGGCGCGGGATTCGCTGTCGTTGCAAACGAAGTACAAAACCTTGCTGTTCGTTCTAAATCCTCTCTCAGTAAGATTCAGACCCTGATGCGTGATTTCCGTCAACTTTTGCGGCAACGATAATAAACGAAAATAAGCGAAAATATAAAGCTAGCTTAAGAGAAACACACGCACGTCGCCCTAATAGGAAAGCCTAGTCCATGCTTTTTGAACCGCGACGTGTTTTTTTTTGCTCGTGAGCCAACAAACATGAAGAGTATAAAAAAACGAGAAATGTTATGAGCATTTCTCGTTTGAATCGTATTTGAATGTTGTTTTGAGTGACAACAAATCAAAGTAACAATCACTGTAATTATTTTAAGTAGATTGAAACATTATCACTTTAACCGATAGATTGCTCAAAGAGCAATCTTTATTTTTGCTGAGGTTGCGCTTGCTGTTGAGGCTGCGCTTGAGTCCCTTGTGCCGGAGCGCTTTGAGGCAGTGGCTGTGCGACAGGTTTTGCCGCGCCGGTTGTAATAGGTGCACGCTCATCTGTACCGCCAGTAGTAACGGTAGGCAGGAAGAATTTATTGACCAGAATAGCAACAACAAAAATGCCTATAGCAAGACCAATGGTAAATTTTTGAAGGAAGTCTGTCGTGCGGCGAGCGCCAAACATACCGGAAATTTGTCCCGATACACCACCCATTCCTGCTGTCAAACCCTGACCTTTACTCGGTTGGATAAGAACGGCAGCAATTAACAAAACTCCTGCTAAAACCAAAAGAATGGAAATAAAAGCAAACATAATGACTGGATAAATTAAGACGAGGATAAATATGTAGTTAACGCGCTATGGGTTAAATGCTGCGGTCAAAATTATCATCATATCAATCAAGAACTCAATAGCGTGATTTTGCGGACGTACTGGGCAATTCAATCTTGATACTAAGGATTGATGCGGCTTTTGAGTCTTAGAGAGATAGGTATAGAATCACAAATCTACGATGCTTTTTTTAACGAACCAACATTTTTTTTGAAAATACTCGCTTTTGATGAAGTTTTTTTGTATTTTCGTCGGCTGTACTTCTGTGGTCAAATTCTTACTGCGCTAGTAAGTAGCCCGTTAACACGGGAAATTTGGATAGCCCAAGCCACGTTAGTTACAGCACTCTATACTCTTTTTAAGACAGCATAAATGAGTAAATAATTCATTGTCGTAAAGACATTCTTTGTTGTTTCAAACACCATAACAGACTTTATGAAAAGTATGACCAAAGCCGATATCGTGGATAGAATTTCCAGCGCAACCGGCATGACCAAAGTAGAAACAGACGCTGCAGTTGATGGATTCCTCAAAACTGTTGGTGAGGCTCTTGCAGAAGGTGAGCGTATTGAATTGCGTGATTTCGGTGTATTTGCCGTAAAAAAACGTCGCCCGCGTGCTGCACGTAATCCTCGTACTGGCGAACCAGTGGAACTTGGCGAACGTTTTGTTCCAACCTTCAAAGTTTCTCGTAAACTTCGCGCTCGGGTTGATTCTAGTTTGAAGTCAGGCAAATCGAAAAATGGTACTGTAAGCAAAGCAGCCGCAAAGAAAGTTTCGGCATAATCACATGATCATGCCAGCGTTTTTCTGGCTGCTCTGTGACTAATACTCTGGTATCAAGATCCGTAGTTCTCAGGCGTTGTACACGGTAGGGCAAAATATCAAGTTATAGCGGTTCTACGCAATAGATTACTGTTATCATACACACCAAAAACCAATGTACATCGCTTTTACGCAATTTTTGTTGAGTGTCTCGCAAGTATGTCGTCTAATTTGTTGTCACCACGCACAGGAAAAATAAGTACTACTTGCGAGGCTCTCATTGTATCGCTCTCTGATTCTTTACAGTTCGTTTGTTCATTCTTTCATTAGTTTTTCACTAGTGTTTTGCCCCTATCTCTTCGTTCCTTGAAACGTTTTACTCTCCGAGTTCATGCAACCATCTTCATCAATGCTATCAACAGTACAAGCAACCGAGCGCTTCTGCTCAAATTGCGGTGCGCGTAAACAAGCCGATACTGCTCAAGAACCGATTCGGCAGTACTGCTCGTCCTGTGGTCAAGCCCAATATAGCTTGCCTCAAATAGTGGCAGATTCAACGCCGCTTTTGCGCTATACACTGTGGATTGCTCTTGCTGTTGTTCTGGGCTTGGGAAGCGCTTCTTATGGAATTACACGCCTATTTGTAGAGAAACCCCCGCAACAAGCCCAAACCGGAAGTGAAACAACAAATGGTCGTGTTTCGCCTGATGCTAAACCAGACGGTGATGCATCAAACGGTGCGGCTGCAAGTGGCAATCCAATGAACAAGGTTTCACCGGAAATTCAGCAACGTATTGCGGATTTGAGTGATTCTTTGGCAAAAGATCCCAAAAATGCTGGTGTGCTTGTGCGTTTAGCCAATGCGTGGTATGATGCCGGAGCATTTTTTCAAGCTGAACAGCATTATGCTCGCTATTTGAATGAATTTAATCCTAAAGATGTCGCTGCACGCGTAGATTATGCCTACACTATTTTGCGACAAGGACGCGATGATGAGGCTATAGCCGAGACAAAAAAGGCTCTTGAATTTGAGCCAAATCGTATCGAGGCAATGTATAATCTTGGTGTGATGTACTACGGCAAAAAAGATCTCAAAACAGCAAAACAGTGGTTTGAAAAATGTGCTGCTGCTGCGCCTAATACAGAAATAGCCGGCAGCGCGCAAGGAATTATAGAACGTATTACTCAAGAAATGGCTCAAAATAAAGGCTCATAAGCATAGATGCTATGAATTACAGTCTGCATGAGCAAAAAATTTTGATACACCTTGAGATTTCATTGGTGTCGAGGAAATTTGTATTGTTCTTGGCACACTTATATCGAAAAAACTCATAATTAACAATTGTCTCACTTTTTTAGGAAACCGCTATGCCTTGCGGAAAAAAACGTAAACGCCATAAAATGGCGACCCACAAGCGGAAAAAACGCTTACGCAAAAACCGTCATAAAAAGAAAAAACGGTAAATGGTATAACTGAGGGTAAAACAGCGCAACGCTGCTTGACTACTCATACCGAAAGTAAGCAACGCGCTTTGGTTCGTTTTTGTTCCAAAGCGCGTTGTTGTTTTCCTCTCACAGGCGAAATGCTATTTTTGCATACGATTCATGTTCCCAATAATTGATTTTTACTTCTTCATTGTCATTATCCTTTGAACGCTATGCTTTCCGAAACAATCAACGAACAAATGAAAGCCGCTATGAAAAGCGGTGATAAACAACGTCTTGAAACCTTACGCTCTATCCGCGCACTGATTTTGGAATTTGAAAAAAGCGGCGTTGGTCGCGCTATGACTCCCGATGATGAGCAGAATTTACTTATCTCGGCAGCAAAAAAACGTCGTGATTCTATCGAACAATTCCGCGCTGCAAAACGTGAAGACCTGGCTACCAAAGAAGAAGCCGAACTCGCTATCATCCAAGAATTTCTCCCGAAACAGCTGAGCGAAAACGAAGTGGAAGCCGTAGTGAAAGGCATTATCGAACAAGTTGGCGCAAAAACGCCACAAGAAGTCGGCAAAGTTATGGGCGCTGCCATGAAAGAACTGCGCGGCAAAGCAGATGGTAATCTCGTGCAGGCAGTGGCGAAGCGGCTTTTGGGCGCGTAATAAATAGCAAAACCTTGCGCCATGTCGTCTAATTTGCTACTATGAAGTACCTTTTTTGAGATAATTTTTGCACTCTCAACACCGCATGAATACAACACTTTCACAGTCTATCGAAGAATCCATCGTCTCCGCTACCTCGCTTGATAGCGACCTCCGCGAGCGTTCACTCGTCGAGTTGGAATTTCCAAAGGTTTTGGAGCGCCTTGCTGATTTGACTTACACTGAGCAAGGTCGTGAAATTATTTTGGAATTACGTCCGAATCCGAATTTGCCTGACCTCCGCATAGAACTTGAGCGCGTAAATGAATTGGCAAGGCTTATCAATCTTGGTGAGCAGCTTCCGATGGAAGGTTTTGCCGATATTCGCCCGATGTTGCAAAAATCCCGCATTAGTGGTGCATATTTGCAGCCTCAGGAATTTCTCGCTGTACGAGATGTGATGCGCTCTTCGCGGCTTACTCGTAGCTTTTTTAATACGCGCCGTGAAACCTTTCCCGTCATGGCGGAGACTTGTCAGCCATTACACGAAAATCGTCTTTTGGAAAAGCATATTGCCGATGCCATAGACGATGCCGGCAATGTAAAAGATAATGCTTCGATTGAACTTGCTCGTATTCGTCGTGAGATTATTGACACTTCTAACAAGCTACGAAGCCGTTTGCAGAAGATTTTGAAAAAAGTTGTTGAGGACGATGTAGTGCAGGAAGAATTCATTACGCAACGCGACGGGCGTTTTGTGCTGCCCATGAAAACCGAGTATAAACGCCATATTCCGGGCATTATTCACAGCGTTTCCCAGACCGGCTCGACTGTGTTTGTTGAACCTGCCGAGACATTTGACATGAATAACGAACTTTCCTTGCTTCATAGCGAGGAACGTCGTGAAATCGAGCGTATTCTCACAACGCTCACTCGTGAACTTGCCGAAGAAGCTGATGATTTCTTGCGGTCGGTCAATATTTTGGCAGGGATTGATGTGGCTTTGGCAAAAGCCCGTTACGCGCAGGAATTTGACGGCATCAAGCCTGACATTACTGATGAAAACGTACTGATTCTCTCGAATGTGCGAAATCCCGTGCTTCTGCAAAACATCAAGCGCGAGAAACCGCAGCGCAACAATGGTTCTCAACATGGAGCTTCGGCGGAGCGCAGTTTGAAAAGCGTCATTCCGCTTTCGATTGAATTTGACGGAACGCAAGACCTGCAAACAAGTATTCACGCGGTCTTTGGGCATTTGATTTCCGGTCCGAACGCAGGCGGAAAGACCGTTGCGATGAAAAGTATTGGTCTGAACGTTGCAATGGCACTTTCCGGCATTTTTCCTTGCGGATATTGCAAAACCAATTTCCGCGAGGTGTTTTCTGCCATCGGCGACAATCAATCCATCGAAAACGACATGAGTACGTTTTCCTCGCAGATTTCACGTTTGAAGGAAATTCTCGTCAATTCTTCCGATTCCTCGCTTGTGCTTGTGGACGAAATCTGCTCCGGCACTGACCCGCAAGAAGGTTCGGCACTTGCGGTGGGGATTTTAGACGGTTTGCTGGCACGCAAGGCATTTTTCGTCGTAACCACGCACCAATCTTCGTTAAAAAGCTATGCGCTCACGCAAAATGGCATTATGAACGCCAGCATGGAATTTAATACCGACAAACTTGAGCCGACGTACAAGTTTCTATCAGGCGTGCCGGGTAATAGCTATGCGTTTGCGCTCGCTCGCAATATCGGGCTTCCGCCGCGTGTGATGGAAAAAGCGCAGGAATACTTGGGTGACAAACATAGTACGCTGGAAGAAAGTATCGAAGTTATCCAGCAATACCGCCGCGAAGCTGAGAAAATGCGCCGTGAAAGTGAAGATGTAAAGCGCCGAGCCGAACAGCGTAAAACCGAATATGACCAAAAATTTAACGAGTTTAAGCAGAAGTATCAAGATTTGATGCGCCTTGCAAAAGACGAGGCGGCGCAAATTGTCGCTGATGCAAACAAACTTGTTGAAAATACTATTCGGGAAGTCCGAGAAGCCGCCAAAGAAGAACTCGAAATCGCCAAACGTGCATTGATTCGTAGTCATTCGTCATCAGCTATTGGTCGCGAGGAAGGTCATTTGTCAGGCGATAAGCGTCAGTCGAAAGTACCAATAACCAATGACCAATTAGCTAATGACCAATTAACCAAAACTATTGCCGAGGTGCGTCGGGAATTTGAAGCAGAGAAGCAAAAAATTCAACAGGCAGCCGAGAAGCAAGCACAAAAGCCGCTTGTGGAGGAGGTTGTGGAATTGGAAGAGGGCGACACCGTTACGATGGAGGATTTTGCTACGCCGGGCGTGATTCTCACGCTTGATCGTGAGACGGGAAGCGCTGTTGTGGAGTTTGACGCGGTGAAATTCCGCACTTCGCTTGATAAATTGAAACGTGCCGGAGCAAAGCAAGTCAAGCAGGCGAAAAAGCAGGCAGGAAGCGGCTCTGCATCGGGTGTAGGAGTGAATTTCGATGCAAAAACGGAAATTGATTTGCGCGGAATGTATTCCGACGAAGCAATCAAAAACGTTGAACAGGCGATTGCGTCTGCGCTGACGGGTAATGTCCATTCACTCCGTATTATTCACGGTAAAGGCACAGGCGCTTTGCGTCAGGCGGTGCAGCAGCATTTACAGAATCACCCTGCCGTAAAAAGCTACCGTAACGGACTTCTGACCGAAGGCGGTGCGGGGGTAACGGTTGTGGAGTTACGATAAGTCTTAACGCAACCGAGTACGCTTGGATGCTATTTCGGCAAGTATGCTTGCTTGGAGTTGTTTGTCTTGTTTTTCGGGAAATTCTCCCAACCTTTGATATTGACATGGCGCGGCGGAGCATCGTCAAAATCAAGCAGTAGTGGTGTTTTGGAGAACTCTGCTTCTGAAATAACTCCGTAGCCGACGGGCGGTTTGCCATTCAGAAGAATTGGTGGGTCGTTTTTATCCGCCAAATCAAGTATTTGTGCGTGGTTGAGGGCTTGTACTTCAAAACAGGAAACTTCTAGCGGAGAACCAATTTTTTCTGGTGGCATGAACGCCTGTACATGAATCCGTGTGTTGTTCTCTTTGAGCCAATCCTTTCGCAAGAAACGCCCAAGTTCATAAGGAAAGCCATAATTACAGGTTTCTTTCACGCTTGTTTGTCCTTGTAGATTTTATCAAGTTCCGTGAGAATAATCGGCGGAATATCATTATTCCACAGCAAGCGCGATTTCATAGACGAACCATGAAAAAGCGAAACAAAATACAGTACACCGTTTGCGCCGACAATCACGCTTGCTCGCGCACCTTGCCGCCCGTACCATTCAAAGCCTATTTCTCCTTCGTTATCAACAGCAACCGATGGTAAAAAATCAGGGCGGAGATGCGGAGTGAGTTTTGCAAGAAAAAGTTCCATTTGCATCAATGATTGTCGCAAATGTTGAATTGCTTGCATCGTGTTTTGTTTCTGTATTGAAGCTGCTTCTAAGGTCTTTGCATCCTTGCTTTTTGCGATTTCTTGCAATTCTACTGTCTGTTCGTTTACCTCCGCAATCCATACTTCGATTGCAGGAATAACCTCTGTTTCAAATAAAGCATTTATGATACGGTTTTGCTCGTCGAACCGAGAACCTGTAAGTACAGGCGGGTTCCGTTCCGACCACACTTTTCCATTGGAGAACGATGCTGTTTGAACAGTTTTCGGGGAATAGTCAATATGTCCGTAATCGTTGGCAGATGCAGCCGAGGACGTTAGAGCAAACATTATTCACACTCCTTCGCAAAATCTTCCGTAATCATTGCAAAAAATAATTCGTTTTTGAGAGAATGAAGTTTTTTAACGATTTCTTCCCAAATCGCATCATCACTCGCTTGATAAGCACGAGTAGAGAATGTGTCAATATCAAGAATCAGCCGCGTGGGAAGAGATGTTATCGTGTCATTTTCGACAACAATCTGAACTAACGCACCCAATGTTTCGCTGCGCCGCAGTTCATATCGGTAATAGGAATTTGCTGCTTCGTTGGGTAATGTTCCTTGCGGGAGAAGTTCCGATAGTATGTAGTGTTGAAGCGGTTTTGCAGGAACCACCTCGTTGATGAATCGCAATCCGATACGCTGCACCTGTTCCACACGGAGTGAGGTTCTATATTGCGCCCAAAAATGCCGCGCTTCGTTTCGGAGTTCGTCAAAATTCGTGTAGGGTGCAGTTTTATTGATAGTTAGGCGGTTTTGCATAATTTGTACGGCAATATCCCGTTCTGTATCATGCAACATACAGCCTCCGATTGTTTTCTTATCGGTCTTGACTTCAGGTATCAAATCTTGAGTAATATCAAATAACGCTGTGAAAGAATGTTGGACTTTTGTGTCGGAATAAGTCGGCGCAATAGACCATTTCTCAAATATTTCTTCTGGTACAATATCTACTAATGGTGCTATCTGGAATTCAATAATTGCTTCTCGAATCGGAGGTTTGGAGAGACGACGAATTTGCGCCATAGTTCCTTTGGACAAAGATGGGGAATCCGTTGGAAGAGGTCTATTTATCACACTTTGAACACAATCATGCCACAAATCTAGCATAAACACTTAAACTTTGCAAATGTTTATCAGAATTTATAAGCTTTCTCGACCTTTCCAGCACTTGTTTTTATTCCTTATTATTCACCTTCATTTGCGATGAGAACAACATCGAAATATCAGCAAATGTCAGCTTTCCTCACACGAAGGCTTTTATTTTATTGAAAACCATCCACGTTTGTCGTAAATTTGATGTTTGCTCTTTCACCATATTCCCATACCATTTTTGGGTTTATTATGCGTTTTTTTTCGATGCGGTTTTCGTACAAGTCTCTGACGACAGTTTGCTTGATATTTTGTGTACAAGTCTCACCAATCCTGAGTTTTCAGCAAAATCTTGATTCCTTAAAATCCCTTCTTCGCGCTGAACAAGCACACCTTCGCTCAGATAGTGCAACTATTAGCCTTCTCAACAGATTATCGCAGGAATATCGCTCTCGTAATGCTGATTCTTCTTTGAAGTATGCACTTGAAGCGCTGGAGCGTTCTGAAAAAATTGGCTTTACAAGTGGTCTCGGCGCGGCACTCATCAATTTGGGCAATATATACCGTAATTTGGGTGATTACAATCGTGCATTGGGTTTTTTGCAGCGAGCCCTTACCGTTGGTGAGCAATCAAAAAATATCCCGCTTACCGGTCAGGCGTGGAATGGTATTGGTATTGTGTATCTTCGGCAAGGCAGTCTTGACCGTGCTTTAGATGCTCTTTTGAAAGCACTTCGTATTTCTGAGCAGGTGCGCGATGCTCGCGGTGAGGCTTCTGCACTCGATAATCTGGGAGTTGTGCATATTCGTCAAGGTAACACGGTGCGTGCTTTTCAAGCATTGCACAGAGCGCTTCATTTGACGGATTCATTGCATGATAAGCGTTTGCGATCTATTGTGTTAAATGACCTTGGTATTGCGTATCGTACCGAGAAACATTTTGATAGCGCACTTGTTGTGTACAAGCAGTCACTCGTACTTAAAGAACAATTAAAGGATAAACAGGGGAGCGCTTTAACGCTTAATGGTATCGGGATTGTTTTTCGTTTGCAAGAGCGTTATGACAGCGCCCTGGTATTTTTTACTCGTGCTTTGGCATTACAAGAGGAGCTTTCCTTTCAACCCGGTATGGCTACTGCTCTGAGTGATATCGCTCAAACATATTCCAAACTTGGTAATACAAAAGAGGCAATACGATATGCTGAACGCTGTATTACTGTTGCACGGGGCATTGGTGCGAAAGTGGATTTACGCAGTGCTTACCAAACGCTTGCTGAAGTGCATGAGCGCCAAAACAATACTAATCTGGCTTTTGTCTATTTCCGCCTTTACACCGCAATTAAAGATTCCATCTTTAATGAGGAAGTTGCTCGTAAAACTGCCGATCTGAACTCCCATTATGAGCAGGAAGCACAAGAACAACGGATTCAGCTTTTGGAGCGTGAAAAACAAGTACAAACACTGGAATTACAGCGCCGGACACTACTTATTTATGGGCTTTTGGCGGTTGGACTTTTAACAATTGCTCTTCTGGGAGCGCTCTGGAGTAGAATGCGTTATCGGAAACGTGTTGAGGCAGAATTACAAGCAAAAAATCGTGAACTTGCCGCAGCGCACGAAGAATCCGAACAACTGTTGCGTAATACGCTTCCTGCTTCTATCGTAGAGCGCTTAAAACGTGGCGAAGGAGTTATTGCCGACCGCTATAACTCTGTGACGGTTCTGTTTGCTGATATTGTGGGCTTTTCCTCTATTAGTTCCTCGCTGCAGCCGGAAGAGTTGGTAACATTGCTGGACAGCATTTTTTCTGACATTGATGCAATTGCAACAAGTCACGGATTAGAAAAAATCAAAACAGTTGGGGATTCCTACATGCTCGTGGGAGGTGCGCCGGAGCGGTCCGAAGACCATTGTGAACGTGTTGCGAAAGCTGCATTTGCTATTCAAAATGCCATTACGAGAACAGCGACAGGAATGGGATTCACCATGAACGTTCGTATTGGCATGCACACTGGAGCAGTTGTCGCGGGAGTTATTGGCGCAAAGAAATTTGCTTTTGATCTTTGGGGCGATACTGTCAATATCGCCAGTCGCATGGAATTTCATGGTGAAGCAGGGAGGATTCATTGTACCCAAGCAGTTGTCGATGTTTTACAAGCAAAACAATCTCAAGACGACCCACAGGCGGGTTCAATATATATCTTCGAGAAGCGTGAACCTATCGAAGTCAAAGGCAAAGGTATTATGCAGACGTATTTTTTGTTGCAAGATGGGGTGAGCTACAAAGCCGGACTATAGGGAGAGAAGAAATTGCGTACAGCTCTTGCAAGCTCTGATACAAAAAATTGAGACCCTATTGCCGATAAAACGGGTTATTCTGTCGCGTAAATTGCACATCGCGTAATTGTGCCATTTTAATACCAATGCGGAAAAAATATCCTTGCATTGTGCCAAAGGGCTGCCAGCGAAACGCCATTTCCCAACAATGCAAATCGCGTTGTAGATTCACCGAAGGTGCGGTAATCGCTCCACTAACAAAATCATAACCGAACCCCGTGCTGAAACGCCAGACTTTATCAATCGTTGCTGTTAAATCTGCCGTAATAAGTGCACTAATACTCGCCGGAGCGCCTACAATCTGCGACGGGGTGAAATTTACCGAACCGTTTACATTAGAACTCCACTCAAAACTGAGTGGTGCGAATCCGGGGGAACTGTCTCCATAAGCATCAACTTGGTCGTAGGTGTTGTCTATGCGCTGCTGAAAACGTGCGCCCAGTGCTGATTCATCATTTTTGCCAACTAGTTGTGTCGCATTTGTATCGCGTGGTGTACTCCCGGAAGCGGTTAATCCGCCTTGTAAGGCATTGTTGGTGGTATTGCCCGAAAGACGGTAATTGAGGCTAAAGCTGATGTTAGAAAGTCTCATCAATCCTCGACCGGATTGAAGAAGCAAGGTGTCCATTTCCCGATAGCTTACAGTTTCTCCTCTTCGCAAGGTATCGCGGTCGTAGAGGCTGAAATTTGCTGTGCCGGAAAACTGCAAGCCATCGCCAAAGGTATTACTGAAATTCATCGAAACAGGGCTCCATTTTTGGGAAGGCGCAACCAGATTCACACCGCCGCTCAAATTAACCTGCATGAGTTGAATAACTTTTTCCGTTGTGTCCTGTTGAATTTTCGCCTCGAAGTTATTTCCCAATGACCAATTCAGCCCTGCAACAAGCGGTGACGGCGTTGCTGCGCCGTCAAGGGCATAACGTGAATAGACGGTTGGAACTTCATTGCCGTTACTTGTATCGGTGTAGCGACCTGCTAAATTGGGGTCGTCTTGATAATTCGGTGTCCACGCAAGCGAGATTTGTGGGCGCACGGTATGGCGCAGCGAGTTAATGCCCAAAATACGCGGGTTGGCTATGCCGTAGAGCGTTGTTGCTAAACTGAGATTTGCGCTCAAGGCATAATCGCGGAAAAATCCTTGCTCGGTGGAGTCTTTAAGCGTTACTCCTGTTCCAGTGGTTGAATACATAGGAGTACGGCTAACAAGGCGGCGAAAATACCAATTTTCGTTATACGTGATAGACGGCGAAAGCACGAAATAGCCGAGTTTGGGAGCGATGTTGATGCTGGGAGAATGGCTAATGCGCCCTGTGAAAGGATTTGCTCGTGCTTGAGCGATACGGCGCTGCCTATCTACTTCGGTTTCGCCTTGTAGTAAGGAATCACTAACGCTCACAAAACTTGCTTGTCCGTTGACGTTGTAGGAAAATTGAATATCATTCACCCAAGAATCAAGTGGAATGGAGCGCTCCAGCGATGGAATAGCGCGGACTAACTCACGGAAGGGAAATAACTGAGGGATGTTGGTACCGCCTTGGATATTTTGGCGGATTTCATTTGTTACGACATCCTGAAAACGGTTGTAGCTCAAATTGAGCGGTAAACCGTTGTCGAAGGTGTGATTGATGTTGAACTGCGAAGTGATACCGCGTTGAGTGCGTTGCCGCGCGTCGAGCTGTGTTTGTGAGAAAAAGCCGCTTGAACTCATATCAATCGAACCGCTCACTTTAGTAAAGGGGGTAATATCCCACGTATGCCGCCAATTCACGCGCCAATTCTCGGTTGGGGTGGAAGTCGGCGTAAAACCACCTTGTCCATAACTCAGGTTTAATGAGCCGTTGAAGCGAGAGCTGAAGACATAATTACCCTTAAAATTTGCCAACCAGCTGCCTTTTGTGTAGTACGAACCGCTCACTTCTGCGTCCAGTGTGTCATTGATTGCCCAATAATATCCGAAGCGTTCAAAAGCAATGCCACGTGAGCCTGGGTCACCGATCGCACCGGACATAAAAACCTGTGGGATTAAGATACCGGAGCGCCGACCGGACTTATTTTCCATGAAGAGACCAAAAGGAATGGCGAAAATCGGAATGTCGCTGAAATAGACAATAAGCGGGTCTGCGTAAATGCGGTCAGGCATGATGACTTTCATACGCGGTGCTTTGAAGTAAAAATGCGGATGCGTTTTGTCACACGTCGTGTAGCAGCCGTCTTTCAGATAAAACGTCGAATCATCTATGCGTTTGACCTTTTCACCAAAGAAAAATCCTTCACCAAATTTTGTTTCTGCAAGCGAGATTGTGCCGCGTTTGTTGCGAAAATTATAGGTAAGTTCTGCACCGTAGAACGTTTCTTTGTTGTCGGTAAATTTTGGTACACCGATAATGCGCCCCAATGAATCTCGACCGCTTGCAGCTCGCATCATACCTTGGTCGAAATACATTTCGATAATTTCTGCCGAAAGTGTTTGAGCTTGATTTTTAACATACGCCTGAGAGCGAAGCCGGAGTTTTCTGCCTTTGAGGGAGTAGATAATCGAATCTTGTGCCGCAAACGTGACAATGGTGTCTATGCCATTTTTAGAGCGAATAGCGGAATCATTTTTTGTTGTCGCATCAAGTTGAAGGCTCTTTCGTGGGCGCGTTTCTGTGATTTCCAGTGAATCGAGTGTTGATGAAGTCTGGAGAGAAGTATTGGTTGTCTGGATACGTGCTTCTGTGCTAAGGGTAGCGCTGGTTGAGGCACGAGGGGATATGCGTTGTATTCGTGATTTTTTTGGGGCTTGCTGTGCAAGAACTTCTGTTGGAGAGTGTATCTCCAATACGAGCAATGATAAGACAAAAACAGCAATAAGGAAACCAAAACGGGACAGCATAGCGGTATTCTCCAACGGAAGGTCTTGTTTGGCTATGGAAAGAGCATTGTTATACAACATAAACAAGAGCCGTCTCCCCGATGCAGACAGCGCAGCTACACGAGGAAGATGTGAGGTTGAACTTCTACAATTTTCGTCGTTTTGCCTCTAATGGCGGAACAAAACTGTATTTTTGGTCTTTAGGATTAACTTCGACCGCACGGCATTGAACGCTAAATGTTGCTTTAATACCGGGAAAAACAACAAAGGCATCGTGCGGGACACTCACATTTTCCGAAGTATTAAAGTTACTAAATCGTGTATGAATAAGAGTTTCTCCACTTTTTCCAATGCGCTTAAAAGAAACAATATTTTCTGCACGATGAGAATAAACTACCCGCTCCGTTACTGTATCACGAATACGAATAAATGTATCTTCACTATCTCCTGCGACAGACTCAATGGTAAATCCCGAAAATCCTCCGGGAACTTCACCGCGAAGAAAACACACAATATCGTTGTGAGAAAGTGGGACTCCAAGACGTGTTTGAAAATTCTTTTGTGAGGGTGCGCCTTGATACACTGTATTGGTAAGTGCATCATAGTAATTCATGAAATCGGGCGTAGATCCGACTTTAGCCACCGCGATATTAAAAGGACCAGTAACGCTGAGTAAGAGCGAATCCCGTTTCCAAAGCGATCCGACAAATTGTGCCTGTTGCTTTTTCCCATCTACTTCGACAGCTAAATTTCCTTCTGCTCGTAAAGCTGTAATTGCCGTAGAACGCTTCTCTAGGGCTTGTTCCAACAAAAAATTTGTGGGGCGTTTTCCCTTTGCAACACTTGTTGTTGTGGTAGATGCAGTACCGCAGCCCCAAAGGAGAGCGGCAATAAAACAAACACCGATGACCGTTCTGAAAGGCATAATTATATCAGGTACATTTGTATCACGTATATTCTGCCATTGTTGGCAAAAAGCCGAACGGGTACCCGAACGGATAGCCGAACGGATATTTCTCCCGATTGCATCGGTCAAAGAGCATAGGGTCTGTGCTTGCGAAGCCTGTGTTATGCGCTGTTCGGTCATGGTCTTTGGAAAAACGGTGAAGAGGTTTATTTATTGGCTGTATCGTTGGAGAGGCGCTCTTTCAAAGACATACGATTCGGGTCTTTGCGAAGAGCTTCGCGCCAAGCTTGCATAGCTTTGTCTTTATCGCCTATTTTCTGGTACGCATCGCCCAGATGTTCGTAAATGGTAGCGCTGACTTCTCCATGTTCAATTGCCTGCAAAATGTATTCCAAAGATTTTTTGTATTCACCGCGTTGAAATAAAATCCATCCCATGGTGTCAAGATAGGAAGGATTTTTTGGTTCTGATTGAAGTGCTTTTTCAATCATGGATTGAGCGCGGTCAAGATGTATTTTGCGCTCAGAAAGCGAGTACGCATAATTGTTATTGGCTAGAGCATTATTAGGGTCTATTTGTAAGACTTTTTCATATGCAGCATCAGATGCCGGTAAGTTGCCACCGGAACTATGCAAAATTGCGAGTTGATTCCACGCATCAAGATTATTCGTATCAATCTTAACGGCTTGTTGCAAAACACTAATGGCGCGAGCTGTACTGTCAATCTGCGAAAGACCTAAGCCCCAGAGAAAAAAGATTTGCCCATTATTTGGAAAACGTTTCGATGCTTGTTCTGCAACACGCAACATATCTTTGTATCGTTGTTTCTGGAAATAAAATGCGCAAATTTGAAGTGGTACCGCCGGTATAGAATCTGCTAATTCTATCGCCTGTTCAAAATATGCATTACTTCTAACATTGCGATCTAAATGTCCGGCTAATATACCGTTCATCATTTGCATTTGCCACGAATTTGCGTAACCGGCTTTATTATTCAGTTCTAAACGGTCAAGAAGTTTATCGGCACAAGTGCGCGCAATGATGGATTGATCAAAATCCGTCAGGAGTCCATTCGCATATCGTAAAGCCAGAGTAATTGCGTCGTTATCGCTGATGACAGGTTCGGAAGCCTTAAAAAGTTCTAATCCTTGTTCGTATTTTTTTTGGAACATGTAGGCTTCCATGAGTGTAAAAAGGACGGCTTGATTGTCGGGAGCGGTTTGTTGTAATTTTTCTAAACATTCCAGCGCCTTAGCATTGTTTCCTTTTTGAGTGTACAAATCTGCGAGACGGGCTAAAATCATACCATCGGTTTCATCGCCTTCTTTCAAAAGCTCTTCGTAGAGTGTAATTGCTTTATCAACATCACGCAATTCATACAGACGAGCAAGCATATATCGGTTAATGGCTTCCGGCTCACGATTTTCGAGATATTGATAGACTGTAATCGCTTCATCTACACGGAATTGTTGTGTATAAAGTTCGCCTAAAAGTTTGTATGCAATGGTTAAGGATGAATCAAGCGTTATAGCGGAGCGGAGTTCTTCTAACGCAAGATCGGATTTATTCAACTTCACATAATTTTGTGCAATGGCAAAATGAATTGCTGCTGCATTGTCATACCGCAATGCTTGTTGAAATTCCAAGATAGCTTCGGCAGGGCGTTCCTGCATTTGCAGAATTGCTCCTTTGGTGTAGTAATCGCGGGCTTTTCCGGGTTGGTAGAGCGCAGAATCTGCCAATGGTGGTAAGACTGCTGCGTATGAAGCAGGTGCAGTGGTATTGGTCGTTGCGGTACTCACCCCGCTTCTCGTTCCTGTACGATTAGTATGGACCAGGGATTCCTGACGTGCAGTACTGCACGCTGATGTGAGTAATGTGATAATGGTGAGAACACAATAGAAACAAAGCATCCACAAGCGTTTCGGGCTCTGGTGCGAACAATGGAGAACGTGCAAATAGCGGTAGGAATTCATACCGAAAAGCGCAGACAATAAATGCGGGAATCGTGTATTGACCGTGTTTGGACGGTAAAAATAAGATACTAAGAAATTGTTGATTTACCGCATTTTTTTCTGGAGGGGCGTAGTTTGGGACAATTCTACGATAATTCGCGGAGAAATTCGCGCAAAATCAAGGCGGCTGCTACTTCATCGGTACGCCCTTTTTCGGTGCGGTGCTTTTTTTTCTTGCCGGAATGTATCATGGTTCGCACAGCTTCCCGACTTGAGTATGCTTCATCAACGACATATACGGGAAGGGAAAATGTTTGTCGAATAAAATCGATAAACCCGCATATTTCCTGCATCATTGCTGTCTCTGTATTGTCATGTTGAATAGGCATTCCAACAACTACTGCGCTCAATCGTTCTCGTTCAAATGCTCTTTGTAAATCATTTGTTAGTATAGTCGCGTCATTAATGAAGAAACCACGTGGTGAAGCAAGAATATGTAGTTCATCGGCAACAGCAAAACCAATGCGTTTTTGTCCATAATCTAAAGCACCAATGCGCTTACCGCGTAGTGTCGTGCGAAGTTCGTTGGTGACGATTGTGATCATGGGTTGACTGATTATTTGATTGGTTGATTGTTGGCGAGCACTCTGTTTAATGCTGACTAAGCCAATAGCTAATGGCGCTAATAAACCAAAAGTTAATGCTTCGTGCTACCCAACAGTTGTTTTGCTTTACGGCGAATGCGATAGCCAAGTGTCCATTTGAGGAGATAGTCTTGGACGTATTTTTCAAATGTCATTTCGCGGATAATGTAAGGCGGGTGCTTCATCGGGAAGGACATTTCTTCCAATGGAACGTTAGCCGTTGGGTGGTCAGCATCGGTGATGTGCGTTGCTTCTGCGCCAAAGCCGATATTGGTAATAAGGTTTGCGTTAGGAATAATGCCAAGTTGCCCTTGCATCCAGACCGAAAAAGTGAGTTGATAATCCCATGTAGATTCGTTGCCTTCATACGCGGATTGAAAAATTTTTGTCCAGTACTTAATAGAAAAATCATCGCCGAGCATTTCCCCGAGCAGTCCGTTATCGCGCACTTCAGGGAAAATGTTCATGGACAAATCATAATTTTTCCAAACACGTCGCCATGAAGCCCAGCCAGTTATAGGATGGATACGCGAAAAATAGTAGCTGTACTGTGTCTCGCGCTTAATGCGGAAATTTGCTGCTGAAATGACTCCAATACGCTCATCGTGGCGATAGCGCTCTAACATTTCTTGACAGTAGCGAAAAAAACTTGGATGCGGCAAACAATCATCTTCGAGAATAATTGCCTCTTCAACCTGTTCAAATACCCATTCCAAGCCGCTCGATACACGTCCGCGACAGCCTAAATTTTGCGGTGCAATGTTGGTTAGCACTTCACAGTCCCAATCAACATTGTTGAGGATAAGATTACGAGCGATTTCGCAGCGCTCTTGTTCGCCTTCGCGCCCAGCACGAGCGCCGTCAGCAACTAAGAGAAGTTTCGGTGGCTGCGCTTTGCGGACTTCGGCGAAGACTTTTTCGGTTGTTTCGGGACGATTGAAGACAATCATCGCTACAGGCGTGGTGAGTTTGAAGCTCATAAAGTATTGAATTTTTTTTTCTGACACGGATTGTACGGATTACGCAGATTGCACAGATTTTTTCAGATGGTTGCTGAAAATTTTCCTACTGTTGCATTTGCGATGGGTCCGAAGTTTAGTACCAATCCTATTTCAATAGATGTTGCGCGAAGATAATTGATAAGCTGTGCCTCGTGCGCGGGATGAATTTCTGATACAGCTTTAAGAGGCTGTTTGAAAACTCAGGATTTGGTTGCTTTTTGCCCTCATCCGCCATCGTAACGATGGCACCTTCTCCCGAAGGGAGAAGGTGGAAGAAACTGCATATTATCTTGCTTCCCCTCCCTCAGGGAGAGGATTGAGGTGAGGGGCTTCCGAGTTTTCAAACAGTCTCTAAGTTCGAGAACAAGATTTTTTTCTACGAGAATGTTAGTAATAAATTCTCCGACAATCTCTCCTTCAAAATATGTAGAGTTATCGGATAATGGGAATCATATTGCAGATCTGCCTTTTTCAAGGAAATAAGCATTGCTTGATGATAGACTTTTTCGAGAAATCCGGCACCAAGTGTTTTAATGAACGTGATAAAATATACCGATAATTTGCTTTTTCAATTCTTCGTGTTGCATTGAGAGCGCGTCAAAAATAACGATAAAAAGTCCGCGAAGTCTGTGAAATCTATGTCAAAAAACTATGCAATACGATGACGCTCAAAATCAATAACACTGCGCAATATCTCTTCCAGCGTATGCGTCGGTTTCCAACCGATAAGGTTCTGAATACGCGATGAATCCGGCATCCGACGCTGCATATCCTCGAAACCGGGCGGATATGCTTCGGAGTAAGGAATGGTGACAATTTCAGAAGAACTGCCGGACAAGGTTTTAACACGTTTTGCCAATTCCATAATACTTACTTCTTCATTACTTCCGACATTGAACAGCGTCCCGGGTGCTTCATTGTGTAGGGAAAGACCATAGATTGCTCCTACTACATCGCGGACATCGCAAAAACACCGACTTTGTGTCCCATCGCCAAAGACGCGAATCGGCTCGCCGCGAAGTGCTTGCTGCACAAAACGCGGGATAACCATGCCATAGCGCCCTGTTTGCCGCGCTCCGACTGTATTGAAAAGGCGGAAAGGAACAACTTCCAAGCCGTATTCTTGGTAATATGCTAAACCCAAAAACTCATCAATCATTTTGCTGGCAGCATATGCCCAACGTGATTTCCCGGTATTACCCAAAAGCACATCATCATTCTCGTTAAACGGGATTTTTACGCCTTTTCCATAGACTTCCGATGTACTTGCCAGCATCACGCGACAACCATAACGCAAGGCGGTTTTGAGAACAATTTCGCTGCCCATGATATTTGTTTCAATCGTATGGACGGGCTTTTCAACGATAAGCTGTACACCGACAGCAGCAGCTAGATGCACGACAATATCAACTTGCGAAGTGATACGGTCTAGCACCATTTCGTTCATAATGTCGTCGCGGACAAAATGAAAACGGCTATGAAATTCAGGATTGGAGCGGATATCGTGGATATTATCCATCGTGCCGGTGGAAAGATTGTCAAGCGCAAAGACAGTATGACCGCGCTCAAGCAGGTATTTCGACAAATGCGAACCGATAAAGCCCGCGCCACCAGTAATGAGGAAGGTTTTCGGGGAAGATTGTGCTGAAGAATTCAACGTATTGTCCTTGAAATGGAACAGAGGTGTTGCAAAGACTACTAATTTACAACCTTTACAGCTTTCAGAAAAAAAGAGTTTAATCGTTTGACAAAAATTCTTTGAAACGTGTTTTTCTTCCCGTTGATGTATATATGAACCAAACAAGGCTTCACCACAGCATTTCGTGATGAAGCCCTTTGTCGTTGTTACTCTTGGAAGTGAGGTGTTACGCCGTGCGTAAAATATCTGCCAAAACGCCGGAAGCCGTTACTTTCGCGCCTGCGCCCGGACCCTGTATCACAAGTGGGGTTGTGGAGTAGTATTCACTGGTAATGGCAAATTTATTGTCAGTCGCATTCAAACTAAAGAAAGGATGTGTTGCATCCACAGCCTCCAGTTTTGCGCTGCCTTTGCCGTTATTCAGCGTGGCAACGTACCGCAGCACTTTTCCTGCTTTTGCAGCTTCCGCGCGTCGCTTTTCAAAGGAATCGTCCTCTTTTGCCAGAGCGGTGAAAAATTCTTCAACCGATGCAGCCTTAGCGCATGATGCCGGTACAAGATTTTCTACCGAAATATCACTGAGTTCCAGCGTTAAACCGATTTCGCGTGCTAAAATCAGCAACTTGCGTGCTACGTCTGTTCCGCCTAAATCATCGCGTGGGTCGGGTTCAGTGAAGCCTTTTTCTCGCGCTTCTTTGATAACATCGCTAAAACGCTTGCCTTCGGTGAAGGTGTTGAACACGTACGAAAGCGTACCGGAGCAGATTGCTTCGATTTTATGAACGCTGTCGCCGCTTCCTACCAAGCCGCGTAGCGTATCAATCACCGGAAGACCGCCGCCCACATTGGTCTCGTAAAAAAGTCCTGCATTTGCTTGGAGAGCAGACTCGCGCATGGCTTTGTACTGTGCGTATGAGCCGGTATTCGCTTTTTTATTCGGTGTAACAATCGCAATACTGTTCGAGAGAATTTCTTCGTAAAGGGCTGCTATGTTCTCGCTTGTGGTATTATCAACAAAAACTTTGTTTGGTAAACTCAGGGCTTTCATTTGTTCTAAAAAAGCACGAGTATCCATCGCTGTTGTCGAGGCTTCCAGCATTTCTGACCATTTCTCTGCATTGATACCATCTTCGTTCAACAGCATTTTTGCGCTATTGGCTACGCCAACAAGTTTTAATTCCAAACCACGCGTTTTCATCAAAAACTCGCGCTGCTGCTGCATTTGTTTGAGAAGTTCTTTGCCTATCAAACCGGTACCGATAATGAATAAATGGAGTGTTTTCGAGGATGCCAGAAAAAAATTGTTGTGAATAGCACTGATAGCCTTGCTTTCATGCGCTGCGTCCACGATAATCGAAATGTTTAGTTCCGATGAGCCTTGCGCGATAGCCCGTACATTCACACCGTTACGCCCCAAGGCTTGAAAGACTTTTCCGGCGATGCCCGGCGTATGGCGCATTTTGCTGCCCACAACAGCTATGACCGAGAGATTTTTCTCAATTTTAACGGCGTTAATTTGCCGCGTAACATTCATTTCATAGGTAAATTCATCGTTAATAGCCCGTGCCGCGCTATCAGCGAGATTCGGTTCAACAGCAATACAAATCGAATGTTCCGACGATGCTTGCGTAATCATAATCACATTCACACGCTCGCGTGCTAATGCGCTAAAGAGCCTGTGTGCTACGCCCACCACGCCGACCATACCGCTTCCTTCCAGTGAAAGTAGGGTGATTTCTTTAATGGAAGAAATACCTTTAATCGGCAGTAATGAACTTGTGTCGCCCTCGCGGTCAATGAGCGTTCCGGGAAATTCAGGGTTAAACGTGTTTTTAATCCAAAGCGGAATACCAAGGTCAAAAGCGGGTTGAATCGTCGGCGGATAAATCACTTTTGCGCCGAAATGCGATAACTCCATTGCTTCTTCGTAGGTAAGTCGCTCAAGCGTACAAGCATTCTTGACTTTACGCGGGTCTGCAGTCATCACGCCGTCCACATCCGTCCAAATTTCAATGTCTTTGGCATTCAGTGCCGCACCAATAATTGCTGCTGTGTAATCAGAGCCGCCGCGACCAAGCGTTGTCGTTTGACCATCACTTGTAGAACCGATAAAACCTGTAATGACATTGAGTGCATCGTGTTCGGCAAAGTATTTCTGGACATTGGCGTTGGTCGTCGGAAAATCAACCTTAGCGGAAGTAAATTCGTCATTGGTTTTGACGAGTGTCCGCGCATCTAAAAATTCTGCATGAACGTTGCGGGCAGACATCGTGCGTGCAATAATAAATGCCGACAGGCGCTCACCAAAGCTGCACACATAGTCCAGTGTCCGTTTGGAAAGTTCACGAATAAGGAAAATGCCGTGCAGCAAACCGCGTAACTCCATTAAAATCGCTTCGACTTCTTTGCGTACCGTCTCTAAGCCGTTTTTGTCGGTGTTTTCGGTTGAAAATAATGTTTCAAGCGCAGTAATGTGACGACGATAAATATCGTCAAACTCATTGCTGTATGCGGTGTCGCCGTTAGAAGCGAGTTTTGCGGTTTTGATAAGTTGGTCGGTAATGCCGGAAAATGCTGAAACGACAACGGCTACGCGACCGTGTTTTTTCTGAGAGTGAACAGAAATTGCGATAACGCTATTAACGCGCTCCGGTGTTCCGACCGAAGAGCCGCCGAATTTGAGAACAACCATTGAATCAAGAAATGAGTGAAACCTGAGTTTTTATACTGTTCTTATGTGCATTTGGGGGGTATAATGCTAAATAACGTGTAATCAAGCGTGGTTTAATAGACAAGCACTTCTCTGAAAAAGGTGCTTTTGAGCATTGACACACGAAGCAGAAAAAATACGAAAAATCCAGCGAATTTTCGCTGAGAAAAATTTCTTGAAAAATCGAGTAATCTTTTTTTGCGGAAAAAAACACCGGTAAAGCGTGAAGGTTTTTAATGAATATTTTGTAATTTACGGTCTTTGAAAGCAAGTTTGGTGAAATCAGGTTGAGTAAAAGCGCGTCAGTAAACAATCCGTATTGTTCAGGAATTTGGAGTTCGGGAATTTAAGAATTTCCATGATACTCAGGTTATTCTACTTTGGATTGTCTGTTGTGTATTTCCATGTAATATGCTCGGTTTGCCTATTGTTTTCACCTCATCAGACACTCACGACAAATCTTTTTTCTTCACGTTTTTAGCGTAGGAGTTCTTTTTATGGCATCGAAAAAATCCGCTCCTGTGGCGGCGAAATCGAACAAACCCGTTCCCAATGCTGCCAATGGCAGTGCCGGTGGTGCGAATGGTCATGCGTCCGTAGCAAACGGTTCTTCCGGTAATACAGGTTCAACAAAGCATCCGAAAGGATATACATTTGATACGAAAGGTTTTGATAAAGAAACAGTGATTGAATGGTATCGCCTGATGCACTTGGGTCGCAAATTAGACGAAAAAGCTGCCAACTATCTCAAACTTGCTAAGGGCTGGTCATATCACGCACCCTGTGCCGGACATGAAGGAATTCAAATCGCTATCGGAAAAATTTTCCGTCCCGGAAAGGATTATTTTTATCCGTATTATCGTGATTTTCTCTCTTGTATGGCTGCAGGGATTACGCCGGACGAGATTATTATGAACGGTCTGAGCAAGGCAGCAGACGTGTCGAGCGGCGGACGCAATATGTCCAATCATTTTGCGAAAATTCCACTTCGTATTCAGAATCGTTCAGCGCTTACAGGCAATCATTCGCAAATGGCAGCAGGAACAGCGCGGGCAATTAAAAAATATAAGGGTGATGAATTTGTGATTTATTCCGGTGGTGATTCTGCTTGCTCGGAAGGGTATTTTTACGAAGCAATTAACGGCGCAAGCCGCGAAAAACTTCCCGTGATTTTTGTGATTCAAAATAACGGTTTCGGTATTTCTGTGCCACTCCGCGAGCAAACAGCGAATTTGCGTGTTTCCGATAATTTCCGTGGGTTTGCGAATTTCAAAATTATCAATTGCGACGGACGTGACCCCTTCGCATCGTATCGCGCACTCGAAGAAGCCCGTGATTACGTGCTTTCCGGCGAAGGCGCTGCTATGGTTCATGCTGAATGCGACCGCTTGCTTTCGCACTCTAATTCCGACAATCACGAACTTTATCGTACCAAAGAAGAGATTGCCGAAATGTGGACACGCGACCCGCTTGCCCGTATGAGAGCAACGGTCTTGGAAAAAGGGTATTTGACCGAAGAACAGCTTCAGGAATTAGAAGCGAAGAATAAAGAGGAAATTTTTGCTGCCGCAGACCGCGTAGAGCCACTTCCAATACCTGACCCCGCTGAGAACGAAATGTACCTCGTTCCTGAGCCACTTGTCGGGTATGACCATGATGATACATTCGTGAGTGACCCCAATGCGCCGCAAATTACCTTCCGAGAAGGCATTAACTTGGGTATGCGCACAGAATTCCGCCGTAATCCGAACACATTCCTTTGGGGACAAGACGTTGCTTCAAAAGAAAAGCAAGGCATTTTCAATGTTCCGAAGGGATTGATGACGGAATTTGGCAATGAGCGTGTCTTTAATGCGCCGATTGCAGAAGATTTTATCGTTGGTACAGCAAATGGTTTCTGCCGTTACCGTGATGATATTCGCGTGGTTGTCGAGGGTGCGGAATTTGCTGATTATTTCTGGCCCGCGATGGAAGCATACGTTGAATGTACGCATGAATACTGGCGTACCAAAGGGCAGTATTCACCGAATATGGTGATTCGCTTGGCGAGCGGTGGCTTTATTCAAGGTGGGTTGTATCACTCACAAAATTTAGATGCCGTTTTTGCACATCTTCCGGGCGCACGGGTAGTTTGTCCCGCGTTTGCTGATGATGCCGTTGGTTTGATGCGTCATGCGCTACGCTCGAAAGGTTTGACGGTGTTTATCGAACCGAAATTCCTTTACAATTACCGCCCAACATCATCTTCCGTGCCGCACGATGATTTTATGATTCCTTTCGGCAAGGCAAAAATTCGTCGTCCGGGAACAGATTTGACGATTATTTCTTACGGCAACGCCATCCATCTGAGTCTGCAAGCCGCAGAAAAACTCGCTTCGGAAGGTGTTAATGCCGAAGTAATTGATTTGCGCTCTATTGCTCCTTGGGACAAAGCAATGGTTTTTGAATCGGTGAAGCGTACAAGCCGTGCGTTGGTAGCGCACGAACACTATCGTAATGGTGGTTTTGGCGGAGAGATTGCAGCGACGATTCAAGAAGAATTATTCCATTATCTTGATGCTCCCGTTGGTCGTGTTGCCTCGAAAGATATTCCTGTGGGCTTTGCGAAGGTCTTGGAAATGGATATTTTGATTTCCGCTGATAAAATTGCTGATGCTGCGCGGAAGATTATGAACTATTAAATTACGCTAATACAGATAACGTAGAAGCCTGATTGCTTTTTGTTGAGAGAAGCTGTCAGGCTTTTTCTATGTGAGGTGAGAAGCCTTATCGGGATCTCTGGCAAAAAATGGGTATCATAAAAAAAACATGATTTACTTGTCCGAAAATAGTGTATTTTTGTCAGTGTAAAAGATACAAATCATATCGAAAATTCGCAGCACTCTTTGCAGCATCATAGGGAAATATCGAGTAGTGTAGCATTTGAGCGGAGTGTCCGTCACAGTATTCTTCATTGGTACAAACATCATGCACGTCATTTTTTTTGGCGTGAGCAGCATGGGAAAAATCCCACGCCGCCGGATGCCTATATTGTTATGGTATCTGAGATCATGCTTCAACAGACACAAACAAGTCGCGTACAAGAAAAATTACCATTGTTTCTCGCAACATTTCCAACTCTCAAGGCATTGGCAAATGCCGATAATGCCACGGTTATCAAAGCGTGGGAAGGAATGGGCTATAATAGCCGAGCATTACGCCTCCGAGACTGTGCAAAAGCTATTGTCAATAACCACAAAAGTGTAATTCCTTCTTCAGTTGAGGACTTATTGGCATTGCCCGGTATTGGCTCGTATACTGCCTCAGCAATAGCTGCTTTTGCATATCATCAAGACGTAACGGTTTTAGATGTCAATATCCGACGTGTGTATTCGCGTCTTTTGCGTCCAATGCCCACAACAATTAGTATAGCTGAAGAAAACGAAATACAACAGTTTGCCGAGCGTATCTATCCTCGTGGAAATGCGTCTTGTTGGCATCAGGCTGTGATGGATATAGGAGCGCTTTTTTGCACGGCACGTGCGCCCAAATGTTCTGCTTGTCCACTTGCAGTTCTTTGTCCTTCGACTGGGAATATGGAAGAAGTGAAAAAAAGTAAACGCCCCGAACCTTCGTGGAATGGTATTCCGAATCGCATTTGGCGTGGGCGCGTGGTGCAGATATTGCGAGAACTTGAGGACGAAGCAGGAATTACACTGGCTGAACTGTATGAACGGCTTTTCCAACAGCAAAATAATACCGAACCTCTTTTTATTAATACCGACAAACACAATTCAGAAGGCGCATGGCTGCTTAACTTAGTGCAAGGATTAGAACGGGACGAAATTGTCGAGATACAGCAACAACAGGGAATAGAGAAAGTGTCATGGCGTGATCTTTCACATTGTATTTTGCGACTTTATAAGGGCTAAATCCGCATGAAACCGAGTTCACAAAATAGTTCTTTTGCCAATAAAGCGATCCACGATAATCCGATAACAACGGGTGCTATGGGGATTCGGGAATGGTTTGAAGAACGCTGGCGCGACGAAAGTATTGATGGGCAGTTATACGATGCTTTTTATTGCTCCCGTGCGACACCGCAAATGATGGATGCCTGCTGGCTGGACGGTTGGAGGCATTTCGGCACATATTTTTTTCGGACGCAAGTAGATATGTTGAATGGTAGTCCTGTAACTGTAATGCCGCTCCGCATTCGGTTGAAAGATTTCCAACCAACTAAAAGCCAGCGCCGTGTTGTCCGAAAAAATGAGGATGTGCGCCTTGAAATTCATCCAATTCATTTGACCGCCGAACATCATGCTCTATTCCACCGCCATAAGCAGCGTTTTACAGAAAATCAACCTGATACGATTCAAGATTTCTTATCGCCAGAACCGGCTATCACACCTTGTTTGGCGTATGAATGTCGTGTGTCAAACAGCCAAACGGGGAAGATTATAGGGGTGAGTTTTGTTGATATTGGTGACGAAGCACTTTCTAGTGTTTATGCGATGTTTGACCCTCATGAAGAGTATCGAAGTTTGGGTATTTTTACCTTGCTATGCGAGATTGATTACGCAAAGCAATTGGGGAAAGAGTATTTATACTTGGGCTATGCCTATGATGTTCCGTCGTTTTACGATTACAAAAAGCATTTTGCTGCAGTTGAATATTACAATTGGCGCGGAGAATGGCTCACCCTGCCTTTGACGGAATTATAGATGAAGAGTTTACAGACGGTGGTCGTGCAAGCGGCTCCCAAAAGCTCACCTTTCACACCACACCATAAGCGCTTTCTGACTCCGAGAAAGCGCTTTTTTTTATTGAGCAATACCGATAAATGATGAGTGATGACAATCCCTCTATTTCACATAAAAAAGCCGCCTTGTAGAAACGATTCTACGAGGCGGCGATTGATGCTGCATACCTTGTCAAGATGCTTTCGCATTACTTGACTTCTTTGTGAACCGTATGGCGACGCAAGAAAGGATTGTATTTCTTGATTTCCATGCGGTCGGGAGTATTTGTTTTATTTTTTTCGGTGGTATAGCGCGAAGCGGGTTTACCTTCTTTTTTCGCTTCGGTACATTCAAGCGTTACAATAACGCGGGCAGTTTTCTTTGCCATAGTGCTTCGATAGAATAATTCTGTTGAGAAGTAATGTTTTTAGTCGCGCTTAAGTTTTTTCAAGAAAGACTTCAAATATACGGGAAAGTGATGACTTTTCAAAACTTTTTCTCATCTTTATTGATAAAAGAGAGGCTGGCAAATGCAAATTGCCAGCCTCTCAATATGTCTACTTGCGTATGACAAACTCGTTATAAAACTTATTTCGCTGCCCACTCTTTGAGTAAACCATTTGCTTCGCCTTTACGAGCGCCATCACCGGACTCAGAATCTTTACCGCCGGCAGCTTTCTGCGCGTACTGTTTTGCTTCAGCAAATTGATTGTTTGCTGCCAGCGCTTTAGCATACTCAAGGTTGTACATGATAAAATCACCGCGCAAATCCACGGCTTTTTTGAGGTGCTTCAGAGCATCATCTAAATTACCCCAACCCAAACCAACCATCATACGTTTTGCTTTTGCTGTTTCGGAAAGTTTGAGATGCGTCCGACCAAGAATATAATGCGCAGCAGCCAAACCTTGGGGGTTAGAATTGTTCAAAGAGATTGCTTTTTCGGCATCTTCTCTGGCAGTTTTCACTTGTTCTGCAGCGCCTAAAATACCTTTGGTCAATGCTACTTTACCTGCCGCTGCCGCACGACGGACATAACCCATCATGCCGTTGGGATTAATTTTCAATGCTTCATCAGCAAGGCGTTTTGCTTCGTAATACATACCTTCTTTTTTGGCATTGTCACTTTCTAAATCTGCTTGTAAAAGCGTTACGCGGGATGAGCGCCAAAGCCATTCGTAATCTTTAATACCGGCATTGTAAGCAGCATCTAACGCCTTGCGTGCTTCGCCTACTTTACCATCTTCCAACAGGTCGTCAACTTTATCGCACGCTGCTTTGACATCTTGCGCGAGCGCGGTTTGAACCGAACCACAAACAAACAGCGCAATAAGCGCCAATACGGATAATTTTACAACAGTAGCCTTCACAATCTCCTCCTGAGAACTATGAGGTGAGAAAAAATGAGTTAAGGTATTGGTTTGATAATAGATACTGGTTTTACATTTGCTAGAAAAGCAGTACAGAGTTCAATAACACACAACCTGCAAAAATACACACTTCATTCAAGAAGCAAAGGAATTTCTCGTGAAAAGTGCCGTGATAAATATTTTTCTTGAAACGACGCAAATTATTCACAATATTGTTATCATTACTTCGTTCCCCGTTAGACGGAGTATATTTTCCTTTAGTTTAAGCAATGCGTATCAGGCTTGCGAAAAATTGCCTAAGTTAGTGTGTTTTTATCATTTTCAAAACGTTCTGGAGGTATTATGAATCGCGTTTTACGCAGTATTCTGCGCAGTATTCTGCCCTGTTGTTTGGTATTTGGTACAGTTATTCCAAGTTTTGCACAGCGCGAGCAAGCGAGTATTCGGTTTGAGTTATTTGGTCCACGCACCATACCTGCCGCTACACCAAGTTTATTTAATGGTGGTACAATTGGTGGTTCACTTTTGACGGTTGCCGGTGGTTTTCAGGCGCAATTAGACCGCGACGGAACCATGATTTTGAGTAATCAACTGGTGTATCGTAATGCTCTTGCGACATTTCCAACAGCAAAAAATCCGACAACGAACGAGTTTAATTATGGCTCTATTAGTGGTCATGCGCTTTATTATGAAGGGATTTATTTGCAAACACTGTCGGATAAGTTTCAGTTAGCACTAGCTATGCGCGCCGGTTTGTTCTCGGATTTGAATAATATTAACCTGTCGCATTTTCGTATCGAACCCCTGTTTTTCCTCGATTATTTTCTGAACGAACAATTAACGCTCGGTTTGGGATTTGTCTATAACACCAGTAATTTCGGACGATTGATTAGTGTTCCTCTTCTGCATATTTATTGGATTCCATCGTCAGAAGTCTTAGTCGATGGACTTTTGCCAACGCGCCTGGATATTTGGTATTATCCTTCTAAACAATGGGACTTGGGGTTGAGTATCGTCTTAAATGGTACACAATTTCAACTTGGGCAAGCACCGAGTATTTTTGGTATCGACCGCACCGATAAGCGTGTTGCCGATATTAACCAAATGTTTTTTGCTAACGCTACTATCGGTCCTAATATCCGCTACAATATCTTTGAAAAAACATATGTTTCTGTTGAAGGCGGGTATTCAATCGTTCGTCGTTTCGGATTTGATGCCGGAGACCCTAAGGGATCAGGACTTGTTCCGGCGCGTACTGCCGCAGGGCAAGCATATGGTGATACTGACTATATTGCAAGTTATTTGCGTGGTTTTGACTTCGGTGTAAACACGTGGTTTTTGCGTTTTGGTGTGCAAATCATGTATTGATACGCTCCTCAAAAATCTAACAACAAAAAAGCCTTGTACTCAAGTAGTGTACAAGGCTTTTTGTTTCTTTTTGTGCGCTTAATTCAATATTATCAAATCGCTATTTGTACCGTTGGTGCTTGCTGTCCTTGTGCACTACGACGACGAATCTCAGACGCAAGTTTCTCGGCGAGTTCCATAATAGCGCGTTGTTGCATAGGAGCGTGGTCGTTTAATACAACCGGTAATCCTTCATCGCCACCTTTGCGGACGTTAATATTGAGTGGCACCTCACCTAAAAACGGGGTATTCATTTCTTTAGCAATCTTTTCGCCACCACCTTGTCCAAAAATATAATCACGCGAACCGTCCGGCAGCACATAATAGCTCATGTTTTCAATGACACCCAATGTTGGAATATTAACACGGTTAAACATCGAAATTCCGCGACGTACATCCGCCAAAGCAAGATTTTGCGGTGTTGTTACGATAACGGCACCAGTGAGCGGCACGCGTTGAGCCATGGTTAATTGAATATCACCTGTGCCGGGTGGAAGATCAAAAAGTAAGTAATCAAGCGGTCCCCAAGCAATTTGTTCAATAAATGTATTGAGATAACCAGCTTGCATCGGACCGCGCATAATTGCTGCCTGGTCACGCCCCATCACAAAGCCCATCGAAACAAGTTTAACACCATATTTCTCCATCGGATGTCCGATAAACTGACCTTGTTCGTTTTTTGTGCCTCGCAATTCCTCCTCTTCCAGATCGAACATAGTCGGGACGCTTGGTCCATGAATATCGGCATCAATCAAGCCCACGACAGCACCTTTTCTGGCAAGCGCGGCTGCAAGATTAGCAGCGATTGTCGATTTGCCGACACCGCCTTTGCCGGAGGCGATCGCAATAAGATGCTTTACGTTGGACAACGGTCGGTTTGCAGGGCGCTCCGGTAATTTCTCCTGCACTAAAATTTCTACCTGTGCTTCCGGTGCAATGCGATGTAGCGCGTCTTTGCAAAGAACATTGATGCGCTCTGCCGCGAAATGGAGCGGTGCATGAAGCATAAGATAAGCCCGAATTATTTTTCCGTCAATTTCAATATTATGAATTGCCGAAAGTGCGCTTAAACTCTGATTTATATCGGGGTCAATAACGTTTTCAAGCGCCGTTCTGATACGCTGTGCGTCAAAGGAAGAACTACCGTTCGAGCTTGATTTCGTACCGTTTGTAAAGCCGTTCAAAATACCCATGATGTCTTGTGTATTCGTGAGAAAGAAATATAATGATTGCTAAATTGAAGACAAATAACAGAAAGGATGTTATACTAGAAGTTGTGGCTATAAGTAGTTGTGAGGAATGTTGATAGCATCTTTACTGCAAAAAAATAGCATTATTAAACTACTAACGTAGCGACGAATCAACAGGGCAGAAATTGTAGTATCTGTTCCTGTTTACTACGAAAAATTGTGAATATATTTTGAAATTACTCTGAATTTGACTGTCCCTAACATTTTCTGTTTTTAACTATGCGATGTGTTGCGTAGATTGGTTGTTATGGAACTATCCATACTCCATTGGCTTCAGTGCATCGGTACTTTTATAACAAAAGGCCGAAGCTTCCAGCGCACATCATTATTGACGGCGCTGATATTTCTGCATAGTTTTTTTTCGACGGCGCAGGTAGCCCATATTCCTACTCTTAGTTATTACGCCCCGCCAAAAGGGCTGAATCCAGAGATTCCCATAAAACAATATCTTAGTTCAATATATCAAGCACATCATGGTTTGCCTCAAAATAGCGCTTACGCGCTTTTGCAGACCCGCGACGGTTATTTGTGGATTGGAACGGAGGAAGGTGCCGCACGGTTTGACGGTATGCAATTTAAGGTCTTCGATAAAGATGCGTTCGCCGGACTTAGTGTCGGCTATACAATATCACTTTATGAACAGCGCAATGGTGCGTTGTGGTTGGGAACACGCGGAGGAGGATTGGTTCGGTTGGAAAAAGGAATTTATACATTGTTTGATAGTACCAAGGGGCTTTATGCGGCTGAAATTTGGTCTTTATTAGAAGACCGTGTGGGAACATTGTGGATTGCCACCGAAAATGGTGTATTTGCCTATGCAAACGGAAGAATGCGTCAATTTACCAAAGCAAATGGGTTGCCTCATCAAATTGTGTATTCTTTACACCAAGACAGAGTGGGGACATTGTGGCTCGGCACTCAGCAGGGATTGTGTCGTTTTACGGGTGATTTCTCTTTGCAACATCTTCCGCAACAGTGTTTCTCTATTGAATATCTACCGAATAATGATACTACTGATGTTCACGCAATTCTCCACGACAGCAAAGGCACATTCCATGTTGGTACGCGGACAGGGCTTTGGAGCAGGTCAAGCAGTGGGGCATGGCGGCATCTGTCTCAAAAAGACGGGCTTTCCGGGAATTATGTTTATGACCTCCAAGAAGATCGGGCTGGTTCGCTTTGGATCGCACTTTTTGACAATGGAGTTTCTCGTCTTGTCGGTTCGCGAATTGAGTCATACAGTCGCGCTGACGGATTGGTGAATGAAAATGTTCTGTCGCTTTTGGAAGACCGAGAAGGAGCAATGTGGGTGGGAACATATGGTGGCGGTGTGCAGCGTTTTGTCAATGGTACATGTTTGAATATGACGATGCGAGACGGTCTGGTCGGAGAAGTAGTACGAAGCTTTTGTCAAGATAGCGCGGGTGGTTTTTGGATTTCCTCGAACAATAATGGCGTACAGCGCTTATACAATGGGAAACTTACGTTGTTTGATAAAACACGAACCGGTATTTTTGCGGGCGATGAAATACGCGGATTATTCACAGCACCTGACGGGACGGTATGGGTAGGTGTGTTGGGAGCGGGGGTGTATTATTACAACAATGGTCGCTGGGGGCATTATTCCGTTAAAGACGGTCTGGTGAGTAATGACATCTATGCGATTGTGATGGATAAAGAAGGTAGGATGTGGTTTAGTGGTTCCCAAAAAGGTATTTCTTGTTTGCATAAAGGCAAATTTACAGGATTGACCATGCGGGATGGTCTGCTGAATGAAGGCGTGTATGCACTGATGACTGATACGAGTGGTGGTTTATGGATTGGGAGTTTTGGTGGTGGAGTGCAGTATTATCGCAATGGCAAATTTACGAATTACTCCGTTGCTCAGGGACTATTGGGGATGAATATCCTGACATTTCACCGTGACAGTCATGATGCTGTCTGGGTTGGCGGAGTAGGTGGTATTTCCCGTATTAAAAACGGCAAGGTTAAAAGTTTAACGAAAAAAGAAGGCTTGTATGATGAATCGGCATTTAGCATTGTAGAAGACAACTATGGCTATCTGTGGGCTTCGTGCAATAAGGGAGTGTATTGTTTTCGTAAATCTCAAGCGGATTCCTTGTTTGATGGGTATATACAAAAAATAGATTGCCGGCATTTTGGAATAGCAGATGGGATGCGTAATGCCGAATGTAATGGGGGAGCACAGCCCTCGGCTATTAAAGCCAAAGACGGACGTTTGTGGTTTGCGGGGATTGAAAGTGCTGTGATTATTGACCCGGCAAAAATTGAAGTCAACGCACTGCCACCTCCTGTGATTATCGAATCAGCAAAGGCAGATTCGGTCGAGATTGATGTTGCACGTGAGTACGATTTAGAAGCAGCAACAGAAAAAATACAGTTTACCTACACTGCTACAACCCTTCATAACGGTTCACGTATCCGATTTCGGTATTTGTTGGAAGGATTTGACCGTGAATGGACGGAAGCCGGAACGCGGCGGATAGCCTATTATACCAACCTTCCGCGTGGGCGCTCCTATCGTTTTCGCGTACAAGCCTGTAATAGCGATGGAGTTTGGAATACTATTGGTGCGTCATATGCTTTTTCTATTAAATCGTTTATTTATGAGACATGGTGGTTTATTGTTTTGAGCGTTTGCGGGGTATTGGGGTTGGTCTTTGTGGTGTATCGACTGCGTGTGCGGCAAATTCAATCTCGCACTGATGAGTTGGAACGTTTAGTACAAGAACGCACGAAGAGTTTGCAAGATAGTAATCTTGAACTTGCCGCTGCTAATGCTGAAGTGTATCGTCAAATGCAATTAACTGATAGTCAGGCACGAGAAATAGAAATTACGAATACACAATTACAAGAAAATAATGCTTTGATGAAACAACTTATCGAAGAAAAAAATGAGTTTTTGGGAATTGCCGCGCATGACCTCAAAAATCCGCTTGCGTCTATTATCATGACCATTTCAATGATGCAGCGTTACAATGAAAAGCTTGATACGCGATCGCTTGCTAATTATCTGCAACGTATTGAAATAACGGCAGAGAGAATGCTTAAAACCATTACTGATTTGCTTAATATCAATGAGATTGAATCCGGTCAAGTACGCTTACATCTTGAATCAGTGAATATTAACGAACTTGCCGCCGACGCAGCGCAGCATTATCAAATTATTGCACAGCGCAAAGAAATACGCTTTATTCCCGATTTCCCTGATGCCGATGCGGTCGTTAAGGCAGATAAAGAACGGTTATGGGAAGTAATGGAAAATCTTCTGTCCAATGCAATAAAATTTTCTCCTTCACAAAAGCATGTGTGGTTAAGAATTCGGGATAATGGAACAACTGTGCGATTTGAAGTACAAGATGAAGGTCCGGGATTGAGTGAAAAAGACAAAGCAAAACTTTTCCAAAAATTTGCCCGACTTTCTGCAAAACCAACCGGCGGAGAACACAGTACGGGTTTGGGACTCAGCATCGTGAAAAAAATGGTTGAGGCTATGGATGGCGAAGTCTGGTGTGAATCCGAAATCGGGAAGGGAGCGACATTTATTATCGAATTACAAAAAACGTAGTTCTATCGAATATATCCGTATTTACCTGTCTTGTAGGTATTCGCCGTAGTCAAAAAAAATTGATATTCACCACGAAAATTCCTACCTTTCGGAAAACATCATCTGTTTGAACACGATGTGTTTGAACGCCACTTGTTTCATTGTTCGAGATTTTTTTATGAGCAGTTCTAATTCTTTTGGTAACGCATACAGTTTTATCACCTTTGGGGAAAGTCATGGCGCATATATCGGTGTTGTGATTGACGGCATCAAACCCAATATCCCGATTGATACCGATACAATCCAGCACGACCTTAATCGTCGCAAGCCCGGTCAAAGCAGCGTAACCACGCCCCGCAACGAACCTGACCAAGCACAGATTGTTAGTGGAATTTATCAAGGCAAAACCACCGGAACACCGATTTGTATTCTCATCAAAAACCAAGACCAACGCTCGAAAGATTACGGCGACATCGCAGAAATACTTCGTCCCGGACACGCAAGCCATACCTATCTGCAAAAATACGGCGTGTTTGATTATCGTGGCGGAGGCAGGGCGAGCGGACGCGAAACGGCATTGCGCGTGGCAGCCGGCGCTGTTGCGAAGCAAATTCTCGCACAAAAAGGCGTGAAGATTATTGGTTTTACGCGGCAAGTGGGCGATGTACGCTCGGAAGTCTCGACCGACAGCGTTGAAGTTGCAGCTATCGAAAGCAATATTGTTCGCGCTCCCGATGCGGAATCTGCCGATAAAATGATTGCCGTGATTCATGCCGCACAAGCCGATGGCGATTCTGTTGGCGGTGTGGTGGAAGTCGTTGTCAAAGGCTGTCCGGCAGGACTTGGAGAGCCAATTTATCATAAACTTGATGCTGACCTCGCGCACGCGCTAATGACGCTTGGTGCTATCAAAGGTTTTGAAATCGGGAATGGCTTTGGAAGTGTGTTAATACGCGGTAGCGAGAATAATGACCCGTATTACCAAGATGAACACGGAAACTTTCGTACAACGACCAATAAGGCTGGAGGCGTGGTCGGAGGGATTTCCAACGGCGAAGATATTGTTGTGAGAATTGCCGTCAAACCCGCATCATCCATTACGAAGCCAGTAAAAACAGCGAATCGGAACGGTGAAATGGTTGATTTTAAGGTCGAAGGGCGGCACGACCCTTGTATTTGTCCGCGCGTTGTACCGGTTGCCGAAGCGATGGTTGCACTTGTTCTTCTTGACCATATTATGCTGCAAGACCGTATTACACCTGCTTCGGATGAAGATCGTATTCGTCAAAAACTTGCCGTTTTGGATGCAGAAATGGAACTGCTGACCATGCAACGAAAACAGTACGAAGAAGAATTGGCAGCGCTGGCAGCAATACCCACTGAAGCATGATATAATCTGTCTTTTGAGGCTTTTTGAGAGTTGAGTTTTTTACCATACTTTTTTGTTCATGTCCACCACCGATACAATCATCACTACCACAGAAATTCGTCCACAGTATTGGCGTGAGCCGGAATTGCGGATAGCCTTTGAAATGGCGCGGCGCATCACCGCGCATTTTGCCAAAAGTTTTTATTTTTCTGCCAGCATTTTTCCAACTGACCGCCGTTGGGCGACATACGCTGTTTATGGCTTTTGTCGGTATGCCGATAATCTTATAGATTGCCCCCGAAACCGCACAAAAGAGGAGTTGTATGCAGAAGTTGAAGCATTGCGGCAGGAGTTGATAATTTCCTTTCGTACCGGAGAGTCCGAACATCCGATAATGCGAGCCTTTGCGCCTGTTGCAACGATGTACAAGATTGACATTGAGTATGCGCTCGATATGCTGAGGGGCGTAACAATGGATATGGAGCAATCCCGCTACCAAACATTTGATGAACTCTATGTGTTTTGTTATCGTGTGGCTTCGGTTGTTGGGCTGATGATGACGTGTGTAATGGGCTACAAAGACAAAAGCGCCTTCGGATATGCCGAAAAAATGGGCGTTGCTATGCAATTGACCAACATTTTACGGGATATACAAGAAGATAAGAACATGGGGCGTATTTACTTGCCTTTGGAAGATTTAGACCGTTTCGGCGTTGATGAGACCGATATTTTGCGAGAACGTTTTTCGCCGGAACTCCAAAAAATGATGAAATTTCAGGTCGAAAGAGCGCATCATTACTACGACGAAGGCGATAAAGGCATACCGCTTTTGCCCAAAGAATCACAATATGCAATTTCCTCGGCAAGCAAGATTTATCGTGGTATTCTGCGGAAAATCGAAGAGCGCGATTACAATCCGTTTTTAGGGCGTGTTTTTGTGCCGCAGCGAAAAAAAATGCAGATTTTAGCTCGTGAGGTGCTGCGGACGAAGATTTTTGGGTAGATACTTGCTTGCTTACTCGCCCAAAACAGTACATTTAGACGCAATTTTTTCTTTTTCATTCTTCAATAACACGTTTCATGAAGATTCTTCTCGGCATTAGCGGTAGTATTGCTGCCTATAAAGCACCACTCATTGTGCGTGAAATTCTCAGACGTAACTCCTCGCACGAAATTCGCGTCGTGATGACACCCTCCGCAACGCGCTTTATTCCTGCGCTTACCTTGCAGAATCTGACAAAATATCCCGTTGCTGTCGAGATGTTTGACGAAAGTCAGCAATCAGGCGGCTCGTGGCATATTCATTTAGCGCGGTGGTGTGATGTGATGATGATTGCACCGTGCTCTGCCGCGTCACTGGGTAAACTTGCCAATGGCATTTCCGATACAGCCTTGACAACGGTTGCTTCGGCATTGCCGCCCGGAAAGCCCTTGCTTATTGCTCCGGCGATGGATACCGAAATGTGGATTCATCCTGCGACGCAAAGAAATTGCGCGACATTGCGCAGCGACGGGGCATTTATTATCCCTCCGGCTGAAGGCGAGTTAGCAAGTGGGTTTGTAGGTGTAGGGCGTTTACCGGAGCCGGAAGCACTCGTGGATATGCTTCTTCAATACGAAACGCTGCTGAAACAATCTTCGCACTCAAGTACGCAAGCACAAAAGCCTGCTCACAACCAAGCCACCAGCGAAGAAACTACCAGCAAAGGAACTAGCAGCGAAGGAGCTACCTTCGCAAATAATGAAGCGACTGCGCAAGCCCGATACATCCCGCCAACACCACAAGAATCATTTGAGACATACAACAAACGTTTTGAGGGGTATGCCGCGCAACTTGACCCGAAATCTCAGTCACCAAGCTCTAAATCTCCTACTCCAAGCCCCGAAGAAAAACTCCGCGAAGCCCTTGAAAAACCGGTGGTGAATTTGCAAGAAGGCGCAGAGGCTGTGAAATTCGATGCTGAATTGGAATTAACAAAACTCAAACGAGAACAACGCGGCGAAACTGCTGCTGCCACGCAAAGCAGCGTTGATGTTGGGGCGGTGCCATTTCCGTTTGCCGGAAAGAAAGTGCTGATAACTGCCGGACCAACCTACGAAAAGATAGACGATGTGCGGTTTATCGGGAATTATTCTTCTGGTAAAATGGGTTTTGCTTTGGCTGAAGAAGCCGTGCGGTATGGGGCAAAAGTAACGCTTGTTGCCGGACCGGTCAGCCTGAAAAGCCCGTCAAACCTTGAAAGAATTGATGTCGAATCAGCACGAGAGATGTTTGATGAAGTGATGAAACGACGTGCGGAGGCAGATGTCGTAATTTTGGCTGCTGCTGTGGCAGATTTTACGCCATCGGAGAAACATGAAGGCAAAATTAAAAAAGAGGACACAGGCGAAACGCTGACGCTCCGATTAACAAAAACGCCGGATATTCTTGCCGCCGTCGGGGCTGTGAAGGGCGACAAACAAGTCGTCGTGGGCTTTGCGCTCGAAGCGCGGAATCATCTTGACAATGCGCAGAAGAAACTCGTTTCTAAGCGTGCCGATATGATTGTGCTGAATGCTTTGGGCAAGCCTCAAAGCGGCTTCGATACTGATGAAAACACGATTACGATTTTGAAACAAAATGCCGTTCCGAAAGATTTTTCTCCCATGCCCAAAACGGAGTGCGCCAAAGTGATTTTGCGAGAAGCCGCAGAAATACTGAATGTTTGATAATGAAGCACATGATAAACTAAGCAAAAAAGCCGCAGCATGGTACTGATTGATGTGCTGCGGCTTTTGTTATTCGCTACGTTGAGTTCCTAAGCAGAAGTTATTATTCGATATTGACGATAATGTGCGCGGTTGCTTCTTGTTTTGCGAGTTCCTGCATAGTTCCTGCAAGTGCCTCAAATCCTACTTTCGCGGCAAAATACAGATACGGCAAGGCACGTTCTTGCAAGCCACCCTCGGGGAAAAGTAATGATGCGGCTTTGCGCGCTTTGCCAAGCGTTGTTTCTTCGAGGCGTTTTTGTGCTTTGCGGATTTTTGCTTCTAAATCGGTAATTCCTTGCAATGCCTGATGTTTCATACGGTCTGATGTCGGCGCAAGCGTTGGGTCAAGCGCAGTAATATGCGGTAGAAGGTCGGCAAATGCTTGTTCTATCGTGGCTTTGGTTGAATCAAGAGCAGACACGAGAGCCTTATTTTCTTGCTGGTGCATAATATCTTGCTCAATTTCTGCATAACGACGAAAGAAAAATTCTGCCGGAACGCCGAGTTTTTCACAGACTTGCGCGGTGCGATTATCCAGCAGCGTTGCCGAATGACGCGCAAGCGTTGCTGTTGGGGTTAGCCCAAAATGTGGGTACAATTCTTGGATTTGTGCCAAATATGCAATTTCCCCGGGACCGCCAATATACGCCACATTTGGCAATACTGCGTCCTGCACAACAGGGCGCAAAAGAACAGAAGGGCTAAAGCGGTGCGGTTCTGTCTCGGCGATTTTGAGAAGTTCGTTGTGCGTATAGCGTATTTCTCCTGCTTGAAAAGTATCATCACCCTCAGCCGCATTGATTTTATGCCGTTTCCCATCCGTATGTAAAAAAAGATTCGCCGCCGAAGCCTGCGCTTGCGCATGATAACCATGGGAAGTGAGTGTTGTGGAGGCTTGTTCGACAAGCTGTGCTGATGCGCCGGTAGTCTCCAACTCTTTTTTGACAATAGTTTTGAACAGCCCGCGTTTTCGCAGTTCTGCCGCCGAAACGAAGAGTATTCCCGCTTCACCAAGTGCCGCTTGTAGGATGCTCACAAATGCTCCTACGACGGGCGTTCCCGATGTGTATGTTGTGCGTAGAAGTTCGGCAACGCTGTGGCTATGCTCGGAATTGGGTAGTGCTTCAATTGCTTCGGTAATGGTTGCTTCAATCGTTTCATCATAAACAACATCGGCTGCGGCTGTTCGCTCAGGCTTGAGATTCCATGAGGCTTGCAGCGTATAAGCGTCTCCTTGAGTATTGATAAGGCTAATACGAGAAATTTCATCTATGTCGTGGTCATTGTCTTCCACCCAAAAAATTGGCACAAACTGCAAAGTTGTATGCGCTTTTGCAAGGTTTTGTGCTGTGGCTACGGCTGTCCATCCTTTGAGCATCGTATAAAGCGCTCCGCCAAGCAACCCGACTTGCTGCCCTGTCGTTACCGTAAGAGTATGAGATTGCAAGAGTGCTTGTATATTCCGCTCTTGGGCAGGGGTGCGTTGTATTTGGTGCATAGTTGCTTCTATTGCCTCTATTACTTGTGCGCGGTACTCACGGGAAGCGGCTTCTGAAGCCAAAACGGAAGCAAACGTATTGGTGGTATCGGACAATGCTGCATTGGCTTGAAAGCGAGATTGGATGCGCTCTCCAGATGCAATAAAGTCCACAAAAAGGCGGGAAAACCCTAAACGTTCAAAGGAAAGATTGTGCATGGTGGAAGAAAAGAAAAGGAGAAATGAACGGTACTTGCCGCACAGTGCGTGGGCGTGGGCTGACGGCGCAAATGCTAACGACGCAAAGTGCGGGTGAAAGTTGCGTGTCGTTGGTTGCTTTCTGTTGTTGCTGTGCCATTATGCCGCGCAAAGATACGGACAAATTCTGAACAGACAGCAAGGAATTGTTGCGGAATTATTAAGGAATTATTGAGGAATTATTCGCTTGGGTAAGCTGATGTATCTCTTCTTTTACATCCGGCAATTTTTGAGTATCTTTGCCGTGCAGCATACCCCACCTATTTGCTTCTTCAGAAGAAGCCGATAGCTTTTGTGTATTCTGCCTACCTTGATAAACACTATCTTCTTCACTGTTCAATTTCAAAAATTCGTGGATAAATTTGTTATCACCGGCGGAAAACCGCTTCAAGGGCGTATTACCATTTCCGGTGCAAAAAACGCTTCGTTAGCGATTATGCCGGCGACCTTGCTTGCCGGAGGCGTGTATCACCTTACCAACACGCCGAATTTGCGCGATGTTTGGACGCTGTCTCGTTTGCTGGGTACTATGGGCGTTCATGCGGAATTAAACGATACTGATCTTTTTGTTGATACTTCTAATATAACATCATTTGAAGCGCCCTACGAACACGTCAAGAAAATGCGGGCTTCGTTCCATGTTCTGGGACCACTGTTAGGGCGTTTCGGAGAAGCAAAAATCTCCCTGCCGGGAGGTTGCGCATGGGGTCCGCGTCCGGTAGATTTGCATTTGAAGGGTATGGAAAAACTTGGCGCACAGATTGACCTTGAAGGTGGTTATGTCGTCGCCAAAGCACCACAAGGCGGCTTGCGCGGTGCGCGGTTTCATTTTGATATTTCCAGTGTCGGTGCAACGGAAAATGTCCTTATGGCGGCGGTTTTAGCAAAAGGCGTTACGACGCTTTCTAACGCCGCTATTGAGCCGGAAGTAACAGCACTGGCGCGTATGCTGGTCAATATGGGGGCAAAGATTGAAGGAATCGGTACAACAACATTGGAAATCGAAGGTGTACCGGAGCTAAAACCTGTCAATGAAGAGACAATCCCTGACCGCATCGAAGCAGGAACATTCCTTATTGGGGCGGCAATGACGCGCGGAAAAATTACGATTGACAAGACCAATCCGTATCATTTGGCTGCTGTTATTGCAAAACTGGAAGAATCCGGCTGTGAAGTGGATGTAAACGGTGATAGCATTACGCTCACGATGGAACACGCGCCAAAGCCAACGGATATTACAACCGCACCGTATCCGGGATTCCCGACCGATTTGCAAGCGCAATGGATGGCGTATATGCTGACGGCGGAAGGAACATCCAGCATTACCGATACAATTTACACCGACCGTTTTAAGCACGTTCCCGAACTTCTGCGCTTGGGTGCGGATGTAGAAATGGCAGAAAATACGGCAATCATCAAGGGCGGAAAAAAACTTTCTGGCGCGACAGTGATGTCCACCGACCTTCGGGCAAGTGCTTCACTTATTTTGGCGGCTTTGGTGGCTGAAGGACGAAGCGAAATTTTGCGTGTCTATCACCTTGACCGAGGATATGAAGCCATTGAAAAACGTCTTGGCGTGCTTGGCGCACAAATCCGCCGTGAGCGCACGGAAGAATTTTAACAGTGAGCTTTATCAACAACTTGCGTGGTGTTATGCAATCATTTTTTCGTTCTTTGAGCAGTCGTGGGCGCTTTATTTTGCTGGTTTCAGCATTGGCGGGCTTGCCTTTGGCATTTTCCGGCGTACTGCAACTCTACCGTACCAGCCAAGAAATTACGCATGGCTTACGGGTAAAAGGTGTCGTCATACGCTCGCAAGAAGCGCAAGGCGGGTTTTATCCTGTTGTTCGGTTTGAAGCCGTCGGACAAGGAATCATGCGCTTTACAGACCGCTCCGGTTCGTACCAACCGGAATTTCAGGATGGTGAAGAGGTAGAAGTTTTGTACCAACAATACGAGCCTGAAAAAGCCCGTTTGTACACGCCGCAGCGCCTCTGGTTTGCGCCTGTCCTCATGGCTTCAGCAGGGTTACTACCGCTTGTTATCGGGGTATTGGTGACATGGTTTACGGAACGAAAGCGCTAACGTTCCCGTATTTCGGGTGTTGTCGAACAATGCCTTGCCACGATAATTTGGTGGATTTTTACATTTACACTCTTTGAGTTTGTATGTTTCATGCTGCTTTTATGCAACGTTTTTTGCTCCGCTTAACAGGCTTTTGCTCGGTAGGTTTGTTGCTGTTATTGCTTCTGACGGAAGGACTGGCAAAAGAACAACCGAAAAAACCTTCGTCAAAACAAGCAGTGACGAAAAAAGCGATGAAATCAGCATCAAGTAAGCCGAAGGCAACAACAAAAACCACAACGAAAAAACGAGAAAAAGTAACAAATGCTACAAAGCCTCAATCCGCAAAAGAATTAGCAAAACTTCGTGAAGCGATTGAACGCGATAAAGCACGACTTCGTGAAGTCAAGCAGAAAGAACGTCAAGTTTCATCAAACTTAGAACACATTCGCCAAAAGGACGCAAAGCTCTCAGCAAAACTTCAAAAATTAACCACCTCTTTATCTCGAGTGCAAGATTCATTACGTACCGCTACGCAGCGTATCAATACAATTACTGCGAATGCTGCAGTGCTTCGTCGAGAATATGCGGATTTAGCATATACAGTCAGTCGCTCAGATATACCCACAACACAAGAAATGATGCTCGGTGTGGCGTTGATGCCCGAAACAGCACTGTGGGAGGGGACAATGAACCATGTGAGCCGTTTGGTGGCTGGAAAAATTCAGGATTCTGATAGACGACGTGATTCTTTGGCTCAGGTCAAGGAGCGCTTTGTGGCAAAGCAAACCGAGACTGCTGCGTTAAAATCTGCGCAAGAAGCTGAAAAAAACAAAGTAGAGTCAGCGCTTAATGATAAAACGAAAGAATTACAATCAGTGCAGGCAGACAAGCAAGAGCTTATCCGCCGCCTAGAGGAACGGAATGCCAGTGCTCGAAAGTTGGAGGCAATGATGCATACCCTTGTTAATTCGGCGGATGGAGGCAAAGCACACGGTGGGGCATCTGAGGGCGCAAAAGCAGATGGTTCAAAACATAATTCTGCAATGATGAAAAATGCCAATAAGGGAGATGATAACAGCAGAGAACAAGCTGCAATCGAAGCTCGTGCTGCCAGTTTGAGAAGTGGCTTCCGTCGCCATTCTCTGCCTTGGCCCACAGATAGCCACACTATTCTTCACAAATTTGGACGCTATACCAATCCCTCTACCGGTACATTAATTGAAAATCTTGGCGTTGGTATTGCCGCTAAAAGCGGTAGTAACGTTCGTGCAGTGGCGAAGGGCATTATATCATTAGTCAATTGGCTTCCGGGGTATGGTTCTTTGGTAATAATTGATCACGGTAACACCTTCCGCACGGTTTATGCGAATCTTGCCTCGGTGAGTATTCGGCAGGGGCAAACAGTGAAAGCCGGAGCAGTATTGGGGCGGAGTGGGCGCTCGGTTGATGGGGAATACCTTCACTTTGAACTTTGGCACGACCGCAATAAACTGAATCCTGCGGTGTGGTTAGAGTAATAAGATTGCTTATCGTGCGCAAAGGAGGGTTATGCAGTTTTTAAGCGTTTCGTACTGCCGAGAGCTTGCTCATGCAGACCACCCAAGGTGTGAAGAAAAGCGCCGATACTCTCTTTTTCAGGAATAAAGCCTTGTTTTTTCTCAATATCCAAAGCCATCAGTTCTACAAATAGCATTTCTAACTGCGTCATAAGCGATGACCAAGCCTCAGCAATGGTGCTGTCCGCAGCATCGTATTTGAAACGTTTTGCTTGTGCCAGTTCTCCGGTTGTCATGGAGACAAAGCGGGAAAAAAACTTACGGACGCTTGCTGTGTCGCTTTCTATTTCAAAAAGGCGTTTCGTTTCAACGGTAATAAGCTCTATAAATAATTCTTCAAATTCCTGTACAACACTTGCCCACGCATCAGACAGTGCGGAATTCATATTTGCACTTTTCTTTTTCAGCCGCTCTTGGCATACCTTCTCCGCCCGCGTAAATGCTGTGCCTGAAACGGCAATCCGATAGGATAGATAATGCTTCAAAATATGTTCGCATTCTTCAATCGGCTGTTCGCCAAGAGTGAATTTTGCAAACTCTTTTTCATTAAGCGTTCCGCGAAGCATTGGCGCGAAAAGTTCCCAATTTGTTCCATCAGTAACAACAGCAATGCGTACATTTTCTGCCCCCGCTAATTTGACAATTTTATCTTTCTGTTCGCGCGTTGTATCATCAAGCGGTTTAATGATATGTAAATAAATCATACTATGTGAGGGGGTTTGCAACGCATAATCAATGGTCATCCCACCAGCCGCATGGTCAGCTTGTACTTTTGTTAAATCAAACGCATCCCATCCCAGTAGATGCAATACTTTCAAAATAAGTGCTTGCTTGAGCTGTAAGACACTGAAAGTAGAAATACGACTGTTACTTTGGATATTAGTCAAGAATGTTGCCAATTGCGACATAATCGAAAAAAGAAAAGGATGACAAAAGGAAATATTGCGAACGGAAAATTACACACTTGTTGTAGAGGTTGTCGAAACACTTCGTGGTGCAATATGCACATTCCGAAATTTTTCTACAAACGATAACGCAGCAAGCCGGGCTGTTTGGTCAAAATTACGGTCTTTCGAGGCAAAAATAATTGCTCTGGAAACGTTTATCAGCGCTGGAGCACCTGCATTTGCTTGCACGGTTGCCGGCAAGTCGCCGCCTTGAGTTCCAATGCCCGGAATCAAAAACATCGATTCGGGATATTTTGTGCGTAATTCGGCGAGCTCTTGCGGATGTGTCGCACCAACAACAAACCCCAGATTTTTCGCGCCTTCAACGCTTGTCCATGCCATGGTTGATTGCATGACGGCTTGGTATAAATGTTTGTTGCCGACTTCCATACGCTGAAAATCATGCGAACCTGCATTAGAAGTCAGTGCCAAAACAAAGGTCATCTTGTCATCATATTCCAAAAATGGCGCGACGGAATCTTGCCCCATATATGGTGCAACTGTTAGTGCATCACAATCGTATTTCTCAAAAAATGCTTTTGCGTAGGCTTTGGAAGTATTACCAATATCGCCACGTTTGGCATCGGCAATGACAATACATTCCGGTGGAATAGCTGAAAGTGTGTGTTCAAAAGCTATCCAGCCGTCTAAACCATATTGCTCGTAAAAGGCAAGGTTGATTTTATACGCTACAGCGAGATCGTGTGTACTGGCAATAATACGTCTATTAAATTCTGTCAGACATTGCGAAAGACCAAGACTGTGAAGATGCGGTGGTATCTGCTCAATAGCGGTATCTAAACCCACACATAATATGGAACGTTTTTGCGATCTGCCACGATGATATTTTTGCCAAAAGCGCATGAAGTCAAGAATACTAAAGAATATGTGAGTGATTATGCCGAACAACATTACAGCACATTGCAGAATAAACGGACTTCAACTTAAAAAAAAAATCGCTATTCACCGCATATTTGCCGTAGAAGAAAAAATTTTCGTGTAGTTCTGTGACTTTTTTTCTTCGAGCGCCTCTTACGTATAGTTGCAGGTAAAATACTGCTCTTCAATCTTACATCATGACTAACCAACCAAACAATATATCGCAAGATTCTACAACGCAATGGCAAGAACGATTTCTTGCATTGCTCAAGCCACACCACGACAGTTTGGCACGGTTTGCTCGTGCAATGACGAAAACACCCGACGACGCACGAGATTTGGTCAGTGATACGATAGAACAGGCATACAAAAATTTTCATTCGCTTAAAAATGAGGGGGCATTTCTCAGTTGGCTTTTTACAATAGCAAGTCGCCTCGAAAAACGCCGCCGTTGGCGTGAGCGTCTGTTTGAACGCTTCGATCCGCTCTTGCATGATGACGATTCTTACGGAGAAATTCATTCCCCTGCTGCCAATGCTGAGGTGCAGTACGACACACATCTTCTTTATGATGCTCTTCAACGTCTGCCGCACAAGCAACGAGAAGCATTTACGTTATTTGAAATTTCAGGTTTTTCGCTGCAGGAAATTCAAGAATTGCAAGGTGATTCTCTCTCGGCGGTAAAAATGCGGGTGGTGAGAGCGCGAGAAGCGCTTCGTTCCATGCTCGGTGATGCTCCGCAAGAACGCGCTATCATTCACCATCTAACCAATGCTCCTGAACGTGGTGATATTGCCGCGCTGAAAAAACACTCGTAAACAGAGATGATTAGACACCATTTCTGCAACGAATCTAAACTCAAGGAATCGGATCTCAAGAAATCCTTCTAAGGAATACTTCAAGGAATACTTCAATGAAAAAGCACCTTTCAAAACTTGATGACCTTGTGCAGGCAGCCCGCACGGAGCAGCCGGTTGTTTCTTTCGAGGAAACTGCTCGGCAGGTACGGTTGATGGCTGAAAAGCAGCGTAAGCCGCTTTGGACATTGCTTCGGGATGCGTGGGCGTTTCCGCTTCGTCAAATACAGCGCTTTACTCAGGGCTTCACGGTACAGCTTCCTTCGGAAAGCGCATGGAATGTCGTCGGACTCATGCAAGGTGGTGCTGTGCGTGGATTTGCCGGAGTATGCGCTGCTGCGCTTGTTCTGGTGGTGTTTCCTGCACTTATTCACGATTTGTCATATAGTCTGCTGAAACGAAGTACGGTTGCCGAAAATATCGCCGGGAATCAAGCCGCTTCGGTGCTAGTCTCAAAGGGGGATTCTCCGAAAACAGTGCATAACAACCTTGCTCAAAATGCCGATAACAAGAAGCATTTAGGGCAAATCACACATTCTTCTGCATCGGCAACAATTCCTCCTGCAGTGACCGAAGGCAACGCCATCTCGTCATTATCTGTTGCTGTTATTGCCGACAGTGTTAGCACAGATTCTGCACAAAAAACGAACACAATGCTATCAAATTTCGCGCTAGCCGAGTACGGTCTGTCAGCGGTGTTGCGAAAAAGTTCTGTTGAAATTGCAATGAATACGCCGATAAATACTCCAAGTACGGCAAACAACACCAAGAGTGTAGAACAAAATAGCAACAAGTCAGCACAAGAATATACGACTCCTTCAAGTGATGCCGCGCTAGACCGCGTGTTGCCGAGTGAGGAGCAAGGAGCGGCACAAGGATTTTGGCAGCGTGTATCGCTGGAAGCCCGCATTGCTGCTCGCACGGACATTGGCACGCAAACCGGTAATGTAGCGAGTAGCAGCCAGACATTTTTCTCGGCTAATCAAGACCAGAGACCCTTTTCGCAAAACAATACCGCCTCGACACCGCTTCAAAACGTGGCTCTTGGTATGTACTATGCCGTGAATGAACATCATACTGTCGGCATTGAAGGAGGAACGGAGCCATTTTTTACGGCACAGATGCAGCAAGTTACGCAAATGCCCGACAGACAGGGCGGGAATAACTCGCTGGTTGGTATTACCTCTATGCCCTCTGGTTCAGCGCCATCGAATTCTTTCACAACGAATAGAACGCAAACAGTGCCCGTCCGCAGTACAAGCAATCGCACATGGTTTGGTGCGGCGTATCAGTACAATGCCGAAGCCTGGGATGTTTTGGGTGGTGTGCAGCCTTTAGCGCGAATTACTATTGGCGGCGGTGAATTGGGCGCTGTGGGTCGGACGCTTGTCGGTGCGAAGTTTTTATCTCGTGAGCGTTTTTCCTTCGTTCTTGCGGGTGAGGGTGCTGCTGTGGCAAGCCAACTGTTAGGCGCTTGGAATCTCACTCCGCGACTTGGTGTTACGCTGGGATTATCAGTAAAATTTTAATGCTTCAAAGGCTAAGTTTATGCTCAAGCGAAGTCAAATACTGATAATCTTTTTGCTCATTGGTTTACATCAATTTGTTTTTGCTCAAGAAACATTAGTCAAGGTTTGGTCTGTGGATTCACTACCGTACACATTTTCACAAAAAAAGTTCTTTGAAAGTTGAAGACCAT
>ERZ1066127.35-NODE-35-length-99350-cov-16.144761_pt1 | contig 99350 bp, 97 predicted proteins | sample MGYA00382774_ERZ1066127 | MGnify/ENA primary metagenome ERZ1066127 (study PRJEB33369, sample SAMEA5778357) | biofilm metagenome | biome: Industrial cooling water; feature: Water cooling tower basin; material: Biofilm | place: United Arab Emirates | collected...
TTAGCAAAGTTTTATGCTGAATATATCAAAAACAAACCGTACACAATGCTTGTCTTAGGCTCGAAAAAACGCTTGAAGATGGAAGATTTGGCAAAATACGGTACGGTGAAAGAATTAACCTTGGAAGAAGTCTTTGGATATTAAGCAGTGTAGGCAAGCGTCTTCCTGCGTACATTTCTGAAAAGAACCAACAAAGCGCAATAAAGAATGTAGTTTTTCGACTATATTTCTGTATTGCGCTTTGTTGTTTTTATACCTCAACGTTTCTTGCCTGCATTTTCGCCCAAAAAAGTAATGATTCGGTCGATTGCCCCGCAAATACTGTTTGGTTTTATTTGCTATTCAAAATTTTTTTCATAAACTGCATGAATACAGACATGAATGCTAGAGACCGTTCCAAACATTGTTCCGTTGTTTGTTGAACGTTTACTTTGCGGCAATGTAACTTTTTTCTGCGATGGTCGTTCTTATTTGAGAGTATTGACGCCGCCTCCGGCTGTTTTTTTGAGGTACATTAAGGTACATTACTGCTCAACCATCTTTTTCTCACCTTCATTTGTGAGTCTTCCATGAAATCCTCTGCATTGTTTTTGCGCCGAACATTTCTTGCGCATGCCCTTGCTTATATGAGCCTTATCGGATTGATATTTGTCGTTTCACTCCATGCACAACCCGCGCAATTTGGTACATTTTCTCCTCAGTATCAAACGTTTGATTGGAAAGTTATCGAATCACGCTCGGTCGATGTCTATCATTATCAAGGCGGTGTTTATCTCGCACGGTACGCCGCAGCAACGTTAGAAGAATCCTCCAAAACGGTACAACGTATTCTCAGCATGACCGTGAACGATAAACTCACCCTTGTTCTCTATAATTCCCCCAACGACGCTCTCCAAGATAATTCCCGTTTGGTGTCTTTACCGTATGCAATATCTGATGTGAACGACGTACAGCGAAACCGTATGGTGGTTGCTTTTACGGGCGATTGGTACGAGTTCAAGCGCTCCTTGACACGAGAGCTTGTTCGTGGTGTTCTCCAAACAGTTTTTTATGGTGCGGTACTCCCTCCCAAAGTTGGTGGTGAGTTTGAAATTCCGGTATGGCTGATGGAAGGTCTGGCAGAATTTGTTGCCAACGAGGCTACAATGACTGCCGAGACAGATATGGCGCTGCGAGATATTCTCCCCAATGACCGTTTTTCAACCTTTGGCGCGTTGGAGAAACAGTACAGCGTTCCTATTGGTCATGCGTTTTTCTGGTACGTCAGCGAAAAATTTGGTGTGAGCCGTATCGCTGAATTTTTGTCTCGTGTTCGCGGTTTACGTTCGGTGGAAAATGCTTTCAGAACAACCTTCGGCTTGTCTATGGACGGCTTTGCGGCAGTCTGGCGAAGAGATTTGAAGGAATTTTTCGCCCAAGAATCTAATTCCTTTGAAGACGTTGAAAAAATTGCCACACGCCAAACCGATACGGATAAGGACGGTTCGCAAGCAAATAGCGACCCTGTTTGGTCTCCCGTCAGTGATAAAACCGGAGACAAACTTGCCTATTTGTCTGCCCAAGGCGGCGTTTGGCAGGTTATGGTACAGTTTGAAGGCAAAATAAAACGCTTAGAGCGCGTTCTCAATACCGGACGAGAGATTGATGTAAGCCGAGTTTTACTCTCCAAAGGCGCGTCTATGCTATCGTGGAAACCCGATGGCACTCAGCTCGCCGCAGTCGTGCGTGTCGGAGGAATGGACGGAATTGTTTTGGTAAATCCGAATACAGGCGCACAACAGCGCTTGGAACTTGGGTTTAAGATTATTTCCGGCATAGCCTTTGCTCCGGACGGGAAAAGTATTGCTGTCGCGGCAACCGAGAATGAATCTCCGAATTTATATCTTTACGACATTGCAGCAAAAAAGACAAGTAAATTAACCAACGACGTTTACACCGAATCCGAACCAACGTGGTCGCCGGACGGAAAAACACTCTTTTTCCTTTCTGACCGCTCGTCGGTATTAGCAGTCAGTACATCGCTGGCGAGCGTTACATTGTGGGAACAAGTCGTTCAAAATTCTGATATTTATGCGCTTACTATCGCAGCAAAAAAAATTGAACGCCTCACAACAACTCCAGCAGAGCGTAAAATCGCTTTAGCAATGTCACCGGACGGAAAGCGCCTTCTGTACGTTTCTGACCGCAATGGTATTTATAATCTGTATGACTTTAACCTCGTCGCAAAAACAATTTCTCCTCGCACCAATGTTCAGGGTGGGATACGAGAGTTCGGAATTGCGCGGGGTAGCACAGCAATAGCTTTTTCAGTTCTAAAAAAGGGCGGTTTGAATATCTTTACACTTCCATCGGCTCTTGACCGCAAAATCCCCGACCAGTCGGTTACTCTTTTGCGAAAACAAAGTTTAGAACGCGAATCTGCGGCAGAAAAAGCACTCGGACGCTCGGCAGTGCCAAGTGCATCCCAACAATCTACCGATGGCGGGGCAATAAGCGGAACCACTTCTTCGGACGGAACAATTGTGCAATATGCCCCCGACACGTTGCGCGGTTACGGAAAAGTTGACCTGACATTTGAAAACCAAAAAATGGTCCAGCCTAACCCCGAAATGCTCGCACAAGTGGCACGTCAACAAGCGTCGGAAGAAAATGATTTCTCTACCCCCGGACAATCTCCTTCTTTAACTCCAGAATACGGTTTAAACCTGGTAACATGGTCTCTTACGCCAACGTTCGATACCTTCTTTTCGGCTAGTCCGAGTATTTTTCAGGAAACGTTTTTTGGTAATCTTGGCTTAACGGCACAAGGTTTATGGATGGATGCTGTTGGCAATCACCGATTTTTTGGTATGGTCAATGCAGCAACAATCATGTTTAACTTGAACAACAACGATGTTTTACTCTCATACACTTATCTGCCGGAACTTGTTGATATAGAAGTACAGCTTTTCCGCACTGCACGTGAAAATTTGATTGTTGATCAACGTGAAGCCGTTCGTACTGTGTTGTCGTATTGGGGTGGCTCTGCCAAAGCCATGCTTCCGCTTTCGTCGTCTATGCGCTTAGAAGGAAAGCTCGCGGTTATGAACACCCTCCGCAGCAGCGCCCAAACACGAGTAAATCGCTCAGACTTTATTCTTGCACCTGAATTACGCTTTGTTGTCGATAATGCAGAAATGGGATATATGGGACCCAATGCCGGCTTCCGTGGTTCGGTGCAGATTGACGGTGTGCCGGGTATGGGTGGCTTGGGATTTGTGCGGGCAATAGCAGATGTTCGGCAATATATTCCTATTAAAAACTTTGCGACCATCGCTTTACGTTTTGCTGCCGGAACGAATCTTGGCGACACGCCACAAAATTTTCTGGCAGGAGGGCAGGAAAATACAATGGTAGGACGGACATTTGCTCCCGAAATCCTTCCCATAAACCGTGGCGAAGACTTGTATTTCCTTCAACCCGTCATGCCTCTTCGGGGCTTTGCTTTGGTGGACGCGCAAGGCAGAAACTTTGCCGGTGCTAACGTTGAAGTGCGTGTACCGTTGTTGCAACCTGAAAATACCTCATCATTTTTAAGCAGTATGCTCTACGGACTGCAAGCAGCGGCGTTTCTTGATTTAGCAAGCGCATGGACCAATCCTTTGCGCCTGAATCTTCCTCGCGCTGTTTTCGACACCCTTGACCGTTATGTTGGCTTGGCTGGTGGTGACTTGCTGATGTCCTTTGGAGTGGGAGTTCGTACGTACCTCCTTGGTGCCTATCCCGTGCGGATTGACCTTGCGTGGCAAAACCTACAAACAGGACTGATTCAGCCGCGTTTTTCTGTTGGTTTTGGGTATAATTTTTAATGCTCTTTACTCTGCACATCTGAGAGGTCTGAACCTCTGTTTTTCATCTAACCATTTGGTACAATTGTATATTTTTTTCTGCCGCGCTTCTGAATGAGACAATAGAGACGCGGCTTTTTCGTGGTTATGAAGGTATGAGAGTTAACGTTTTGCTATTCTCTTCTACGACACCTTTTCCTTCACCACTCAAGAAAGGCTTCAAAACGCTATGGTGTACGTAACACGCAAATGCCATTTTTCGGCTTCGCATCGCTTGTATAATCCCGAATGGAGCGATTCCCGCAATGATGAAATTTTTGATAAGTGTAATAACGTTCGCGGGCATGGACATAACTATGTGCTGGAAGTTACGGTTGCCGGACAGCCTGACCCCGAAACCGGTTATGTGATTGACCTAAAAAAACTTCGGGATATTCTTGAAGAAGAAATTATCGAAAAAGTCGATCATAAACATTTGAATTATGACGTTGATTTTCTCGACGGGATTATTCCGACGGCAGAAAATATCGCCGTGATGTTTTGGCAAATTATTGAACGCAAGCTCCCAAGTGGAAAGTTACATTCGGTCAAACTCTTTGAATCCGACAACAATTTTGTAGAATATTTTGGCGACCCCGTTAAAATCAAGCGTTTTACGGCAAGCCATGAAGCAGCGGAGTTAGTATGAACACGGAAGACTTTGGTTTGAATTACGGCAAAGGTTCAAAACATAGCGCGAACGGGCAGGTCAACGGACATTTGCGCAATGGACACAATGCTCACGGACAACACACCAATGGACAGCACAGTCCCAGCCGCAATGGTCAGCAGTGCACCTGTGGTAATGACCATCACGAAGACATTGGTGTAGCAGAAAGCAATCATCAAGAGGATGCTGCTGCATATAGCGATGATATTGACCTTGACACAGGCGATATGCCGCTTCCGGCTCCTCCCGGTACTTCGGTATTACCACGATTCAGTTCGCTTGGTTACCGCCTGTTTGATGCAAACGGTAATGCAGTTTTGACTGATGCAGAAAAAGACGAAATGAAAAGACTTGCCGAAGGCAAAATGCAAGAACTATTCGATATTCTGCGCATCGACCGCAACGATCCTAATTCACGGGACACACCTCACCGCTTAGCAAAAATGTGGGTCGATGAAATTTTTCGTGGTCGCTACGAAGCCCCACCTAAATGCACCGTTTTTCCCAATCGCAAAAATGTGGATGAACTTGTTATCAGCAAGGGAATTGCGGTTATGTCTGTGTGTTCGCATCATTGGCAGACGATTTCCGGTACGTGCGCCATTGGCTATGTTCCGGGAGAATACGTCATTGGTCTGTCAAAACTAACACGCATTGTGGATTGGTTCGGGCGGCGTGGACAAATACAAGAAGAATTAGGTGAACAGATTGCTGATTATTTGAATACACTACTGAAACCCAAAGCCGTCATCGTTGTTATTAAATCTCGTCATTACTGTATGATTGCTCGTGGAGTCAATAGCGAAGAAGACAAAGCACTCATGATTACAACGGCTGTACGCGGTTCTATTGCACACAACGAAGCACAGCGCAATGAATTTATGACGTTGATTGCGTAAACAATTGATTTTCTATTTTTTTGCTGAACACGGAAAGCGCTGATTAGGCAGACTATGGAGAATGTCTTGAACTCTGCAACCGTTTTACAGACTATTTCCGCGTTTGATGATGTCAATGCCATATATCCTTTTTATTTATCCTTTTCATTCGTTCAATCCGCGTCATCCGCGTTCAACCAAGACCCGCTCCCGCACACTTGCACGTTATGAAACAGCATAAGCACAACCGAATACCGCAACATACCTCTGAAATCGGTGTAGATGAAGCCGGACGCGGGTGTTTAGCGGGTCCACTTGTGGCGGCTGCAGTGTTCTTGTCGGACGATTTTGATACCTCCGGCATTCGTGATTCTAAATTACTGTCGGCAAAGCAACGCGAGCACCTCTACGAAGGCATTTTGAACGGCATGGAAACGGGAACTGCAATTGTAGGCGTTGGTATTGCTTCAGTGGAGCAAATTGATAAGATCAATATTTTACAAGCGACAATGCTGGCAATGCACACAGCAATTGGCAACGTTTTGGAGCATTCATCATCGGGGCGATTGAATCTAGCGACCCATCATATTTTAATCGACGGCAATTATTTTCGCAGCAAAACCTACCAAAACACTCAAACTGTTATTCGCGGCGATGAACTCCACGACTGCATTGCGGCGGCTTCGATTGTTGCTAAAGTGACCCGTGACCGATGGATGCAAGAGATAGCTGACAAAGAGTACCCGCAATATGGATTCAAGCAGCATAAAGGTTATGCAACAAAGCAACACCGCGAAGCAATTCTTCGCTATGGAATTTGCGAACTCCATCGTACTTTGTTTGTTCGGAATGTGCTAAAAACATGATTATTTCACTAACAACACCATGAAAACAACGGCTAAAATTGGCATTGTAACCTGTTCCGACCGCGCTTCTGAGGGAGTGTATGAAGATACTTCGGGCAAAGCCATTATTACCGTTTTGGCAGAATATCTCAAAAGTGAATGGGAAGCGGTTTACAGACTAATACCCGATGACCGAACAAGTATTGAAACTACATTCAAAGAACTTGCCGATACTGAAGGATGCTGCCTTATTGTTAGCACAGGCGGCACGGGACCCGCACCACGAGATGTTACGCCGGAAGCAACGGAAGCCGTCTGCGAAAAAATAATGCCCGGATTTGGGGAACTCATGCGCAGCGTGTCCTTGAAATACGTCCCAACAGCGATTTTGTCTCGTCAGACAGCAGGAATACGCGGCAAAACGCTAATTATCAATCTACCCGGCAAACCAAAATCTATTCGTGAGTGTTTGGAGGCAGTGTTTCCTGCGGTGCCGTATTGCTTGGATTTAATCGGAGCGGCGTATTTGGAAACAAATGACGATGTTATGAAGGCATTTCGCCCCAAATCGTGAATCAGTGAAACTTCTCAACCGTTCTGTCGTTAGAAAACGAGGAAGTTCCTCTTTACTACCTTGTTTCACTATTTTGTTCGTCAACGATTATGGATAAGAACATTGCTGAAGTTTTGATTGCACTGATTCTACCAAGTGTTATCGGTGGCTTTACGCTTGCCTATAAGTTCCTCAAAATTTACGAAAAGAACAAACAAGCAGAGTTTCTCCGCGAAGACCGAGAACTCGACATTGCCGAGCGAACACTGGCGCTGCGGGAAAAAGAAACAGTGCTGGAAATTCAAAAATTGGAGTTGGAAATTCGGCAACTTGAGTCGGGGAAAGATTAACAACAAGCATTTGCAACACAGGCAGTTCGCCTACCGAATAACCCGTCCCCGCGTCAGAAATAGTCCATATTCTGCCTTGTTGTACTCGCTCACAACCTGCACAAAATCTCCCTGCGCTCGTGTTACATAATCATACGCCTGCAAGACTTCAAGCGGTTTTGCCGTGCCTAATTTTTGCCGCTCAACACTTTGGCGCAATGCTTCTTGTGCAGCGGAAAGTTCTTCACGGGCGAAGGTGAGAGCGGGGCGGAGCATTGCTAATGTTCCGGCAAAAACGGCAATTTCCCGTGCAATTTGATTTTCCAGCACATCTTCTTGTGCTTTGCGAAGATTGTAGGCAGATTCTGTTTGTTGTGCCTGTCCGCGCCCTAATAAATCCGCAATCGGTGCTGACCATGTTACCCCGAATACTGATGAGGCTCTTCCATACTGTGGCAGAGGACCAAACAGCGTCGTCGAAAGATTCAGCGTTACCGATGGCAGAAGTCGCCCAAATGTTAATGCCGTTGCTTCTTCACGAAGAGCTGCTAATTCATTCTGTATGCCCCGCAATTCGGGGCGTGCCTTAAACGCTTCGGCGGTTAAAGAGTCCACAAACAATGTATCGTTCAATCGCACAGGAAGTAAGGCGGAATCTCCGACAGCAATATGGTGCGGGCGGGGAAGATTGAGCAACGCAGAAAGTTCAGCTGAACGACGATACATTTCAGCGGCAGCTTGTTGTGTGAGCAGTTTCAGGCGGCTCAAAGATGTTTGGACAAGAAGAACATCAGATTTATAGGTTAGCCCAGCTCCTTGCTGGAGAGCCAATTGCGTGTAAAGCCGCTCGTTTAATTTATACGTCTCACCCAAAAGACGCATTCGCTCTTGTGCTGCCGCAATATCAAAATAGGTCGTTACAGCAGAAAGCAGGATACGGAGACGCTGAGTTTCAATATCCTCTTTTGCCGCCAAAACGCGGAGTTCGGCTGCTTTTGTCGCATACACAGCATCGGCAAAACGCCATTCACCAACGATACCTCCGAACAATGATGTATTATTGGGAGTTACGTTTTGAAAAAATTCTCCTCGTGCGTTCATCACCGTTCCCGAAGCACCATACACACCCGCGCCCGCCGCAAGCGTCGGTAAGTACCACGCATTTGCGCGGACTTCATTTGCTAAAGCGAGATTGTATCTGGCTTGAAACTCTCTCACGATAATATTTTCTGCACCTGCTTTTTCCAACACTTCGCGCAACGTCAGGCGGAGTGAGGGTGCAAACACGGTCGAAATGCTTGCAATATTGGCTGTGCTTGTGGTTTGGGCAAAGATTGGTATGCACGAAAAATATGAGGTTATGAAAGCGCATAAGAGCGCATAAATCCTATTGTTCGGTCGTCGCAACATTCTCTCCCTCCGTAATAAGTTCTTTACCACGAATAATGATGAGGTCTTCTACGCGTAATTTGCCGCCCGAAAGCACCTCGCTGAATTTTGTTTCCCGAAAACCGAGCTGCACGGGAACGCGCTCTACAATCCCTTGCACAACCCTATACACACAGGGTTCGCCCTTGCTAATCGTGATAGCTTCGTTCGGAATCACGAGCGCATTCGGATGCGCCGAAAACTGCATCAGTACCGATGCCGACATTCCCGGGCGAATGGAGCGATTGGGATTACGCACGTCAATTTCTATGCGCATGGTTTTTGATTCTGACTTCAAAGCGTAGGAAATACGACTCACGGATGCTTGCGCTTTGGTATCCGGCATTTCCAAAAACGTGATTTTCGCGGGCGTTCCCTCGCGGACAAGCGGTACATCGGTCTCCGGCACATCCACCACCACACGCATCACCGACAAATCAATAATGTCCACAATCGGCGCAGCACCACTGGACGTGCCACTTTGTACGATTGCGCCTTTGTTCACGTAGCGTTTGGTGATAACCCCCGAAAACGGCGCACGAATGTTCATAAGTTCAACCGTTTCATTCATTCCTTGGAGAATTGCTTTTGTGCCGTCGAAATCCGCCTTTGCGCGCTCCAAATCCCGCGGCGTAACCAAATCCGGTGTTTGTTTGGCAATCGCCGCCATACGCTCGTAATTGGTCTTTGCGGCGAGGTAATCCGCTTCAGCTTTTTGCTGACGCTGCGTAACATCGGGGTTTTGAATTGTCGCCAGCACTTGACCATTTTGCACAAAACTTCCAATATCTACCGCAAGCGAACTCACCATGCCGCTTACCATTGCGTACAGTTTCACTTCCTGATTTGGGTTCACGCCACCGCTTAGTTCTACGTTTCCTGCCAGAGTGCGTCGTTCCGGCTTTGTTACCATCACTGTTGTTTTGCCGGATTTTTTTTGCGCAGTGTTTTCGTTCCTCTGCGAAGAGCAGCCTGCAAACAGCATCATTACTGCTATTGGGAGTGCATATATTTTGGGTGGTATCTTCATAATAATTTGTCATTGTTGTTCGGTAAAATGGAGTGCGGAATTTATTCCGCAATACCCAACAGCCTCAGGATATGCGGAATAAATTCCACACTCCACAAATTTTTGATTATTCCTGCTCTTGCGTTTTTTGTTCCCCACGAGATGAAAAAACGTAAAACAGACACGGCGCGACGAACATCGTCAAAAACGCCGCCGCAAGCGTCCCGCCGATAATTGCCCGTCCAAGCGGTACGTTTGCCTCGCCACCGCGCTCCAATCCTAACGCCATCGGCAAGAGCGACATTACCGCCGTGATTGCCGTCATCAGCACCGGACGCAGTCGTGAAGCGGCTCCGACGGTGATTGCGTCGTGAAGCGGCATACGCTCTTGTGTGCGAAGGGCGTTGATTTTATCCACCAGCAAATTTGTGTAGGCAACCGTGATGCCGACCATCATAATCACACCCAAAAATGATTGGATGTTGAGCGTGGTATTAGTCAAAAAGAGCGCGAATACTACACCCGTCAGCCCAAGCGGAACGGTCAGCAAAATAATCAAGGGCAGTTTGAAGGAGCGCAAAAGCGGAACAATCACCAAATACACCATAATCACTGCCAAGACCAAACCATACGCCAAGCCGCCGAAGGCTTCTTTCAGCGATTGATATTCCCCCGAAACCCGCAGTGTATAGCCAGCCGGAAGCGATTGCTTCAGTGCTTCCAATTTCGCTTCAATTTCCGCCGATACCGACCCAACATCGCGCCCGTCCGCACTTGCATAGACGTTCACCACCGCTTGCAAATCAACGTGATTGATTTCGGGTGGACTTGCTCCAACGCGCACCGTTGCTATGTTTTTCAGCAGGGTGGAAATAGTTTTCTTTTTGTTATTGATAGCGATATTTTCAATCGCATTTTGCGCATCTACCTTGCCTTCTGGGTACATCACGCCGACGTAATAAAAATTGCCCGTGCGCTCGTCCGTCCAGATATTGCGGTTAAAATTCACACTCGAACTCACGGCGGTCAGAAGATTTTTAATGACTTCCTCCTGCGTAAGCCCAAGTTCAGCCGCTTTTTCTCTATCTACTTGCACAAAAAGTTCAGGCTGATTTTTGCGTTGCTGCACACGCACATCCACTGCGCCTTCTACGCTGCGCACAATGTCGCGGGCTTGTTTGGCAAGAGCGTGGAGTTTGTCGGGATTTTTGCCCATAATCTGCACATCAATCGGTGCAATCGCGCCCAGATTCAGTGCCGCCGTGATGATACCGCCTGCGTCGAAGGCAAATTCCACGCCGCCAAATTCTGTGGTGAGTTTTGAGCGCAAACGGCGCACATACTCAAACGTACTTTCCTTGCTTTCGTGTTTCAGTTGCACATTCACAAAAGCGTCAAACGTGCCGGAATTAGGCGTGTAGGCGGCGGGCAGCCCGTAGAGAATACCGATGTTGGAAACAATCGTTCCCGCGTCATTGCCCAGTTCTCGCTTGATTGCTTCCTCCACACGGCTGACAATTTTTTCGCTGCGTTCAACCGTGTAGCCCGGCTCCATGCGCACGTACACCAAAAACTGTCCAGCGTCGGAAGCAGGGAACAGCTCCGTTCCTAGCCGCGTTGCCATGCCCAGCGCAAGCACAAACAGCATAACTGCTCCGCCCAACACATACCATCTGCGGCGCAAAACGCCCGTCAACAGTGCTTGATAGCGTTGTTCGAGGCGTTCCAACGCCCGCCCGATTGCACCTGTTTCGCCGTCGTGCGCCTTCAGCAAATACGCCGCAGCAATCGGAATGAGCGTCAGAGAAAAGATAATCGAACCAATCATCGAAAGCGAAACCGCGACGGCAAGCGGCGGGAAGAGGAATTTTGCAACACCCGTCAAAAAAATCAGTGGCAAAAACACGATAATCAGCACCAGCGTTGTAACGGTTACAGGCAGAGCAACCTCCGAAGTACCGTCTAATGCGGCTTGTTGTGGAGTTTTGTGCATTTTAAGGTGTTTGTCAATATTTTCCAGTACGACGATGGAATTGTCCACCAGAAGACCAATCGCCAGCGCGAGACCGCCTAGCGTCATGGTGTTGATGGATTCGCCTGCAATCAGTATCCCGATAAAGGCGAACATCGCCGAAAGCGGCAGGCTGAGAGCGACGATAAATGCAGGGCGAAAGCCGCCCAGAAAAATGAGCAACATCACGCAGACCAACACCAATCCTATCACCGCTTCGCGGGATAAGCCTTCAATCGCACTGCGAACAAAGGTAGATTGATCCATAATCACATCCATTCGCGCCGCACCTTGCAAACGCTCGCCAATACTACCAATACTTGCTTGCACGGCGTTGATAGCACGAATCGTATTTGCTCCGGGACGTTTGTAAATCGGGATATAAACTTGTGATTTGCCGTTTACATGGACAATATTGGTTTGAACGGCGCTTGCGTCGAGTGTTCGCCCAATGTCGCGGACGTAAATCGGTGCGCCACTTTCATCGAATTTGATGACGACGTTATCGAAATCTTTCACGTTTTGCACGAGTGCGTTTGCGTTCACGTTGTAATTCACGCCGCCAATTTGCGCGTTGCCCGTCGGAATCATCACGTTGCTGTTGGAAAGAGCCTCCACGATGTCGAGTTGGGAGAGTTTGCGGGCTTGGAGTTTATCCGGGTCCACATACACAAACACGCGCCGAATCTGCCCGCCAAAGACCGTCGGGACAGTGATGCCTTCCACCGCGCCAAGCAGGGTGCGGATTTCAAAGTTCGCAAGGTCGTAGATTTCTTTTTCGCTGAGGGAATCACTGCTCACAGCCAAAAGTGCAAGCGGCACGGAGGCTGTGGGGTCAAACTGCGTAATCAAGGGCGGCAGTGTTCCGGGCGGAAGATTGCGCATTGCCGAAAATGCCAGCGCGGAAACTTGCGTGAGAGCGGCTGCGGGAGGCGTTTCGGAAGTGAAAAAGTTTTTGACAATGCTCGCGCCATTGATACTTTTTGATTGTTGTTTTTGGATACCGTCCGCTTGTCCCGTCCAGCGTTCAAGGCGACTGGTGATATTGCGGTCGAGAACGCTTGCCTGCATTCCGTTGTAAATAGTCAGTACCTGCACGGCAGGAATTTTGAACTGCGGAAGAATATCTACCGGAAGCCGCAATGCCGCAACAATGCTCAGCACAGCGACCAATATCGCAAGAACAATGACGAGATACGGATTTTTGAATGCGAGACGAATCATGATTGTTTACCGGAGAAACGGATAATAAAAAGATGTAGAGACAAGGTGTACCTTGTCTCTACAATACCGAAAACAAAAAAGATTATTTTTTATCCGACGGCATAATCACTGAGTCAAGCACGTGAATAACGCCATTGGAGCAATCAATATCGGTCTTTTCTACTTTTGCAGCATCCACCATCACAGTCGCACCATCAACTTTGATAGCAGCTTCTGCACCTTCAACCGTTTTCGCGGTTTTACCATTCAACCCAACGACATCTTTTGCCATAACTTTACCATTTACAACATGATAAAGCAACACTTTTTTGAGTGCTTCTTTATCTTTGAGTAATGCTTCTAATTTATCTTTCGGGATTTTGGCAAAAGCCGCGTCCGTCGGGGCAAATACGGTGAATGGTCCTGCGCCTTTGAGCGTTTCGACCAAACCCGCTTCCGTGAGTGCCGTTGCAAGCGTTTTGAAGTTGCCTGCGGCAACCGCCGTTTCGACGATGTTCATTGGCTTTTTATCTTGTGCATTCATGCTGCACACAACAACGAACAAAGCGAGGAACGCAGAAGCAATGCTTCTACGAAGGAAGGAATTGTTCATCTCTGAACTCCTTGAAAAAAGTGAAACAATAATGACACGCAAACAGCGCGTGTTTTATACTACGGAATACTACGGATGTTTTTGTACAGGGGTGAATCAGATAATTTGCAGCAAACAACCTTAGCAACACAACAACATCAAGAATACAAGCGCACCCTGATGAGCTTCCACGGGGAACAGAAAATACCCCCTTGTGGACGCAGAGAGGTAACAATCGTGATGCGCTATAGTTCATTGCACTACAACATGAAGAGGACACAACAGTACAATTGACTGGAGGTCATCGCCAGAAGCGCTGTTATGGCATAGTGCTATGCCAATACGTTAAGTAATTGCTGCAACAAGAAATACAAAAGAAGTCTCCTGAAGATATGAGGGTACATATCTTCTAGGGATACAGAGAAGGGAGTGTCTAAATCCTGAAAACGGAGTGACGAACGCAAAGGTCCGGAGGTTCGGAATTGAAGTAGGCTAGGCGAAGTGAAGTTTCTTTGGGCGTAGAATCAGCAAGCGGTGAAACACAAGAGTGATGCTGCACAATAACGTCCACAAGCGGAGAATTTTGACGAATATCACTATGCGTTTGAGCCATAGGAAGAGTGATATTGGCAAGCGCACGTGGTTTTTGTGCTTTTACAGGTAATGACTTAACAGGTTTGTAAAGGGGATTAAAATTATAGGCGTTGTCTTTAGCACTCAACGCAATATCATAGTTGTAAACTGCTGTTCGGGCTGCTAGGGAAACAATAATAATGCCGAGTAACCACATTGAAAAACGTGTACTGCGAAATAATTGCTGCCAGCCCAGCGATGTAGGATATTTGGAGATCATCATAAATTGTACAGCCGAATACTTTTGAACTGATCCCTTAACGTAAGGATTACTTCTGTTAGGGTACGTGTTTGATACAACCACTATGCAAAAGGTTTATTGAAGCCTGTACACGTGAACGGAAATTTGATATAAGCAAAACAAAATCATTCCTATGTTCCCAAACTTAACGACATTCGGGATGATGTCCAAGAGCTTTTTTGTTCTCTCTTATCTCCACCCACCGCCCAGCGCCCGATAGAGATTGATAAAGGCAACACGCTGCCGCTTTTGGACATTCACCAATTGCACTTGTGCTTGCAGCCAGTTTTCTTGCGCCAGAAGCACTTCCACATACGTTGCTTTAGCAGATTTATAGAGTTCTGTTGCTATATCCACCGACTCCTGTAAAACAGCAGTTTCCTGCGTTTTAAGTTTGTTGATGTCTTGGAGATTTCTGAGTGCCGTTAGTTCATTAACCACTTCCACATAGCCGTTTACAATGCTGCGTTGGTAGTGATAGAGCGCCTGCGTTTGCTGTGCTTTTGCCGATGAGAACTGTGCTTCTAAGCCTTGCCAATTCACAATCGGTGCAACCAAACCACCAAGAAGATTATACGCCAGTGAAGCCGGAGAGAGGAAGAGGAATTGCGGATCGAATGCCTGAAAACCAAGACCAGCGTTTAAGGTCAAGGTCGGAAAAAAAGCTGCTTTCGCGGCTTCGAGGTCAAATTGAGTGGCGCGAACAAGCTGCTCGGCTTCTCGAATATCAGGACGATTTTCTAGTAATCGCGACGGTAAGCCTAAGGCGATTTGTTCGGGAACACTTTGCACAGAAATTGTTTTTCTTCTTTGAACAGGCTGCGGAAAGCGCCCAAGCAAGAAATTGAGCGTGTTTTCGCGCTGCACAGAAAGTTGTTGGATTTCTTTTTCCTGCACCTGCAAACTCAGCACCTGTGCTTCAAACTGTTGCACAGCGAGTTCATTGGCGCGTCCGGCTTCTTTTTGGAGTTCGATAGTGCGAAGGGCTTCACGGTGCTTTTGAAGCGTGCGCCGAATAATATCCAACTCGTTATCAAGCGCAACAAGGTCGTAATAGACCATTGCCACTTCCGCAATTAACGACGTTGTAACGAAGCGGAGTGCTTCTACGCTTGCAAGGTATTGTGCCGATGCCGCATCATTTTTATTCCTGAGCTTCCCCCAAATATCCGCTTCCCACGACATTTGCAAACCAAGATTGATGTCGGGTAAATCAACAGGAACGATTTTTCCGGGCAAAATTTCGGTAGAAATATTTCCCGCGCCATCCATCGTATAAAGCCCGAATTTCCTCACGCCGCCTCCGATACCTGCTTGCAGTTTCGGCAAAAGTTCGCCTTTGGTAAAGCGTGCGTTTGCTTGTGCAAGCTGGATGCGCTGTAATGCCGCTTGGAGGTCAAAATTATTCTGAAGAGCAGTATCTATCAGTGCTATAAGCAAACTATCTTGGAACATTGCTCGCCAAGGCAGCGTAGCAATCGTGTTTGTGTCGGGAACTTCAGAAATCTTCGCGCTGAACGATTGCGGTATGGAGCGCGTAGGAATACTGACTGTCGTATCTAGGCTTTTGCAGGAGTGTAAACTGAGGAGTATAATACCAAAGGCGATAAAGCGATACAAAAAACTTTGCATAATGTCCTTGAATTATAGTGGTGAGTAGGTTTTTCATTTGTGATGCGAGGAGAATATCAACACAGCGTAAGAGCGATATACTTTCTTACAGTGTTTCCGTCAAAGCAAGTTCATCCGAGGCACCGTGCTTGCGCTGGTCGTGTAGCGTGGCAAAAATAACATACAAGCCCGGAACAAGAATAATACCAAAAACCGTTCCGAAAAACATACCGCCTGCCGCCGCCGTGCCGATAGTACGATTCCCGACCGCACCCGCTCCTGTTGCAATGAGAAGCGGGAGCAGACCACCGATAAATGCAAACGAGGTCATCAAAATCGGACGCAGACGCACCCGTGCGCCCTCGATTGCCGCTTCTGCAGCCGTTTTGCCTTCGCGGTGCTTCAGCGTGGCAAATTCGACAATCAAAATCGCATTTTTTCCTAGAAGTCCGATAAGCATAATCATTGCCACTTGCGCGTAAATGTTATTTTCCAGTCCTAAAACCGTGAGCAAAAAAAATGCACCGAAAATACCTGTCGGCAATGACAGAATAACGGGCAAAGGCAGAAGGAAACTTTCGTACTGCGCTGCAAGCAACAAATACACAAAAAGCAGACAAATTCCGAAAATAACAACGGCTTCGTTGCCCGTATTCACTTCGTCCCGCGAAATACCTGCCCAGTCAATATCAAAGCCACGCGGCAATTTCTCTTTCGCAGTTTCTTGTATCACACTCAAAACCGTGCCACTGCTTACGCCCGGCTTGCCTTCGCCGTTCAATTCTGCCGAGGGAAACATATTATAGCGCGTCATTTGGTCCACGCCATAACTTTTTTCTACGGTCATAAACGCCGAAAGTGGTACCATTTCATCACGTTTATTTTTCACGGTCAGTTTGAGTAAATCTTCCGGCAAAGCGCGGTATTCCGGCAATGCCTGCACCATCACTTTATACATCTGCCCGAAACGAATGAAGTTTGTGGCGTATTCGCTGCCCAGCAGGGTTTGAAGAGAACCCATTGCATTACTGACCGTTACGCCTTTTTGTGCAGCTTTGTCGAGATCAATGCGGACGGTGTACTGCGGAAAACTTGCATCAAAAATCGTAAAGGCGCTTGCAATTTCGGGTCGGGCTTTCAAGTCAGCGATAAATTGCTGCACGACGCTTTCCATCTGCTTCAAATCACCCGTTCCGGTTTTATCAAGCAACCGAAGCTCGAAGCCGCTTGCATTGCCGTAGCCAGGAACGGCTGGGGGTGGAAAAAACTCTATTCGTGCATCTTTAATGTGCTGTGTTTTTTCTTCGAGCAGTGCAATGACTTCTTCCACCGAAAGACGACGTTTATTCCAAGGTTTCAAGTTGATAAGGCACGTGCCGTAGGTTGCGCCTGTACCATCGGAAAGAATATTGGTTCCGGCGAGCGAAGAAATACTTTCAACTGCGTCAATATCAGCACCGGCGCGTTGAATGGCATTGACGACTTCTTTGGTGCGCTCCAGCGTTGCGCCCGACGGCGTTGTGATGCTGGCATAAAATGTGCCTTGGTCTTCATTCGGAATAAAGCCGGAAGGCAATATACGTCCCAGCAGGCCCGTTCCCACACAAAATGCTATCAGTACGCCAAAAGTAATCAATCGCCGCGAGATGATGCGCTCAAGAAGGCGTTTGTATTTGCCTTCCATTCCGTGATACCAAGCATTAAAACCACCGAAGAAGCGCGAAAGCCCTGTTTGCTTGTGTTCTTGTCCGTAGTGATTCCGCAAAATCAACGAACACAAGGCGGGAGCCAATGTTAAAGCAACAATACCCGACAGCACAATCGCAATCGCCATTGTCAGGGAAAATTGGCGATAAAAAATACCCGATGGTCCTTCCATAAAAGCCACCGGCAAAAATACCGCCGACATGACAAGGGTAATGGCGACAATCGCGCCGCTAATTTCTTTCATCGCTTCTTCTGCTGCTGTACGTGGACTGATAGAAGAATGTTCCATTTTTGCATGAACGGCTTCCACAACGACGATAGAATCATCCACCACGATACCGATTGCAAGCACCAACGCGAACAGCGTAATCATGTTCAAGGAAAAACCCAAAAATTGTATGAAGAAAAATGTTCCCACGAGCGACACCGGCACAGCAAGCACGGGAATCAAGGTCGAACGCCAATCCTGCAAAAAGAGGAACACGACCAATGCGACTAAAATAAATGCTTCTATCAAGGTTTTGATGACTTCACGCACCGACGCATCCAAAAAACGGCTCACGTCGTAGCTGATTTCATAATCCATACCACGCAAAAAGACGGTTTCTTTGAGTTCTTTCAGGCGTTTTTTTACGTTAGTAATCACTTCGCTGGCATTCGAGCCGGGAAGTTGTTTGAGCATAACAGCAGCGGTGGGTTTGCCATTGAGTTTCGCTTCAACATCAAAATACGTTGTGCCAAATTCTACCTCGGCAACATCTTTGATTTTCAAAATTTCGCCGGTCGTTTCTGAGCGAATCGGAATATTCTCGTATTCTTCTTTAGTGTTGAACTTACCGGTGTATTTCACTGTGTATTGCAGTGCCTGACCTTGTTTATCGCTGCTTTCACCGATTTTTCCCGGAGCAGCTTCAATGTTTTGTTCTCCGAGAACCTCGATAATATCTTCACTGGAAAGGTTATAGGCAAGCATTTTATCGGGTTTCAGCCAAATCCGCATGGCGTACTCTTTTGCGCCCAAAATATCCGCAAAGCCTACACCTTTGATACGTTTTAATTCGGCTAAAAGATTAATGTCCGTGAAATTATACAAAAATTTTTCATCCAGCGTAGAATCCGTGCTGTACACATTCAAATACATCAGCATTGCATTTTCTTCTTTGGCAATTTTCACACCATTTCTGATAACTTCTGCCGGCAATTCGCCCATAACGGCATTCACACGATTTTGGACATTGATAGCCGCAACGTCAGGATTGGTGCCTGTTTCAAAGAGGATTTGCACCACGCCAACGCCGTCGTTTCCGGCATCACTGCTCATATATTTCATTCCCGGAACGCCATTGATTGCGCGTTCAAGCGGGACGATGGCAGCTTTGGTAACGGTTTCTGCATTTGCCCCCGTATATTCAATCGTAACATTTACTTCGGGCGGGGCAATAGTGGGGAATTGCGTCATCGGTAATCGTGCGACCGAAAGCAATCCCAAAAGAACAATAATAATAGACACCACGATAGACAATATCGGACGATGAATAAATGTACCGGTCATAATACTGAGGTAAAAATGTGGTTCGGAGTGATTGAAGTTTTGCCCTCATCGCAGCCTTCTCCCAAAGGGAGAAGGAGAAAAAAATGCGTGGAATTTTGCTTCCTCTCCCTCAGGGAGAGGATTGAAGTGAGGGGTTGTTAATTACTATTCAGGATTATTTCTGTGCCGAAAACTGCGGAAAATCAACCACTTCGGGAATAATCTTTGCGCCGTCGCGGACGCGCTGCACACCTTCGAGAATAAATCGGTCATCGGCTTGAAGACCTGAGCTTACGACATAAAACTGCGGCAGCCGGACAGCAGGAAGAATTTTCCTCATTCGCACCGTGTTACTGCTATCCACAACAAATACATACAAATGCTCTTGCACTTCAATCGTAGATTTTTGCGGAACAAGCAGAGCATTCGGTATCTCGTTTTTAACCAACACTTTGCCACTGCTGCCATGCCGCAAAAGTCCGTTTGTATTAGCAAAGCGAGCGCGGAAGGCAATATTTCCCGTACTTTTATCAAACTCGCTTTCGGCAGTTTCTACCGTGCCGGAGTATTGATACATCATACCGTCCGCTAATTTCAACGAAACAGTTTGTGGCTTGCCGTCGCGCTTTTGGCGGGCATATTCCAAATAATCTTTTTCGGAAACATTGAAGTATGCAAATATGCTGCTGCTGTTCGAGATAGTGGTCAGCATTGTTCCTTCCTCGACCACGCTACCCATTTTATGCGGAATACGGTTAATAACGCCGGTAAATGGTGCTTCAATGTCGGAATAAGAAAGGTTTAGCCGTGCTTGCTGTTCGGCGGCTTGCGCTTCTTCGTATTTAGCTTGTAGTGCATCGGCTTTTGCTTCGAGAAGTTCTACTTCCGCTTGGGAAATAATATTTTTCTCGAAGAGTTTTTTGCTGTTCACAAGCTCAATCTTGACTGCTTTGAGGTCAGCATAAACACTTTTGGTCGTAGCTTCGGCTTGTTCTAAGTCATGGCGATAATGTTTATTGCTGATAATAAATAATTTCTGTCCGGCACGAACACTTTGCCCTTCGTCTGCCAGTACTCGTTCAATCGTACCTTTGACGCGGTTGCGGATTTCGACGTACTGCACCGACAGCAACTCCGCAACATATTCGTGATGGTAGGAAACTGTTTGTGTCCGTGGTTTGGTAACAGGGAATTTCTCCGTTTGGGTGGTCGGTTCGTGTTTATTACACGATATGGCGAACACAAGCAGTAATACCAATACCATCAATGGAATAATGCTTCTTCGGGAATATCCCGATGGTGGTGGTGCGTGTTGTTGAACTATTCTTGTACAACTCATAGTAGTAGCGTTTGGTAATGGTGATAAAACAGAAGCTATGCTATAATGACTGTCAGCGTGGAGATTGCTCGTCGTGAGAATGTGGAATAAGTGATTGTGCTTCCAAGAAAATATGCTTTACGTCGGGGTGTGCGGCACGAATAGCTCTATCAACGCGATCTATCGCAGAGGCAACGGCATCGGCAGAAAGATTCGGTGAAAAGTGCATTTCCACCGTGAGTAAAACTTCATGGGGACCAAAGTGCATCGTTAGCACTTTCCCAAGTCGCGTAACCGCGTGGTCTTGTTCTGCAATACGCCGAATATCAAGTTGAACACTTTTGCTTACGCCTTCACCGACCAAAAGACCTTTGCTTTCATAGGCAAGAAATACCGCTACCATGCCCAAAATGACACCAATAATGACCGATGCCGCACCGTCTAATTCGGGTATCTTGAGATATTGTCCGAAAAAAATACCTGCCATTGCGACGAATAAGCCGAGCATTGCGGCGGTGTCCTCAAAAAGAACGGTGAACGTGCTGGGGTCTTTGCTTGAGCGGATAGCTTCGATGTAGCCCATTGTGCCTTTAATCTTGCGGAACTCACGAAAAGCCACATACCACGCGCCACCTTCAAAGAGCATGGAGAGCGTAAGAACAATGTAGTTCAGCATCGGATTTGTGACGGGTTCAGGATGTTGAATATGCAGAATTCCTTCATATATCGAAATTCCGCCACCAAGTGCAAAAATGAGTATTGCTACAATCAGCGTCCAGAAATAGAGTTCTTTCCCGTGACCGAAGGGATGAAGGTCATCGGGCGGCTTAGTGCTGCTTCGTAAGCCATAGAGCAGTAAAAGACCATTGCCTGTGTCCACAAGCGAATGAACGCCTTCAGACAGCATCGCGGAACTGCCGGTAATGCCGGCTGCAACAAATTTTGTCACCGCAATAGCAGCGTTTCCCGCCATTGCTGCATAAATCACACCTTTTGAGCCGGAAGCCATAATACTTTGCTTTCGTAAAGTTCGACGTTTGTCATGTTCGATAGTGTTCAAAAAAAGCATCCCAACATTTTACCGTTGGGATGCCACGAGAAGTAAAACGTTATTTTACCGGCATAATCACGCTGTCAATCACGTGAATAACGCCATTGCTGCATTCGATGTCGGTCTTTTCGACATGTGCAGCGTCCACCATTACGGTTGAACCATTGACAGAAATTTTCGCTTCGCTGCCTTGAACGGTTTTCGCAGTTTTGCCGTTCAATGTAACCACATCTTTTGCTAGTACCTTACCGCTCACAACATGATACAAAAGAACTTTTTTCAAGCTTTCTTTATCTTTGAGCAAAACTTCGAGTTGGTCTTTTGGTACTTTAGCAAATGCCGCATCAGTCGGCGCAAATACGGTAAATGGTCCCGCACCTTTGAGGGTCTCTACCAAACCTGCTTCTGTCAAGGCTTTTGCCAGCGTGGTAAAGTTTCCTGCCGCTATCGCCGTTTCAACGATAGTTTTCGGCTGCATTGCTGTTGTTGCCGTTGTGGAGGCAGTATTTTGTGCGAACACGACCGATGAGGTGAACGCCAATACGAAAAAAGCGATTGCGAGCGACGCAAATGCGCCAAGCGGTTTGCGAATTGCAAATTTTGTCATAACAATGACCTTTAGTAAGTGAAACAAAAATGAACGCGCTCATAGACAGAGCATCGTTGTTTGCGCTGTAATCTGTGTTTTGTCAATGAGATTTCTGTACACACTAAAAACTATGCAAAGTGAGTCTCTTGCAGAAGAGATACCACAAAGACAGTTTTATATGCTATTGAAGCATATTATTAGTAGGAGTAACGAAAAGAGGAGATTATACGCCTTTAGGCGGAGGAGAGAGAATATCCAGCGTCGGCTGTAATGCAGAGGAAATACAGGGAGCAAAAATGAGGATGTCGGCGTTCTGAGGACTATGGGAGACTACCGCAGCTTGGGGAAGAGTGCTAAAGGTTATGGATGATTTTGTCAGTTCCGGTGTTTCATCCTGTTCATCCTGCTCAGGGAGAGCATTGTCAATGTGCAGAATATCTTCAAGAATAAATTCTACAACACTTTCAATTTCATTGAAGGACAAATCTTCGGGAACAGCATCGGGGAGAACATCCGCAGCATCCACACTAAGATTGAGGATGTGGAGCATCATAAAGATGCTAAAAAAACGATGGATGATATGTTGCCGGAAAAATTTCATAGAAAACAAAGATAGGTATTCTGAACGTTATTACCAAGCGCTCATTGAGCAATGAGATTCGATGAACCTTTATAAGGCTTGATGTCTAGAGTGTTTCCGTTAATGCCGGCTCTTCCTTGCGGTGAACCTTGTTTCTTCGTTCTTCGATACCGGCAAAGACAACGTACAACCCCGGAACAATAATCACACCAAAGACCGTTCCGAAGACCATTCCGCCCGCCGCCGCACTCCCGATGGTACGATTACCGATTTCACCCGCACCGGAAGCAATCATAAGCGGAATCAAGCCAGCAATAAACGCAAAGGAAGTCATCAAAATCGGACGCAAACGCTCGGTTGCGGCTTCAATAGCCGCTTGCAGAGGCTTTTTTCCCTGTCGGTGCTTCAACGCAGCAAACTCGATAATCAAAATGGCATTTTTGCCCAAAATCCCGATCAGCATAATCGTTGCTATCTGCGCGTAAATGTTATTTTCCAAGCGCAGCGCATACAAAAATGCAAACGCGCCGAAAATACCTGTCGGCAGTGATAAAATTACCGGTAAAGGCAAAAGAAAACTTTCGTATTGCGCCGAAAGCAATAAATACACGAACAACAATGAGATAGCAAAAATGACAAGTGCCTGATTGCCTGATTGCGCTTGGTCGCGGGAAGAACCAGCCCAATCATAGCCAAAACCTCGCGGAAGCTTACTTGCGGCTACTTCTTTAATCGCCTGAATAGCCTGACCGCTGGAATATCCCTTTGCCGGCTGCCCGTTCACCATAGCAGAGGTGTACATATTGTAGCGCGTGATTTGTTCCGGTCCATAGACTTTCTCAATCTGTAAAAATGCCGAAAAAGGGACAAGTTCACCGTTATCGTTTTTGACCGTCAGTTTCAAAATATCCTCCGGTTCGGCACGGTATTCGGGAAGCGCTTGTACCATCACTTTGTACATCTGCGCAAAACGAATAAAGTTCGTTGCATATTCGCTGCCAATCAAGGTTTGAAGTGTACTCATGGCATTCTCCGCCGAAACGCCTTTTTGAGCGGCTTTGTCACCATCAAGATTAAGCAACAGTTGAGGGAAACTTGCATTAAACGTCGTAAAGGCATTGCTGATTTCAGGACGTTTGTTTAATTCCTCCACAAACGCATTGGCGACCTCCTGCATTTTGGCTAAATCTCCTGTACCCGTTTTATCCAGTAATCGTAGCTCGAAGCCGCTTGAATTGCCGTATCCCGGCACGGGAGGCGGCGTGAAAAATTCAATCGTTGCATCTTTGATGTGCCGTGTTTTTTCATCCAATACTTTCATTAAATCTTTGTCGGATTCTTTGCGCTCTTTCCAATTTTTCAAGCTAATCAAGTTCATACCGTAAATTGACCCCGTACCTTCGGAAAGCAAACTATACCCCGACAGACTCGACACCGAATTCACCGCCGCAAGCTCCGATGCAATTGCTTGAACTTCATCGACTACTTTATCGGTTCGTTCCAATGTCGCACCGGTAGGCGTGGTAATATTTGCATAAATCGCACCTTGGTCTTCTTCGGGAATAAATCCCGACGGCACGATATTCCCCAGAAGCCCCGTTCCTACGGTAAAGGCAATCAATATGCCAAAGGTTACAACACGTCTGTTGGCGATGAGATCCAACAGCCGCTTGTAGCGGTCGGAAAGATTAGTGTACCATTTGTTAAAGCCTGCAAAAAAGCGTTCTTTTCGGGAAGGCAATGCACCGGGCAAATGTTTATGAACTTCGTGAGGATTTTTCAAAAATAATGCACACAAAGCCGGAGTCAGCGTTAGAGCCGTAACACCCGAAAGTACGATAGAAACTGCCATTGTGAGCGAAAATTGGCGATAAAAAATGCCTGTGGGACCATCCAAAAATGATACCGGAATAAAGACCGCCGCCATCACAAGTGTTATAGCGATAATTGCCCCCGTAATTTCGCGCATGGCGTGTTCTGTGGCTTTTCGTGCGCCCATACCGGAATGTTCCATTTTTGCATGAACGGCTTCAATCACCACAATAGCGTTATCTACGACGATACCAATTGCCAGCACCAGCGCGAAAAGCGTAATCAAATTCAGGGAAAACCCCAGCAATTGCATAAAGAAAAATGTACCGACAAGCGAGACGGGAACAGCGATAATAGGAATAATCGTTGAGCGAACATCCTGCAAGAAGATAAAGACCACAAGCGCAACCAGCACAAATGCTTCCACAAGCGTTTTCAGTACTTCGTAAATCGAAGCGTCCAAAAATGCCGATACGTCGTAGCTTACCGTATAATCCATGCCCGGGGGAAAGGAAGCACTTTTAAGTTCTGCCATTTTTGCTTTGAGATTACCAATAACCTCTTTCGCATTAGAGCCGGGGCGCTGTTTGAGCATAATCGCCGCAGAAGGCTTGCCGTTTTCCTTCGAGACAACTCCATAGCTTTGAGAATCAAAATCTACGTCGGCAATGTCGCCCAAACGCAAAATATCACCCGTTTCCGAGCCTCGAATAACAATTTTCCGATATGCTTCTTCGGTCGTAAATTTTCCGGTATATCGTAAGACATATTGCAGTGTTTGTGCGGCTTTGCCGGAGCTTTCGCCGATTTTTCCCGGAGCAGCTTCGACATTTTGCTTTTGCAGCGCACTAATGACATCGTTGGCGGAAATGTTATACATCAGCATTTTGTCGGGCTTCAGCCAAACGCGCATGGCATAATCTTTCGAGCCCACAATCTCCGCAAAACCGACACCATCAATCCGTTTGAGTTCTTTCAGAACATTGATGTCGGTGAAATTAAACAGAAATTTTTCGTCTAACAGTGAATCATTGCTCAAAATGTTGATATACATGAGCATACTGTTTTGTACTTTTTCAACTTGTACTCCTGATTTAATGACTTCTTGTGGCAGTTCATCAATGACAGTAGATACGCGATTTTGCACATTTACGGCTGCCGCGTCAGGATTTACACCGGATTTGAAGATAATTTGAACCACGCTCGTTCCATCGTTGCTGGAGACGGAACTCATATACGCCATTCCCGGAACACCATTAATAGCCCGTTCCAGCGTTGTAGCAACAGCCTTCACACACGTTTCGGCATTTGCCCCCGTAAAGCGCGTCGTTACGTTCACTTCCGGCGGAGCAATATCGGGAAACTGCGTAATGGGTAATTGGAAAAGAGAAATTGCGCCTAAGAGTGTTATCAAAATCGAAATAACAATCGAAAGAACAGGGCGGTGAATAAACGTGGAAGTCATAGTACAATGGTGATGATAAGAAAGTGTCTCATCAGCTACTCAAAAGGCAGCCGTTCCTTCACGAGAATAAATTCGTGACAATGTGGAGATATGCCTCAACGTAAGGACATAGGACATACTGTATGCAGAAGGATGCACCTCAGTTTGCCCCTAGGGCTGCTTGCACAGAATCGGCAACAATAAACTCTGCTTTAACCACATCGCCGCTTTTGATATTCTGTACACCTTCGTAAATAATGGTATCATTTTCTGTGATACCCGATTCTATCACAAAATAGTGTGGTAATCGCATTTTTGCCACGACATTGCGCTGTTCGACAGTTTTATCGGATTTCAGGACGAATACATAAAGTTTGTCTTGTAGTTCAAAGGTAGATTTTTGTGGAATAAGCATGGCATTTTTAATGTGTTCTTTGACGATAATTTTGCCGTTTGCGCCGTGCTTCAAGATTCTGTCGGGATTGGGAAATCGGGCGCGAAAGGCGATATTACCGGTAGAGCGGTCAAATTCACTTTCGATAATTTCAATACGTCCTTCCTGATTGTAGCGCGATTGGTTAGCCAAAACAAGACTGACACGCTTGGATTCAGGGTTGTCTTGCTCGGTGATATAATTCAAATAATCACTTTCCGACAGATGAAAATAGGCAAAAACTTCTTTGTTATCAGAAATAGAGGTCAGCATCGTTCCTTCTTCAATCAAACTACCCATTTTATGCGCAATACGATTGATAATGCCCCTATACGGTGCGGTAATCTTGGAGTACGAAAGGTGGATAGCAGCTTGTTCGCGGTTCGCTTGCTCTTCTTCAATTTTAGCACGGAGCGCGTCGGCTTTCGCTTCTAACATTTTTAATTCCGCTTTGGAAACGATATTTTTTTCGACCAATCCACGGACATTCGAGAGCTCGACTTCTACGGACTTCAAATCTGCAACAGCATTTTTCACCGCGGCTTCCGCTTTGTGGAGTTCTTGTTGATAGACGCGGCTGCTGACAGTGAAGAGCAGTTGACCTTCATGAACGGTTTGCCCTTCGTCCACATGGACTTTTTCAATGTAGCCCTTCACACGGCTCCGTACCTCAACGTATTGAACGGAAACAATCTCGGCAACATATTCATTTTCAAAACTGACTGTTTTGACGATTGGTTTGAGTACTTGGTATGATTCCGTTTCCGGCGTGGTGTGGTCTTTAGCACACGAAGCAACAAGTCCCCCCGAAAGAAGGAGACAACAAACGACTAGGAAACCCGACCTCGGACGGGAACGCGTTGGAATTATCGGTCCTGTGTGCTTGAAAAAAGAAGCAAGAGCGGCAGTAATGAGCGTGGAACACATAAGCATTTTATTAGGAAAATTTCATTGGTGATACGAATTCCGTATCATGGTCACGGCATGAAACGTTGAATTGAAAAGACAAAGAGCAATTGCAAAATACACAATACGTCCGTGCCATGCTAAAGGTTACGCACAGGTGTGATTTTCTCGCGCAGTAACTTCGCAACATATTTTTTCACATAGTAAAAATGAACCCCGCAGCCCCTTTTGCCCATAGACCACGGGGTTCGTCTCAAGAAATAATTGCCTCGGAAACAATTATTTCCGCTCATACACTCATATCCCATTACTGTATGGAGCATGATTGATTGAGTTTGCATATTACCTGCTGAAAACAATACCGTGGAGCATGTTGTTTGCACAGAACCGCGCGAATACTTGAGTATGGACAAAAATAAAAGCGCATCCGAATTACCTGTTGCGTATGGTGACGAAAACGCAAGCAGTAAGAGGAAGTAATCCCGATGCGCTTTAGAGCGTCATGGAATACGGGGTACAATGCAACGACTCAATAGAAAATCGTGCAAATAGGTGTTCTATTGCATTATTTCAGAAGGTACAAGAAGTGTAATCTGTCAGAAGCGGCTGTCGGTCTAAATCCGAAAGACAGCATGGAGAAGGCAGAAATCAGGAGGAACTGCTTTGAGAAGCGCCAGAAGATAGGTCTGTTTAAAAATAAAGCGTGAAGGAGTCTGTACAGTATGCAGGAAGGAAATCAGAGGAACTTTAACAACGGAGGTATCTTTACGAACATCAAGGTGATTTTGCGCCATCGGCAAGGTAATACTTGCCATAGCACGAGGTTTTTTAGCGGCAATAGGCTGTTTTTTTAGAGGTTTGTAGAAAGGATTATGATTATAGGCGTTTTCTCCGGCGCTTAAAGACAAATCATAGTTAAATGCTGCCGTGCGTACAGCAAGCGAGATAATAATTACCATCAACAAATACGCAGAAAAGCGATTGTTGCGAAATAATGATTGCCAGACTGCCGAAGAATTGTATGTCATGACGCGAGAAGAAGATGAAAAACAGAAAATAACAATTCCCGTTATATGCTACCTGTTATGTTCTGCAAATAATCAATTCTTTGAAGCGGTATTGCATATTTTCATCGACAAATCTAGGACAATCTCTCTTGAAATGCAAGAGGAAATCCAAAATTTTTCGGAAAACTTTTTTCATATTGCATAGTCAGGAATCCTGTCGTATATTGCAATTAGTCAGCATTACTGACATATTTTTTTACCTTATCCTCAAATACAATGGCAACACCAATATCCCCTGCAATTGCGGGCTATACCTACGGTAACGTAGCCCCGTCAGACGTAACACTCGCGGAACTTGATTTGCTTAAATCCACCGTTCTTTTTTCCAACGACGATGAAGCTGCGCTCCGTAAAGCAGCTACAATTCTTGCCGACCAAACCGATGCGATTCTCGACGTGTGGTACGGTTTCGTTGGTGCAAATCCCCATCTTCTGGCGTACTTTAGCAACAATGGCACACCCGATGCCGCATATCTCAGTGCCGTCCGCGCACGGTTCGGGCAGTGGATTCATGACCTTTGCACACGCCCGTTTGACCAAGAATGGCTGAATTATCAGCAGGAAATTGCACTACGACATCACCGTTCCAAGAAAAATCAGACGGATAAAGTTAGTGCCGCTCCTATCATCCATTTTCGGTATATTGTAGCATTTATCGTACCACTGACCGCAACTATCAAGCCGTTTCTTGCCAAGAAAGGAAACACACCCGAAGAAGTTGATGCAATGCACACAGCGTGGTTCAAGGCTTTGACACTGACGGCTATTTTGTGGTCGTATCCATACATTCGAGACGGCGAATTTTAATTTTCCCATGCAACCATTTTCGTACATACCGATTTCCTGTGACTTCTACGATATTTTAGAAGAATGTTCTATCCTTCGTCAAAACTGTGAGATTGTGTATTTTGCTGAAGATCACACACATACTGATAACGAATCAATACACTCCATAAGCGGCATTATTGCTGATTTGTATGCCCGCAATGGTGAAGAATTTATGATTCTCCGCGATGCAAGCGGAAACAACATCCAAATTCGTTTAGACAAACTCGTCTTTGTCAATGGCATCAATGCTCGTGTTCAATATGTGTGTGATATTCAGGAAGTATCACGAGAACTCGCATTACGAAAACTGTATGGCAAAACGCAAGAACACTGATTCCGTTGCATCGCAAAGACCGTCATCACCATTTAATCCCCAAACGCAAGTTCATAACGCCGAAAGTACAACCATTGCAGCTTTAGAGCGGCTCTCGGAAGCATTTCGTGTGTTGCTTTGGCGGACGGGAAAAGAGCATAAACTCAGCCCGATTGCCGTGCAAATTCTGACATTTCTGCGTTTTCATACGCCTGAACAATGCACGGTGGGATATTTGGCAACGGAGTTTAATATGACAAAGCAGACTGTGAGCGAAGCTGTTGTAACACTGGAATCACGAGGCTTTGTTGAAAAAAAAGCAAGCCTCAAAGATGCCAGAAGCCAAACGCTCGTGCTAACGCAAGAAGGAAGAAAACTTGCCGAAAGCGTCAGCACGTTCACTGCGCCTCTTGAAGAATCGCTCCTTCGCTTAGGTGAGACCGAGCGTGTTTCGCTTGTGAACGGACTTTTGTCGTTGGTGAGAATCTTGAATGAAAGCGGTATTGTTCAGACACAGCGAATGTGCTATACTTGTAGGTTTTATGCGGTTCATCATGCAGGCAATGAACAATATTGTATGCTCTTGGGGCAAGCGCTCCATTCTTACGGCACAATTGGCGCGGAACACACAATTCGTATAGACTGTGATGAACACGAGACGCGCAATAGCACGGCAACGTAAAACAGACACCTATAACCGTACAAAAAAAACACCCTTCATTATCGCATAAAATCACGATTTGGAGGGTGTTTTTCTTACTTTTCGTATTGTACTTATGCTTTACCGGCTCTTGCAAGTATTACTCCCCGCAGAACAAGGACTGCTGACAATGCCGCCGCCGTCCATGCACTTATACCGACAATCGGTACAGCCGAATGTTTTACGCCGATACCAACAAACGCCCACAGCAAAACCGCTACAAGAAGAGCGTCGCGCCGCGTTTCGGTAAGAATTGTTCCCAAAAGAACCGCAACGCCCAGCATAATCGCTGTCCAAACTTGTGCACTCACACCGAATCCATCCCACCGAATGTCGTAAAGCAGTGCCGTCGTGTTGGCAATAGTCGCCACGCAAATCCACCCCAGATAAATGCTAAAGGTAAAACGCAAACACCAAAAATCACTCCCCGTAAATTTTGTATTTCCTATACCCAAGCGAACGTACACCATCACAAGTGAAGCAAGTAAAACCAGCATCACTACGAGCGAGAGCGGATAAAAACCGTAATGCCAGAGAAAAATCCATGTGCTGTTCATCGCGCAACTCAGCAAAAACCATGGAAATATGGCTTGCAATTGAGAATTTGTGCGGTTTCGCGGTAAAAAAGAATATACCACAAAGGCAAGAAGGGCGGTATAAATGACGCTCCAAATCGAAAACACATACCCAGCCGGAGTAAAGTAAACAACAAAACTATCTGAGATTGCAGCAGTAGAGCGGTTATTAAGCGGTAACACGACAGCTAAGGTATTGACTACCAACGTCGTGATAACAGCCAAAGCCGTTATGACGGGGCGGATAATAGTATTGGTCGCAGAAGGTGGTTGTGCATTCATCATCAATTCCTTGGAAAAGTGGGGTGGAGGTTTTTACTGATGATATGGACGATGAAGCAGATGAATGCTTGTAGATTGGAGGTGGGAAATTGTGGCGGGGGATTTGACAAAAAATCCCTTGTCAAAAAACTTGACAATAAAAATTTTGTTACACAACCTCCAACGCCGGAACTATCTCCGTCGAAGCAAAACCAAGAATCTGCTGAAGATGAAACACTTCGTCGCAATCTTCAAACGAAAAGACCTGCTCGTCAAGCAATATCCAGCGTTGGCGCTCTTCGATAGTAAGATTTTCTATTGCGGAAAAGTAGTGCACAGGTACAGAAAAACTGCGCTCGTCGTCGAGGTAAATAGTGATAATATCTGGGTTGGCGGTATTGAGCGATGTGATAATTGCTGGTCGCATTGATAAAAAGAATAAAGGTTTTACATTCATTATTCCTGCACATTCTCCCGAAAATTCCCCTTAAAATTCCGTCCAATCGGCAGCGTCATACCACAAATATCCAGCGTGGATGCGGTGTAGGAGGAAATCTTTTTCACGGCAACGATGTACGAGCGATGGACGCGCACAAATTCTTCCGCAGGTAACATTAGTTCCAGCGCGTTCATGCTTTGTTTGGTAATGAGCTTTTGCAAACCTCCATGCGGCGTTTGAACGATAATTTGCACGTAATCTTTCAGGCTTTCGACCACGCATATTTCCCGTAAAAACACTTTCACCATTTTTCTCTCCACCCGAAAGTAGAGAAATCGCTCATCGGATTGCATCTGCGAAACTTCGCTACTCTTTGCTCCACGTGCGGAGATGATTTCCGGTAAATTCAGTCTGCGGGCGGCTTTTTGCACCGCACGAAAAAAACGGTCGAAAGAAATCGGCTTCATCAAATAATCCACCACATCCAATTCATACCCCTGCAAGGCGTATTCCTGATATGCCGTTGTCAAAATTGTCAAGGGCGGACGCTCCAGAGAGCGCAAAAAATCAAGCCCTGTCAGGCGGGGCATCGTAATATCCAAAAACATAAGCTGCACAGGCTCACCGCGTAAAGCCTCGCGCTGAAGCACATCGAATGCCTCCATTGCACTCCCACACGTGCCGCAAATGGAGAGCATCGGTAACATTCCGGCGTGTGCCTGCAAAACGTTCAGCGCACGTGGTTCATCATCAACGAGTAAACAGCGCATAGTGTTGTGGGGCTGAGTACATTCAATTTAATTCTTGTCTTTTTTTGTTTCGCTGTCGGATTGGAATTTAGGAAACATTTTCCGAGAGCCGACAATGGTTGCCAAGTCTTTGAAATCTTTACCGTCCACTAAAATTTTTTTGTGCTGTTGGCGGATAGCCGTAAATTCTTCTGCAATCGCTTCATAGCCACGTTCAGTCGGATAGCCGACAGCCACAACAATATTCCATTCTGCCTTTGCATCCGCATTTGCCTCAAAAACATTGTATTCGACAAGTAAGCCTTTTTCAGCAGCAAGTTTGTCCATCGCAAACCAATTTTTGACAATGTATTCGATAGCCTTTTCGGGCTTTGCATCGTGGGATTTGATAAAGGTGTATTCATAGACCTACACGTTTTTAGAAGAAGGAAACTGCTGTGCAGATGCCGAAACATTGCCAATGCCAAATTTTGCGAGGCTAAACACAATCAGCGCAAAAAGCATAGTTCGTTGGTTCATAATGTATTTTTCTCTGTTTGTGGTTGATAGTTTGAAATATTATGACTGACGTATAGCATTGGTGAATCTAGGTTTAACGTCAGAATGACAACAAAGGTTTCGCCTTCATCATTGATGCTCAAAGTATAATTCCGATGATACAGCAAATCTAAGCGTTTACGAACATTGCTCAAGCCTAAGCCTTTTGAGGAGGTTATCAGCGAAGTATTATCCTCACATATCACAGATGTATTGCCGTCATCGGGCTTGCTGTTTAATAAGCGGAATGTGAGAACACCAGATTTTATCGTTGTTTCAAGGCTTATCCAGGCTTCTTCCGTGCTAGTGCTGATGCCGTGTTTGAACGCATTTTCGACAAACGGCAAAAGCAGCAGTGGTGCTATTTCCGCGTCCGATTCATCCGCCCCATTCCACGCAAGCGAAACATCAACGCGCTCGCCAAAACGCAAGCGTTCCAACTCAATGTAATTCATTAAAAGTTCAATTTCCATGCGAAGCCCTACGCGGTCTTTTGCACCTTCGTAGAGCATAGTGCGAAGCATTCCCGACAGTTGCAATATAGCTTCCGAAGCGGCTTCCATTCCCGTGTATGTCCGCTCCAGTGTGAGAGCATAGACGCTGTTGAGTGTATTAAACAAAAAATGCGGGTGAATTTGTGCCTTGAGGCTTGCCAGTTCGTTTTCAAGATTTTTCTGCGTGAGGAGTTGGTTGTCGCGCTGTTTTTCGTACCAGAGTTTGAGGAGTTTGATACCAATAGCAAAACCTAGCACCGAACTTCCCCCTTTCACAGCTGTTGAAAAGGCAGCAAAGGTGGAATTCCAAGGCGGATCAAAGCCAAACACCTCACGAAGGGGGATAGCAATATAGAACGTAATCGGTATCGAAAGCATCACGGCGATTGCGTACGTAATAATGAACCCCAATCCAAAAGCGAGATACCGTTTTTGCAGGAAATATCCCAGAATCAAGACATAGAGCAAGCTATAAGTTACAAGCAGATGACAGGGCAAATACACCAATGTTTCCGTGAGCGAGAGCAAATATGCGGTGTTTACTCCCCAGAGCGTTCGTGGATTTTCGTTGGCTATTTTCACGGCATAAAGCCATGATAAAAAGAGCCACCACCACAGCCAAAACAAGCCATGTCGGGCAATACGCCAAGAGCGGGCATTGGAAAAGACGAGATTGGTGAAGAAAGTTTCCATGCACCAAAGCTACACATTTTTTCTTCGTCCAAAAGGAGAAATTCGCCGAACGGCAGAAAATCATCGCCACACAACAACAACCTTGGTATCTGCTTGTACGCATGTTCACGGCAAGCGTGTTACCAAGACTTTATCCACGCGCCTTCCGTCCATATCAACAACCTCAATTCGTAAACTTCGCCACTCAAAATGCAACCCTTCACGTGGTACAGCACCGATGCGCTGCATCACAAAACCGCCCACCGTCTGGCAACCCTGTGATTCTTCGTCGTCTAAACGCGAAAGATGGAGCGCATCGGCAAATTCATCCAGCGCAAGCATCCCGTCAATCAGTAACGTACCGTCTTCACGTTCGATAATTGGTTTGTATTCTTTGTTATCGGCATCAGGAATATCTTCAAAAATAGATTCCAGCACGTCGTCAAACGTTACTAAACCTGACACAGATCCGTACTCATCAACGACCAACGCAAGATGCGTTCCTGTTTGCTTGAACAATTCCAATACCTTCAAAGCAGGTGTCGTTTCTAATACAAAAAGCGGCTTTACCAGCAGTACCGTCACATCGAACCTCACTCCCATAACGACTTGTGCAAGAATATCTTTACTCCGCGCCACACCAACAACTTCATCCAACGAACCACGCGAAACAGGAAAAAATGAATACGGATTATCCGCAATCGTGCGGCGAAGCACATCCGGCGTTTCATGAAGATCGAGCCAAACAATAGAAGGACGTGGAGTCATCAGCATCGTAACAGTGCGGTCTGCCAAACGGAACACACGGTTGATCATATCTTTTTCGGTTTGGTGGAATGTTCCGGCTTCCGTACCCTGTTCAATCAAGACTTTTACTTCTTCTTCCGTAATGATAGGCTCTTGAGGCTGCGGAATACGCAAAACCCGCATAACAAAACCCGAAGCAAGACTCAGAATACGAACAAACGGCTTTGTCCAACGTGATAAACGGTGCATTGGTCGCGCCACAAACCGCGCCAAAACTTCAGGATGTGCAAGGGCAATGCGCTTCGGTACGAGCTCGCCAATGATAAGCGAACAAATAGTAATCACCATCACCACGGAAGCAATTGCCACTGCCTCGCCGTAGGGAGTTATCCAAATAATACCATTCAAAATCTTACCCAGTTCATCGGCAATCGTCGCTCCGCCGAATACTCCGGCAAGAATCCCGACTAGTGTAATGCCAATTTGCACCGTTGAAAGAAATATATCGGGTGATTGGGCTAATTCCAACGCTATACGTGCTTTTGCATCACCTTCATTAGCAAGTTGCTGCAACCGCGCTTTGCGTGCCGAGACAATCGCCATTTCTGCTAACGCTAAAAAGCCGTTCGCAAGGATAAGCAGAGCAACAAGGATAATTTCAAGACTGAGAATACTCATTGGATAAGCTCCGATGAAAATATCGCCTCACTTCGCGCCAATACCGCCCGAATAAACGGCTCTTTTGCTGCAGTGTAGGCAGCTTTGTCATCAGCAAATTCTTTTGCCAAACGCAATTTCAGCATTTGATATTCCTCGCGCAACGCTGCATTTGTACGGAGTGCATCACGAAAGATGAGATGATTTCGTTCAATGTCGCTTCCCGTCTGAACGCCGTGCAGATGTACTCGTAATGAGCCGAGCGGTGATTTCACAAAATAGCGACGCATCGGGATTTCCGCTTCATACTTCGGAACGTAGGTATAGCCTTGTTTTGCGAGTGTTTTGATATGTTGCTCAATGACCAACAACGACGAAGCGGAAAGTAGAATATCTATGACAGGCTTTGCGGCAAGCCCTTCAACAGACGTACTGCCGATGTGTTCGACGGCAACGTCAATCGGCGCAAAGGCATGAAGGATTGTCTCACGCTCTTCTTGAAAAAGGCTCTGCCATACGGGGGAATAAGGTTTGATGATGACTTGGGGCATGATTCTTTTGTGAGGGTGAAAAAGTTCACAATATACGTCAAAATTAGACTTGCAGACCATATTGAACAAAGCAAATCTATACAACAATGCCGAGCGACAGAATACTATCACTCGGCATTATCTTCTTTGCGCACACTCAATCAGTTTATGCTCTCATTTTTATCGTACAAATGAAGGTTGAAGTGCAGGCAGTGCGGCAGTGCGTTCCGAACGGTAGAACAAAATGGCTAATCCCACAAGCCAGAAAATCCATACGGTATTGGCAATAATATTTAACACCGCAAACAATGGTGCGCTGGCGCCGCCGAAATGCTCTCCCGCGCTTAGAACTGTCAATACGCCTGTCGCATAGCCCGTCCAAACCAAAATCCGCGAAACCCGCTCCGAAGCTACACCCGCTTTCCCGAATTGCCACGCCAGTACAATCGTCCACGCACCCATGCTCAGGAAACCCAAGTGTTCGCCGACGGTCATACCCAGATAGCGATTCAGTGTTTCATACATGAGCGCGAGTGCTTGTTTGCTTGTTTCGGCAGTATTTGGAGCAAAATACGCATGAGCAATCATCGGAATCGTAAAGACCCAGCGCGAAAAACCGATTGCTTGGAAAATTGCCGTTGCCGTGCCGAGTGACAAGAGCGCCGAATTGCCTTTGGAAGCCGCTTCATTGCTTGCAAAAAAGCGAACAAGCGCGACACTCAGCGGAATTGCCGTGAGTGCCGAGAACAGAAAAACATAGTACGTCGGCACAATTACCGATTCGTGCTGCAAAAAAAGTTTCAACGCATAATCGGCGGGTTGCCGGAGAATATCGGGAAATTCAAAAACAGATTGCAAAATGAAAAAGGGAGCTGTTACCAGAATTGCTTCCAATACTAAAAACAATGCAAGAGTGCGAGATTGTATGCGGGATGAAGTAGGCATAATCGTTGAAAAATAGAGTAAAAAAAATTGAAAAGCATAAACGAGTGATTGGTACTCTTGGGTGCTGCCGTCAGTTTGCCGTTGTTGGTATGGAGTTACTCGTCTGATTTCCACCCGACGACGAGACAATACACCATCACAACGGCGTATCTACGGTCGCCAGACAAATCCGAGATTGAGTCCGCCCGAAAAAAGATATTCCTGCGTTGCCATATTCGGATTTGATGCGGCGACGGCACGTTTTCCCACGATACCAAGTCTGAGGGCAAAGCTATCCGAAAGTGTGTACTCTGCGCCTGCTTCGGCGGAAAGGAAGAGAGCAAATCGGTCATAGCCGATGCCTCGTTGATTGTCGGTCGAAGTCCACGTATTTTGTGTGTTGACAAACAATGCCTTTGACCGAACTAAAAAGACGCTTGGTACGGCACCACCCGTTGCAAAAAACGTCCACTGGCGGTCGTGTCTGAAACGATAAGTGAGGAGTATCGGTATGTCAATATAGCCGAATCGGTAGGACACATAAGATTCGGAAGGGCTTTGCTGCGCGGGTGCAGACCAGTTGAAGATTGCCGTCTTGGTTTGATAACCGCGATTCGCGTAGGCAAAACCGACGGACAGCGACCAGTTCTGTGTGAAAGCATACTCCGCCGCAATGCCTGCTGTGAAGCCGATTTGAGCGATTTCGTTTGCATCGCGGTTTTCTGCTATTTCGCGTTCGTTGGCGGTGGAGACCAAGGTGCGGTAGCCTATCTCCGGTGCGAACGATACACGATACATAAAGCGTTGCGGCATATTCTCGCTTTGTTGCTGGGCGAAAAGGCATTCATGCAGTGCGAGAATGAGAAGGGCAAGAATAAATTTTTTCATGGTAAGCTGTTGATATAATTGGTGAGTAAAGCGATTCCTTCGTCGTCACGCACGGTGCTGCCCAAGAGCGGCATAAAACCGCTTTGCATAAAAGCAAGGATTTGGTCTTTTCTCGTCGCAATGCCGGTGCTTTCGTAAGGGGTCTTGTATTCCAAAAATAGATCTTGGTTTGCGCAAAAGCCCGTGGGGCTGTGGCAATGAGCGCAGTTGATGTCCAAATATGCTCTGGCGCGGTCTTGCACCGACAGTGCGGGATTTTTATCGTTGGGCAAGGTGCGAATGCGCAGAAGGTCTGTCGATATAAGAAATCCTCTGGCTTGGAAGTTGTGCAATTGGCTTGTTTGTGTATCGTTTTTGGTAATCTGTATATTCAAATTTTGCGCCTTCGGACCAATCGGCATCAGTTGTCCGTTAGATTGGTGGCAGGTCGCACATTCACGATTGCTGGGAACATGGTAGGAAATGACTCTGCTCACACCTTTTTCGTCCATCCACTGCACGTTTTTGTCAAACCCGCTTGTTATCAGAGTTGCATCGGTTTGTGTCTGGTTCCAAAGGTAGGTCGCCGCGTTCCACAAGCCATTACGTTTGACCAAAAGCCGCGTTTCGACAATGGTTTTGCCTTTACTTGTGTCGCGTTTGTCGTTGAAGTAATAGAACGTTTTAACAATAATGGTGTTATCGGGGAAATTGAGCAAATCGTCGCCCATTGAGGTCATTTGCGTTCCCGTGGGTAATTTTATTAATCGCTGCTTTTCTGCGTAGTCCGTAAATAGTTGAGAGGAAAGGGTGTAGCCAAAATATCCTTCCGATGCAACAAGATTGCTCATCGTGCCTTGGAAAATACCGTACGCCGACAAACGTGGAGAAAACTCTCCATCGTTCGGGGCGGTCGCCAGTCCGTCGTTACCACAGGATTGTACAACGACGCAAAAGAGTAGGAGTGTTACGATACGCACAATAGGAAGTGTGCGGGGCGTGCGGGTTATACGCTCCTGCGCAAAAAGCAGTCGTTCCGATTTTTTTGTCGCGATGGTTTTTGTGGTAGTATGTTTCATGGCGATGTCCGCAAAGTGTTAATGAAAAAGAGATGTTCTCAGGCAAGAAGGCATGACACGGTGCAAACGTTACAAATGCTGCTGTATCTACATTCTATCGTAAGGGCATTCTGTTTGACCAATGTTCATGGTACAAAAATGCGAACCGCCCAACTTCTGTGCATGAACTTGGGTTAATAAATCGCAAGGAGAAAAAAATTATTCTTCTGCAAGCCGTTTACGAATACGGCTGAGAGCTTGAGGTGTGATGCCGAGGTAGGACGCAATCATGTATTGCGGAACGCGCTGCATAACTTTCGGGCGTTCTTGCACAAGGCGTTGATAACGAGTTTCGGGGTCTTCAAGCAGCATGGAGGCAAATCGCTGTGAAACAAAGATGAATGCTTGTTCGGCAAGGATGCGTCCAAGTCGCTCAAATTCTTTGTGTTCGGCAAAAAGAGCATTCATGTCGTGATGAGAAATCAGCAAGAGGGAAGTGTCTTCCAGTGCTTGCAGACTCATTTGCGCGGGCTGTTGCGTGAGAAAACTTTGGTACTCGCTGCAAAAACTCCGCTCGAAATGGAACTGCCGCACGTGTTCTTCGCCTTCCACATCGTAGAAGAGCCTCAGTAACCCTTCGTTAATGAAGGCAATATGGCGGCACGTCTCGCCCTGACGCACGAGAAATTCTTTTTTAGGGAGGTGTTTTGGGGTGAGTTTGGAGCAAAATATATCCAACGCTTCTTGCTGTACGCCGAAACGCCGCATGAATTCTTGAATATGAGAAAAATGTGGCTCGGTGTGCATAGCAAGTAATAGGAATAATTTTGAGGTTTGTGATGTTCATGTAGTGTAGGCACCCAGACGTAAAAGTTTTCATCACAGGCGGGTTGATCACTGCTCTCAACTTGTCTGCGCAGATAGTTTAAGATAATTTCGTGCAGAAACTTATCTCTGTTAAGTGCTGATGTGTTCGACGGTAATATCAAACGATACGAAGGTGTGAAGAATTGCCTCACATTCCTTGTGAAAAAGACTCTGCCATTCGGGATCATAAGATTTGATGATGGCTTGGGACATAATTTGTGTGTAAACGTAAAAATACGAACTAACAGCCTTCCAAAATAGGCTGAACAAGGCGACCAAGCAAATTGAAATTACTACAAATTTCGCCCAACAACACAAAACCATCGCTGAATTACTGCAACTTCGCAGGCATGAACTATTGAGCAGTATAAAAATCCACTTGGGCGAAAAGCACTCTGTTTATGCTTACGCAATGTGTAGTTTTGTGGTGTAACAATTATTACTGACACATTTTTTTTCATTTGTTATGCGTATCCTTGGATTGTTTCTTATACTTTTTTGTGCAAATATCACCCTTGCTTACAGCAAGCATTTATCAGGTTCAGAGGTAATTACGGTAATGGATTTCGTAAGAACTCATAAGGGCAAAGAAGCCGAAGCGCGGTATTTTTACGAAAACAACTGGCTTGTTTTTCGGAAAGAGGCATTGAAACGTCGATTTATTGCGGGGTATCAGCTTCTTTCGGTGAAAGATTCCAGCGCGGATTACGACACTATTCTCATCACACATTATGCAGATTCCGCACAGTTTGCAGCTATTGAAAAGCGATTTACCGAAGTGATGAAACAAATCCAACCGCAAGGATTAAAGCTGCTTAATAGCCTTAAACCCCGTGAAATGACGACGATTGTACGGAGTATAGAGGGGAAATCCGTATATTTTGGTGCGACCGAAAACAAATAACATATTTTACTATTACTTGGCTCAATAATACTTGGAGAAGCAACTATGTCCAACGCACTTTCTCGCCGCAAATGGCTTCAATCATCGCTTTCCGCCATCGGTGGAGCAGCACTCGCAACCGCACTTCCAAGCACCATGCAAGCAAAATCCTTTGAAGCCGCTTGCCACGCAAGCCCGCGTGAACTTGCTCTCAAAGACGAAGGCTGGCTGCTGTTGGGCAGCAACGAAAATGCTTACGGACCAAGCCCCAAAGCCCGCGAAGCTATGTTGGAAGCTGTTCAGCGCGGTAATCGGTATGCAAATGTGCAACCGCTTGTACAGGATGTAGCGGCATTTCGCGGCGTTGCACCGGAAAATATTGTGGTAGGAGCAGGAAGCGCAGAAATACTTGGCTTGGCGGCACTCGCCTTCGCAAAACCCGGAACGGATGTTATTGCGGCAACGCCGACGTTTTTTGTTCTTCAAGCAATGGCGCGGCGCACTGGGGCAAATGTTGTGGAAATCAGTCTTGATGCGGATTTACGGCATGATTTGTCAAAAATGGCAAGTGCAATTACACCCAAAACAAGCGTTGTCTATGTGTGCAACCCCAACAACCCGACGGGAACAAAGCTGGAAGGCTCGCGGTTAAGCGCTTTCTGCGAAGAAGCAGCGAAAAAAGCAATCGTGGTGGTGGATGAAGTCTATCACGATTTTCTGACCGACACGCAAAAAGACCCAAGTATGATTCCGCTTGCCGCGCAGAACCCGAATGTGATTGTGGTGCGTTCGTTCTCGAAACTCTACGGATTAGCGGGGATGCGGGTTGGGTATGGTATTGCGCATCCTGAAACGGTGAAAAAACTCGTTGCTCTTCAAGCCTGGAGCGCAAATGCGATTTCGCAGGTTTCAATGGCAGCAGCACAGGCTTCACTCAAAGACCAAGCGTTTATCACGATGGCAAATGGAAAAATTGCCGAAGGGCGTGAAATCGTGAGTTCGTACCTGAAAAGCGAAGGAATTTTTCACCCGCAATCCTTCGCAAACGTGATTTACTTTGAAACGGAAAAATACCCGAAAGATTTTGCGAAACTCATGGAAACAAAACAAGTGATTGTGCGGGACGGGACGGCACTCAATCGTCGTTTCTGCCGCGTGAGTATGGGGACAACGGAGGAAATGCACAAGTTCGTGCAGGTCTTGAAATCGCTAAAAGCGTGATAAATACTTACTGCAATGCTTTTTTCTCTCAGATTTATCCAAGTAATTTGAAAATTACTTTTTCAAATTACTTGGAAAAAATGCGCTCGTACAACAAAATGTTCACCCGCTTTTCATATACGATTCACTTTTTCCTCAATTACGATGAAAACCATCTTTTTGCTTTTCAGCCCTGTGTTCATTTGCCTGAGGGCATTTTCACTTCAAGCACAAGATTGGGACACAACGGCGACAAAGTTTTGGACAACACACCGATTTGAACGCGCTGAGATTCGCTCCTCGAAAGACAACACACTTCAACCCGCCGTTTTTCGCGTAACAAGTGCTGTAACACCACAGCCACTCTTGGTTTATCTGCATTCGTGGACGGCAGATTATCAGCAGATTGATTCGATGGCACTTATCGCAAAAGAACGAAATTGGAATTACATTGCTCCGAATTTTCGCGGTCCGGGCTGGAATCCTCAAAGTTGTGGTAGCGAATATGTTATTCCTGATATTGACGATGCGATTGAGTTTATGCTGAAAAATGCGAATGTGGATAGACAAGAAGTGCATATCTATGGTAGGTCGGCGGGCGGACACGCAGTGATGCTGGCGTACATGAAATTGAAATACCCGGCAAAAACATTCAGCGCGTGGGTCGGAATTAGTAACTTCATTGATTGGTACTACGAAACAGGTGTGCGCAAAGTACCACAGCATAAGCAGCTTATGATAGCAACGGGCGACACCGCCAAGCCCAATGTTGAGGAAATGAAAAAACGCTCGCCAATTTTTCAACCAATGCCCACAAACCGCAAAGGTGCACGATTGCTGCTGTACACAGGTATTCATGATGGTTACGTCGGTTCTGTTCCCGTTACGCAGTCTATCAATTTTTACAACCGTCTTGTGCGTGAAACTTTTCCCAAAAGCTCATCAGCACTTGTTTCGGAGAGCGATATTATTGAATTGCTTACCAAACGAGCGTTTCCGAAAAAAGCTCCCGAAGGTGCACAAACAATAGACGGACGACAAGTTCATTACAAAAAACAACAGGGAAATTTTTCCGTTACCGTTTTTGAAGGTGGGCATGAAATGCTCATCAATACTGTGTTGCAAACAATCCTTGAGAAATAAGTACTCATCAAAATCATTTTTTTTACTCTTTTTACTCAATTCCATGAAAACTATCCTTTTGGCTCTAAGCCTCTTCATTGCTTGTTCGGCAAGCACATTTGCACAATCATCGCAGACGACCACAACTGATGATATTGCTGCTATTACCAAAACGCTCAACTACTATATCGAAGGCGGCACAAACCGTGATTCTGCGACCTTTGCAAAAGCATTTATGACCGACGGACAAATGCTTTTTATGCGGAATGACACGCTCAGAATCGTACCTCTGAAAGAATTTGTTGCCGGAATGAAACCGGGCGAAAAAGCAAAACGCATTTGCCGTATTGCCGGAATCCAAATAGCAGGGACGGCTGCATCGGCACGGCTTGAACTCGTGTATGATGATTTTACCCTTGTAGATTTCATGAATCTACTCAAGACAAAAGACGGTTGGAAGATTGTCGGTAAAATCTTTGCCCGCGAAGATAAACCGAAAGACCAAAGCGCAGCACAGACAAAGAAATAAGCTCAGGCGTTGGGTGTTGATGCAGTTTTTCCTACTTTAGGCATACAGAAACATTGTACACTCTTTTACAACACCTCAACGAGAACACCCCAATCAGTGTACGGCTATTGCGTAATGTTGTAGATTGTCGTTGCGGAAGAATAGAGTAATTGCCTGAATTTCCAATGCCTTTTGCGAATCTTCTTTGGTTTTCGCACGGATTTGTGCAGATTCGCGGTGTATTTTTTGTGTTCATATACTTCGCTGTTTTTCTTTGCGCTATGGAAATTTGGGTACAAACCGCATCAATGCTCGCTCTTTTGTCATTTTCCGCATTGTGCATCTATGCAGTGGTTACACTGAAGGATGTACGCCGAACCTTACGTCTTGTCCAAAACATCGAAACCTCTTTGGAAAAATTACCGTCCGAATTAAAGGAATTTCGAGGACGGCTCTTGGGGACATTAAAAAATATGGAAGATACAACGAGAAATGTTGCCCAAATCTCCCAAAAAATTAACGATGATATGCAATCTTCCAGTGGGATTTTCGCTGAAATCGAAGCCCTCACCAAGCAAATTCAACGCCTTCGGGAGTATTTACAAACAGGGATCGTACAGCCTTTGGGGAATCTCGCCATTACTATCAGTGCACTAAGTAAAGGAGCAGAGGTCTTTTCCGATACTTTACGTAAACCACGTCGGCAGGAATAGGTTGTATTTTTTCACATGATTAAATTTGCATGACGGAATAAGTGTTGCTATATTCCCATTTTGCAGCATTTTCCGAAAGATTTCTATGATTTTTACTATTGTGGCATTGCTCTATCTAGGGACAGTGCTGGTGATGAAAACCCGCGTTCATCACTCTATTGTTACAAACCTGTGGTTTCAACGACTTATTGCCGCGTCTAGTGCTTTTTTCATGCTGGGAGGAACGCTCGCTCTTCTCTTTGTCATTATAAAAAGCATGACGCTATTTGTTGCCGATATAGCCCTTGCGTCCTTCTTTTTCGGCATGGCAAATATCGGATGGATAGCAGAAAATTTCGACGATACTTTCGACAGCGCCGGCGAATGATAATGCCTTCAAACCTTTTTCTCAAAAAAAACAGCCCACCATCAACTTGTGATAGTGGGCTGTTGCATGTATTGACTTTTGGGAAAAAGAAACCGCTTACCAGTTCAATACGGCTTATTTACCGACAACGGATTTTACTTTTTCGGTCAATTTAGGAAGAACTTCAAAGGCATCACCAACAATGCCGTAATCCGCAACTTGGAAAATCGGCGCGTCTTTGTCTTTGTTGATTGCGACAATGACTTTCGAGGATGACATTCCCGCAAGGTGCTGAATTGCGCCGGAAATACCGGCAGCGATATAGAGTGTCGGGGAAACGGTTTTACCTGTTTGACCGACTTGTTCGCCGTGCGGTCTCCAGCCTGCATCTACAACCGCGCGAGAAGCGCCAACTGCTGCACCAAGTGTTCCGGCAAGACTTTCAACAAGATGAAAGTTTTCCGGTCCTTTTAAGCCGCGACCACCGGAAACGATGATGTCTGCTTCTGCAACGTCTAATTTACCTGTGTTGCGGCTTACCGATGTAACCGTTGCTTTAACATGAGCATCTGCTAAATTCGGCGCGAAATCGCGTGCTGCGGTTGTCGCCGGAGCATCTGATTTTTTTGCTGTGAAAACATTTGGGCGAATGGTAACGACTTTTTTTGCTGATGTAATTTTCGCTTTGAGCCGAGCTTTGCCGGCGTAAACGGGGCGCGTCACAACAAGTTCACCACCGATGAGTTCATGCGCAATTGTATCCGGTGCGAGACCTGCTTCAAGTTTAACTGCAAGGCGCGGAGCGATTTCTTTGCCGGTGGACGATGCCGGAAGGAGCACAACATCCGCATTTTCTGCTTTTGCTGCTTGCGCGATCGCTTCGGCAAATGCTGATGTGGACTGCTTTTCAAGCAGTGCGTGTTTTGCCACAAGGCAATCGGTCAAGCCGTATGCACCGGCGCCAGAAACGTCAGCGCCGCCAATGACAAGACCAACGACAGAGCCACCGGATTGTTTTGCAAGAGTTTGTGCTGCGGTAATGGTCTCAAAAGCAGTTTTTTTGAGTGTACCGTCGAGCGTTTCGAGATAAGCAAGAATTTTCATAATCAATTGAAAATAAAAAGTAATATGAAAGCAAATTAAAGTAAATATCGCATACCAACGTTGAGAAGCCTTAGATGACTTTCGCTTCTTCATGGAGAAGTTTCACGAGTTCTGCAATATCACCATCGGAATCGCCGAGAACTTTACCTTTGCCTTTGGCTGGCGGCAATTCTAACGCGACGATTTCCGTACGAGAAGCAGCTGCCGAAGCGGGACGCTCTTCAATCGGTTTAGATTTTGCTTTCATAATATCCGGTAATTTCGGATAACGCGGCTCATTCAAGCCTTTTTGCGCGGAGACAACGGCAGGGAGGCTCGCAGCAACGGTTTCTTTGCCACCTTCGATGTCACGTTCAGCAGTAATGCTGCTTCCGGCAATATCGAGTTTTGAAGTAATCGTAACCGACGGCATATCGAGAAGTTCTGCGACCATCGGGGCAACTTGGAATGAGTCAAAATCAATGCTTTGGCGACCAAACAGCACGACATCAGGCTTGATTTCTTGTGCCACAGCCGCAAGGTTACTTGCGATAACGAAGGAATCAGCACTGTCGGATTTGACCAAAATTGCTTTATCAACTTGTAATGCAAGGGCAGTGCGCAAAACGTCTTTTGCACCATCACCACCAACGGTAACAGCCGTTACGGTTCCGCCGTTTTTTTCTTTAAGGCGCAATGCTTCTTCGAGGGCGAACTCGTCGTAGGGATTCATAATGTACTTTACGCCTTTGCTATCAATAGACTTACCGTCTGCGCCGACGACAATTTTAGTTGTCGTATCCGGCACCTGAGAAAGACCAACGAGGATATTCATGAAGTGGGTACTCCTGAAATGATTACATGATGAAAAAAGTAGATAGGATGCGTTTTTGCAGTAGTTGATGTATAAACGGTTGAGGCTGCAAATTTACAAAAAAAATTGCAGTACGGGCAAGGGATTTCGCACAAAGCGAAATTTTTTGTTGGGAAAAAGAAGACCATTTTTTGAATATATCAGAACCAATGAAGTTCGCTAAGTATTCCGAATGTCGGCTATTGGACTTCTATGTTGTTTATGAAAGCAAAAACTGCTTGGTCATGTCATAAGTTTATTTGAAACGATGGTGAATATTGATAATTGGCGCTGATACAAATCCCAATGGCGAAGTAGCTGGGGCAAAGAGACTTGCTAAACCAAGCGGTGAAAACTCTATATTGGTGCGACTCGCAATATCATCGAACCAAGAATGACCATGTTCATGAATTCCTATTTTACCGGAAACCTTTTTGAGCGCAGAATTTTCGATAAATCGCGCCCTTGCATCAGGAATTTGATTTAGCAACCCAATGAGAAATCCGGTACTCCACCCAAGCAAAGGTAGCGTAACGAATGATTGCAAGCCAAGCAGACCTCCGGCAGTCCTTGGTACAATAAGGGCGGCAAGAGCACCCAGTCCTGCTCCTATTGCTTCGGAGGAACGGAGAGAAACTTCCTGTTCGTAGGAAAAATCATGATGACTGAGTATTGCGCTACTTAATGCAAAACCGCCTATTTGGGTTGCTATTGCAATTGCGCTGACAATAGGAAAATGCTCTACGCCGGGAACAGGAATACTCAAACCAAGAGCAAACGGCAGACCGAATCCTGCTTTTCCCAGACCATCGAAGACCGCACCATTGCCGCCAGTCATTGGTCGTTCTTGTTGTATAGCTATCTGATACCCCGCGTAATAACCCAGTCCAGTGCCGAGAACAGCAGAAATTCCCATTGCTCTCAGGGGCAAACTTGCGGGTGCAGTCGGAACAAACGAAAAAAAAGAATTAGCTTGTGCTTGAGCAGGCTGAATACCCAAAACAAGTGGCAACAGCAAACCAATAATTGTCCCCGAAGACCCGCCCCCCAGCAGAGTTCGCATTTGAGCATGATTAAAGCCGAGCATATCGGGTAGCCTGAGCGTTATACAGGTTCGCGCCAAAGCTAATGCCGAACCGACAGCGTGCATCGCAAAAAAATTCGGGTTTGTTTCGTCTTCAAAAATGCTATAGAGTGCCATACCCTGAGGAATCGCCCAAGTTGCACCGTCTATTATTAAGTCTGACGTGGAACGAGTATAAAATGGCTGCGAGAGTGCGTAAAGGGATAGAGCTAAATTGCCACCCATGACCAGCAACGGAGCGGCTATACGCAGAGAAGAAAATGACGTTGGGAAAAAATTCTGTGTTTGTGCCTCCGGTAATAATGGACTAAACAGCGTATTGATGCTATAAATATCTGCAAGTTTTTCTCCCTCCCACCAAAGATCATATTGAGATAACCGTTGCTCAGAAGGAATTTCCGGTACAGTGTTAGGCAGTTTCCATTTGAGCACATAGCGAAGTTCATCTAGTTCTGCCGATGAAAGAACATACCGCTTGGTGCTTGAGTCGAGACCAAATTCTCTTGTATCCAAAATGAAACTGTCCCTATCATTGTCTGCTTTGAAAAGACGAACACGGTCAAAAGAGGATTTTTTTTCTGTGAGACGCAACGCATTCAATATCGTGTTATCGAGTTCCCATAGAGACGAACTCTGCGTCGCTAGAAATGCCGTGCGTAATTGATAGTTATTTGTTAGCTCAACTATACTTTGCGTCGTATCGGGGACACGATTCTCCAATATTCTTGTAAGAACAGGGCGCTGCGACATAATTGCATCTGATTCAATACGATAGGGCATATCGGCAACCGTAATATTCCGTCCCTCGTAAAAGTTCTCAGACAGCGCTGTTCCACAAAAATTTCCTAACCCATTACGCACTTCCCAATACCAACGCTCTGTCGTAGCGGTAGTGTTATCAAAATAATGATTCACCGATTCAAGATCATTCCGAATATCTTGCTCAAACGCAAAAGCAATTATAGAATCAGAACGAACATACACCGCCCATACAAGGTTTTTGTTGTGCTGTACATTGAAATACCTCTCAGATGGAAGCGGAATTTTCGCAATGACTCGGTGGAGCGTAGTGCTTTGAGAAATTTCAATGTCTGGCATACCTGCTTTTCGGCAAAGTTCCGCAATCTCTTGTGTCCTGGTATGTAAATCATTTGATGAACATACACCTGCATATTTTGTTGTAGTCATCATGCTGCTAGAAAATGTGCATGCTTGAAACAAAGCAAGCACGGTCAGCATAACAACACAGCAAAGCATATTGGCAATACTCCGAAAGAACAACAAAGAACTCATGGCTTTCAAAGGTTGAGTGGATTAAAGGAGCAAATTGATTTATAGATATTGACGAAGCACCTTCAAAACAATGTTTTCTTGAATTCGATTTCTCAACAAATAATGCGACAAACCTTCTTTACTCCCCCTCATCATGTTCCGGCGCGTGGGCGCACTCTAAATGGCTCGTTACGTCGGCGGTTTGCGGCAGTGCATTAGCTACTTGACGCTCGGCTTTTGTGGCAAGGCTGTGCGCTTCTTCAATCAGCACGCCGTGAGGAAATTGCAAATGAAAATCAATGTAGATTCTGGCACCGCTTTCCCGCAAACGCAAGCGATGAAAGCTCAGATTTTCCGCGCCGCAGAATACCTGAAGGGCTTCGGTTGCCAAGGCTTCCAAATGGGGATTATTCGCATCCATCAGCCCGTCTGCCGCACGGCGAGTAATAATACCACCTTCCCGAATAATATAAACCGCAAAGACAATAGCCACCAAGGGATCGAGAATTATCCACCCCGTCCACCACGCCATTCCAAGACCAATTACCGCACCCGCACTTGTCCATACGTCGCTGAGAACGTGTTTACCGTTTGCCAATAAAATAATGGAGTTTTTTTGCTTGCCTTTCCGCACCAGATATGCCCCCAAAACCGCATTCACACACGCCGCCGCAATCAAAAATGCCAAACCTGTTTGCACCTGTTCCAAATGGATACCGGTAATCCAATGCTGGACAGCTTCATAAATAATAACCACTCCTGCGCCCAGCACCAAAACACCTTCAGCACCGGAAGAAAAATACGCCATTTTATCGTGTCCGAAATGGTGATTATTATCCGGTGGGCGATAAATCACCCGCAAGCTATACGCCGAAAAACTGACCGCAGCAACGTGGACAACCGTTTCCAAAGCGTCCGAAAAAGCAGCCGCAGAGCCGGTTATCAGATATGCCGACCATTTTAGCAAAAGCATCAGTACGCCCGTTGCAAGCGAGAGATTCATCGCAAATTTTTCGTCCTGAGAAGCTGTACGCATGGCTTGTTGGAGTAAAATTGTGAACATTGCCGTTATGATTGCCCAAGATTAAATATACAAAAACTCACGTAGATTGCGTGCTAAAAGCGCTTTTGCACTTGAAAGCACCGGAAAATTATCGTAAGTTTGTGCGACATCTCTTTCACCAACCTCGAATCTATGCCGTTTCTCCGCTTTCCCGAACACTTTCATTTTGGCGCATCCGCCTCTGCGCATCAAGTCGAAGGCAACAACACGCATAACCAATGGTGGCGCTTTGAACAGGAAGAAGGGCGCATTAAACACGGCGACAAATCAGGGCTTGCCGCTGACCACTATCATCGTTTTGAAGAAGATTTCGCTGATTTGAAGCGCCTTCACCACACAGCGCACCGTTTATCGTTGGAATGGAGTCGTTTTTTTCCCGAATCACCGACTCTTCTTAACAGAGAAGCCGTTGAACACTATCACCGTGTCCTTGATTCGCTTCGTGCTTCGGGGATAGAGCCGTTTGTTACCACATTGCATTTTACGATTCCCGAATGGTTCGCCCAAATGGGCGGCTTCGAGCAAGAAGAAAACATCCGCCACTACATTGATTTTGTGCGCTTGATAACGGAAGAATACGGCAGCAAAGTGCGTTACTGGTGCACTATCAACGAACCCAATATCTATGCTTCATTTGCCTATGTTATCGGGGAATATCCTCCGGCAAAAAAGAGTATTCGGACGGCGTTTCGGGTGGTCTCGAATTTGCTCAAAGCGCACGGTAAGGCGTACCGGGTTATCAAAGAACGCTTACCGGAGGCTCAAGTAGGCTTGGTAATTCATCTTCCCGTATTTGCACCCTTGAATAAGGGCAGTGTTATTGACAAACTTTCTGCCCGTCTTGCGGACTGGGTTTTTAATGGTATTATTTTAGAGGCGCTCAAAACGGGAAAAATTCATTTTCCCATCGGTTTTTTTGAACAGCACGAGTATATCGCTCATTCCAACGATTTTCTGGGATTGAATTATTACGTGCGGATGTTTGCCTCGCCCAAACACGCCGTAGCAACGGCACTTAATCTTTTACACGCTGATTTTGGTGCATTTCAACGCACCGGCTCTGAACGGCTCACGCAATCGGGTTGGACGGTTTATGCCAAAGGATTGTACAAGTGTTTGAAGCGATTACACCAAAAATTCGGTTTGCCCATTTACATTACCGAAAACGGCATTGCCACTGACGACGACGAGTGGAGAAAAGTCTTTATTCGCAAGCATTTACGCCAAACGCATAAAGCACTGCAAAAGGGCATTGATGTGCGGGGATATTTTTATTGGTCGAATTTGGACAACTTTGAATGGTCATTTGGCTTTGAACCGCGCTTTGGCTTGATTCATGTTGATTACGAGAATAATTGCAGGCGCACTATCCGCGAAAGCGCATGGTTTTATGCGGACATTATCCAACAACGAGGATTGTGGCTGCCCGACGCTGAGGAATCGTCCCAGGTGGGCGCGGAGTTGAAAGAAGCGAAGTAGTGTTTTGTGTATGTATTTCCACCAACACGTTTTTACCGTTTATGCAACAACACGATATTCAAAGCATTCTGCAACGCGAATTGCAATTGCCGCCGAATGAGATTTCTTCGTTTATTGCCGCTATTCCGCACCAAGCAAAGACTCTGGCAAAACACGATTTTTTCTTGCAAGCGGGGAAGCATTGTACATCGGTCGCGTTCATTGTTTCCGGTACGCTTTTGTATTATCGAGAAAATGATAATGCTGATAAGCAGGTGTGCGATGTCCTTTTTGAAGGGGCATGGGCAACCTACATTCACAGTCTGGTCACGAAAACTCCGTCGGATATGAATATCCAGGCGCTTGAGGAAACGCATATCGTGGAAATTCAGCAGCAAGATTTAGAAATAGCCTTTGAACAATTCCCGCAATTAGAGCGGTTGAGCCGCAGACTGACGGAAGCCTCGTTTATCCAAATCGCCCAACGCGCTGCGGACTTGCAGTTTCTTTCGGCGGAAGAACGCTATGCAAAAATGATGAAGGAAGAACCACGCCTTTTTGAGCGCGTACCGCAATATTATCTCGCTTCGCTGCTCGGTATAGCGCCGCAGTCACTCAGCCGCATTCGGAAGGAATTTAGCTTCTCTTCACGATAAACCTTACCGGCATCACATTCTCAAACTCTGAGTAAACGTATTGTTACCCGTAACCATAATGACTGCACTCCAAAAGTTTATCAAGCAATTTCCTGTCGTTTTATCTGATGAGGCATTAGCTGCACTGTTAGGAATTTTCCGCCCAGCCTCGTTAGAACAATATACGTATTTTGCTATGGAAGGGCGTATTGAAACTTCTTTCGGCTTTGTCGAAAGTGGTGTTTTACGTGCATTTTATCGTACGACAAGGGGTAAAGAGTATAACAGAGCATTATTAGAACCGGGTGAATTTGTTGGTGCATACTCCGCGCTCATTTCCGGGCAAGTGAACCACATTAACATTCAAGCACTTACACCCTGTAATATTTTGGTCGCGGATTACCGACAGCTTACTGTACTATTTGACCAGTATCAAGCGATAGAAAGGCTTGTACGGCACATTTCCGAATCATACTATTTGTTTCTTGAAAATAAAGAACTTCAAATTATCCTTCATACCGTAGAAGAACGCTACGAATTTTTTAAGCAAGCGCATCCAACGTTAGAAAACCTCATTCCGCAATATCATATTGCATCTTATCTCGGTATCACTCCCACGCAGCTTTCACGCATTCGGGCAAAAAAACTTTAGACTTTTCCATTTCTTGACAAATGTAAATGGAAGAAAGTGAGTAATCCTATAAATTTGTCGGCAGTATTTTTTGAACTATTCTCATAAACAATGCCACGTCAAATGAACTCACGCTTATATCACATCATCGTGTTTTTCTGCATCGGGACACTATCAGGTACGTTAGCTGCCCAAACAGCAAGCGACTATCTTAACGCTTCGGTTGGATATACCAATCACTATTTTAATGATGCTCGCCATAGCTCAATTTTTCGTAATGCAGGCGGTGTTGGGAGTATAGTGCAATATGAAGCAATACGAGGTTTGGAGATTCACAGGCTACAACTACAAGTCGCTCTGGCACTAACCGGTCAAGAACTTACTTCGGTCAGTACCAATACTCACGGAACATTACGTTATGAATATAGCCGTGCATTAGCCGGTTTACAGGGGGTATATGTAGGCGGTTATGTCGATATTTCTGTACTCCTTTTGGAACGAAGCGGTTTGTGGACGGATCCCGGTGCAGCTCTGAGTTACGTCATGTCTTCGTCATTGGGTGGACTGATTCGTTATTCTGCGCCACTGGGTGAATCTTGGTCGGTGAATACCAGTGCGCATCTTTCTTTACTCAACTACGTTGTCCGTCCTGCCTTTGGCTTTCCTTATCCGGCTTCTTTTCTACGGGATGGTCGTTTCAGTTTCGACCTCAATGGTTTAGCCGGAGATATAGTGCAAAGCGGCGTTGTCCAAACACTGGATAAATTTGTGAGTACAGCATTTTCCGCTGAAATCACGAAAGATGTGGGCGATTCCGGGCATAAACTCGGGCTGCTCTATGTAGGAAATTATCTCTTTGCCGGCGGCACTAAGCCATTTTTTGGTGTTCAAAACTTCGCCGGAGTTTCTTTTCACTACAATCTTTCAGGAAAACAATGAGACAGAACACAAAAAGAAATATCATCAGGCGTTTTTTTGCCTTTTTCTGCTGCGTTATCACATTATCCTTTAGTGGTTGTTTGGTTGACAGCACAGTATCGAATGCCTCACCTACCGTAGTTTTCACAACAACGTGGCAATACATTAGCGAGACCTATTCATTTTTCGAGTTAAAACAACTTGATTGGGATGCTGTTAAACGACGCTACGAGGCAAAAGTAAACAATTCTATCTCCTCCGACAGTCTCTTTACGGTTTGTACGGCAATGGTATCTGAACTCCGCGACGGACATTCGTACATTGGCAGAAAAGCTGCATCCGGCTCTGCGGGAGGGCGAATGTTTGATGTAAAACCCTTTGATTTTGAGCAAGGGTATGAGATACATTTCAGTTTACCTAACGTTGTGAAATACCTTGTTGAGCCTCAACAGAAAGGTAGATTCTTATTAACAGGTATGATTGGTGATTCTATCGGCTATGTCTATTATGCTGGTTTTTATGACAGTGAATCCGGGCTTTGGCAAAATGTGATGGATAATTTCAAGCAAAAAGGTGTTCGTAAAATCATCCTTGATATTCGTAATAATGGCGGCGGTGAACCCCGCATTGCTACTGATTTATGTGGCTATTTTGTGCAAAACCCAACCATTGTGGGGTCAATGACACAAAAAAATGGGAAAGGGCGTAATGATTTTTCTCCGAAACTTTCATTGACCGCATTGCCGAGAAGCCCATATTTAGGCAATGTTCGAGTAAACGTAGTAATCAATCGCTCTTCATTTAGTGCCTCATCGTATTTAGCCGGCATGATGGTGAATTTGCCGAATGTGCAGCTTATTGGTCAGATAACGGGCGGCGGCGGCGGCGGTGAACTGCCATTTGAACTGCCAAACGGTTGGGTTGTTTCCGTATCCTGCAATTATTTCACCGATAGTAAGGGGAAACACATTGAAAACGGCGTAGAACCTACCATTCCAATCAATAATACCGCAGAGGACGTAAAGCAAGGAAAAGATCGTATGCTGGAAATGGCAATAGCACGATGATAGCATTACACTCTTGACCATATATTTTATGACCATCTTTTTTCATCGCTCACATCATGCGCGATTTCTTATCATGTATCTTCATATTTTTAGCCGCTTCTGCTCTTTCGGGACAAAGCGTTTCAGATTCATCGCTTGTTCGCTGGTTTAGCCCGCGTGATTTCGGTAAATATTTTCTCAGTGATATGTATTCACCCATAGTATCGGTGCAAGCCGGAGCAGGAATTAACCTCAAAGAATATAATCTTGCGACCGATCGTACTGATATTTACGTGCCATACAATGTTACCAATCTCGGCGTGGAAATACCCGTTTACCGCTCGGCATCTATTGTTCAGGGCAAGAAACAGGAGCAGTTTTCTATCTCACTTCCGATTTCGGTGAATATATGGTTCGATTTTTGGGAAAACAGCACTGCTCCCATCATCAATACCGATTATCGTTTTGGTATTGGTGAAATCAACTACTTTCGGTCATTGGATTGGGGAATCATTAAAAATGTTTCCGCAAAATTTATTCCCTTGTTTCACGAAAGTACGCATTTGGGAGATGAGATAACAATTTATCGGCTCCAAGATTCATTACCGGTTACCCGTGTGAATGTTTCATATGAAACCGGAGAATTTGCGGTGCTTGTCAATGATCCCGTCGGCACGTTGGACAACAACTATGCTCTCAAATTGGGTGTGCGATGGCTATGGAACCCACGCAAAGGGTGGTACACCATTCGTAGTGAAGAAGGCGACACCAGCAAAGTCATTCCTTCTCAACGTTGGGTGGAGGCGTATATTCAATACCAAGCACAAAATTCAGATGGCTTTTTGGCAAGTAAAAATGCTATTCAAACATTCTCTCTTGAATGTCGTTATCAAGTTTTGTACGGGTATCCATTCTATCTGGGGACAAATATTTCCTCCGGTCAATGGGAAGAGTTCAGTAATTCTGAACGATATATCGCCTCATTAAATGCGCTGTGGGGCTGGAAATTTGCTCTCGCAGAAGCAGAGCAGCCCCATTTCGGAGCTTACGTGCGTGCATATTTAGGACCGAATCCACATGGGCAATTTAGGAATATCCCTTTTTACAACTTTTTGGGGGTGTCTTTTGTATATGAATGGTAGTCACCATTGATAGTTTTTGTGTTCTCAAGAAATAGCATCTTCGCAAGAAATTTAGCCTCTCTTCACAATCAATCGCATTGCTCAGGCGAAAATGATTTCTTAACATTTGTGAACGAGATGAGGCAGTAGGGCGATGTATGTTTGTAGTGAAATTATTGTTCATTCACATTCATACACCGATAAGATGAAAACATTAAAGATGAAAACATTGATGTTTGCTTGCTCGCAGTTGGTTCTGCTTTTCGCAACAGCGACATTTTCTTTCGCACAATCATTGCCTGAGACCACACCTCAAACACCACACAACGGTCAATGGAGCATTGTTTTTGGGCTTTCACAGCCACTGCTGGCGGGAGGGTTTAATGCGGAAGTTGTCTATTGGACAGAACGCTGGATGTTTGATTATTCACACGGATTTGATTTGAAATTTTCCGGTGTTGGGGCTGCAAAAGAGCAACAATTAGCCTTCCGAATGCCGCATACACTCGGCTTTGGCGTGGGGTATCGTTTTACGGAAGCCTTCAATTTGCGCCTTGAACCCAAAATGCACATTTGGGATGTCTATTACGAAAATACCGCTCAAGAAGCCGCAAACCGTATGGCAAGCTACACGACCTTTACCCTTGGCTTGGGAGCATATTACACGTGGCTTCCGTTCAAAAACGAGCAAAACTTTTTACGCGGAATTACGATTGTTCCCAATGCTCGGTGGTGGCCCAATATCGCTTCAACACTGCCAGATAATGCGCTTCGGTACTCCAACACTCGAACAGGACGCGAGGAAATTCATCAAGCAAATAACATCGGTGTAGCAAACACGCCGTTCTTTGTAAATGTGAGCATAGGCTTTACATTTTGATTCTATTTTCTGAAGGCACAAAAGCCGCTTCCAATCAAGTTTGGAGCGGCTTTTTACGCAAAACATACTGTATTTCAAAACGGATAGCGCGATTTCATCAAGTCCCATGCGGCTTGAAACAGTTCCTTCATTACGGTCTCATCCACATCTTTTAGTTGCTTGACGTGAATACATGAACCACTCAGTTTGTGCTTGCCCATACGTGCCAAAATATCCGATAAATCCTTGTGTCCTGAACTCAGGTATAATGCCAAACTACCTTTGCGGGGAGCAAAGCCGATACGAAAAAAATCGCCCTCACGCCCGCTTTCATACTTGTAGTGATATTGCCCGAAACCGACGATATTTTCGCCCCACATTACGGCTTTTTCGCCGGAAACGTCTGCCATTGCTTGCATGAGCGCGAAACTATCTTTGCGCATCGTTTCATCTTCGACTGCATTCAAAAAATCCGTAACGCTTCCCGATGTTGGTACAGTCTTGTTCTCAGCCTTAGCCATATTTTTTTTCTTTCCGTGTAAAATGAGGAATTATATGTTATTATCCTTCAAGACATTGAAAATACAAGATTATGCAAAGACGTGCGAATGAAATGTGAAAAAAGATTTTGACAAATGTGAAACTTTTAATAGTTTTATCGTAAATTTACGATAAACGATAAAGAAACATTGATGCTTCACTAGCCCAATGTCGAATGTACAACATGACTAATGCACTAACGACTGACTATGGCACAAACAAAAGCGGATTTATTCCAAGAAGATGAAGTGTTATGCGCTGCATATGCGAAAGCGCTATCACATCCGGCACGTATAGCAATTTTGAAAGTGCTTGCACGCCGAAAATCCTGCGTCTGCGGAGATATTGTTGATGAATTACCCTTAGCACAAGCAACCGTTTCGCAACATCTCAAAGAACTCAAGGAAGTAGGCTTGATTCAAGGCACGATAGACGGACCTTCCGTTTGCTACTGCATCAATCCTGAAGGTTTGCAGAAAGCGCAGGGGGTTCTTACTAGCTTATTTACTTCTGCTGCTCAATGCTGCTGCTAATTCTTAAACAGAATAGCTTGTAGCCCGTCAATCCCATAAACTGCTACGATAAACCATTTGCGCTTGTTTATTCAATGAGGCTAGCACATTGAAAATAAAGAAGTGCAGGGGATTTCTTTTTTCATTTACAATTTTGGAGAACTACCATGAATACCAACGAATTAATTTGCTGCGGCTGCTGCGATGAAGAGTCTAACTCTTACTGCAATGAGCCTGGCTGCTGCTAATCTGCAATGCAAAACAATTACCCGTCAAGCAAGCCGGAACGTTTCGTTTGGCGGGTTTTTCTTCCTAATCGTCTCTATTTTCAAGGAAAAACTATGGTACTCGGATTTGCACAAACAAGCGACAAAGATGCAATTTATACGCTTCTTCAGTCCGCAAACTTACCAACACAAGATATTTCTCCACAACATTTACAACATTTTCTTGTTATGCGTAATGGCAGCGAGATTATTGGTGTGGCGGGCGTAGAGCAGATAGGAAAGTTTGTTGGGCTGGTGCGGTCTATTGCTGTTAGAGAAGAATATCGCAGCAAAGGCATCGCAACAGCGCTCTATAACGCTATCGAAGAACACGCTTGCTCTATGGGGCTGCGCGAAGTATTTGCTCTGACAACCACGATTACAGATTGGCTTACACGCCTTGGTTATGAACGCCTTAATCGTGAAGATGCACCTCAAGAACTTCGTCAAACAGCAGAGTTCAGCGAACTCTGCCCGGCGTCGGTTGTGATTATGCGAAAAACCTTACGAGTACCTTCAGAGCGATTGCCGGGGACGTATGAATGTGCATAAAGCCACATTCCTCGTCGCCTTTGCCCTTAATATAACCGACTTTTTACACATACTCTCTGCGAACTATGGAAATTGTCTTTTTTGTAGCCTCTGTGCTATTGTTACTGTTTTCAATCTTAGCCATCTATGATGGATTTTACCTGCATATTCTGAAATATCGTCTTTATGAACATCGGGAAAGTCGGCTTGAGCATTTGACGCACTTGATTCGCGCATTCATCTTTCCTCTGATTCTCTTGTTTTTGTACCTTCGCACTGATACGATTGGATTTTGGATTGGAACGGTGTTTGTCTTTCTCGACCTCATCGTACTCGGCATAGATGCTTACATGGAAGGAGAGAGCAGAGTGTTTATGGGTGGATTGCCGCGTTGGGAATACATTCTCCATCTTTTTGTCAATGGATTTCATTTTGCGGGGATTGCTGTGTATTACGTTGCAAGAATTCACATTAACGCTGATTCAGTACGTCTTGTCTCCACATTCGACGGAGTGTATTGGTATTCAGCTTTTACATGGCTGGCACAGCAAATGCTTCCCGGAGCGATTTTGCTTGCATTGATTCACATCATTGTTCTTCAGCCTCAAACCGCCAAATTCTGGAATAAAGCTGTGGCAAAGCTATCATGCTGTCTTTCGGTTTAATCAAGGTTTCTTGATTTCAAATTATGACCTCATTTCCCAATTTTTATCCTTTCTTTTCTATGACAACCTCAGAAACACTTCAAACAGAAACACTTCAAATGGCTGATAACGAAGCCACATCATTGAAGTCCATCGTTCAGGAAAAATACGGTGCAATAGCACAGCAAGCCTCAAATGGTTGCGGTCCGGCTTGTGGTTGCGGTCCGGTTTCTATCAGTACAGATAGCATTATGAGCGAAGATTATTCGGCATTACAAGGCTACGTCGCCGATGCAGATTTGTCGCTGGGATGCGGAATCCCGACACAATTTGCCGATATTAACGCGGGTGATACTGTCGTGGACTTAGGTTCAGGTGCAGGGAATGATGCTTTTGTAGCACGCGCTATCGTTGGGAACACCGGTCGCGTTATCGGCGTTGATTTTACCGAAGCCATGGTTCAAAAAGCGCGACAGAACAACGCCAAACTTGGCTTTGCCAATGTCGAGTTTGTGCAAGGCGATATAGAAGCAATGCCGATTGAAAACGCGATCGCCGACGTGGTTGTTAGTAACTGCGTCCTTAATCTTGTTCCCAATAAACGAGCAGCCTTTAGTGAGATTTTCCGCGTTCTCAAAAGCGGCGCACATTTCACCATTTCCGATATTGTCTTGGAGGGTAACTTACCAGACGGGATTCAAAAAGCTGCAGAAATGTATGCCGGCTGCGTTTCCGGAGCGATTCAAAAAAACGATTACCTTGCGATTATCCAAGAACAAGGATTCGTGAACATAAACACTCCCAAAGAACGCGAAATTATGCTGCCCGATGAACTTTTACGAGAATATATCACACCGGAAGAAGTCGAACGATTCCGTGCTTCAGGAGCGAGGCTATTAAGCATCACTGTTGTTGGTGTAAAACCATAATCAAACTCAACCCCGTGCATTGTTTAGTATGAATCCTCTCATTTGCAGCGTATAAAGAAGCGCATACAGAATAGTAGCCCTGCAAATACTTAGCAGACTTTTCATTAGGTAAAAATATGGTTTGTGGGGTGCGAAACTCTTGTTTTGCACTCCAGACTGTAAAAATTTCAAGCACATAATGCCGAGTAGATTGTTAAATCTGAATGAAGTTGTGAGAATCCCCGTGATTGATTATGTTGCGGTTCTTAGCAATTGTGCGCAGCAAAAGGGGCAAAACAAGAACCCTTCTCAAATTCTGCCGTAATCTATTCACGTTTAACATACTTAAGTATTTTTATGAACCACCACTACAACCGTTTCGGATTTTTTACACTGTTTGCGTTGAGCATCATATCAACACTCTTGCCGAATACTGCGAGCGGGCAAACAGCACCTTTTACGACAGCAACGTTCCGCACGATACAAGAAGCACGGCGGCAACCACTAGGCACCGTTCTCTATGTTGCCGGACGTGTTACCGTAGCATCAGAATTTGGCGCACAAGCCCATATACAAGACGGTACGGGCGGCTTGGCTATTTTTGATACGCCTTTTAGTCGTGCAATCGCTCTGGGCGACTCTGTTGAAGTCAGCGGACCATACACAGAATTTCAAGCTACAACAGGCGTGGCGGGAACAGGATTAGCCCAAATTGCCGGCACAAGCACTTCGCGGGTAAGTTTTCGGATTATTCCTGCAGCGCGCGTGATTCCCGTTGCGAGGGAAGTTCGCTTATCGGAATTGGTCGGCGCAAACGGAGAAGCGCTTGAGGGACAACTCATTCGCGTGTCCGGTGTCCAATTTCGCGATACAGCGACATTTCGCAGCGCGACTAACTACGAAGTTTTTGATGGCACGACAACCGCTCAAGTCCGCATCACCGCAGGTACAAATCCCATTAACCAACGGATTCCACGAGGAAATGTCTCGATTGTCGGCGCACTGGGGCAGTTTCGGGGAACGTATCAGATTTTACCTCGTACGGCTGCTGATTTAGGCATCACGCTCTCGGTAAATCCCGCCGATACTGTTTCCAAAGCCAGGACATTAGACGTAACAACATGGAACTTGCGCTGGTTTGGTCGCCCCTTTGATAATGATGGCGTGACACGGCTGGGACCCGCTGATTCGCTCTTGCAATTCCGCAATGTTATTCGTGTTTTAGATAGTATTGATGCGGATTTATACGCATTGCAAGAAATTTCCAATTCGCCGCTATTTCTCCGCATTTTAGATTCGCTTCCGCGCTATGGCGCTCTTATTGCAGGTTTCGCACCGTCTCAGCCACAGTTTGTTCCTCAGCGCACGGCGTATTTGTTTAAGCGCACGGTGATTGATACGGTGCGCTCGGAAATGGTCTTAACAAATTCACAATTTGCAGCAGGGCGTTTTCCGCTTCGTTTGGAATTTGATGCGACAGTACAAGGTATTCGCCGACGCTTCCATGCGTTTAATATCCATGCAAAAGCCGGCTCTACGCAGCGTGATTACGACCTTCGTACAACCGATGCGCAACTGCTATACGACTTTTTGAATACCAATTATCCCACGCAAAACGTCATCGTAGCGGGGGATTTTAATGACAGCCCAACAGCATCTATTGTTCAAGGTTTGCCGAGTCCGTACTTACCATTTGTACGAGATTCTACGCGCTACACATTTGTAACAGCAAGTTTAGCGCGACAGGGACTCTCGTCGATTAATGCCGGCGGCATGATTGATAACGTTGTAGTGAGCAATGAAATGAATAGCAGCATTGTTGCAGGAGGTGAAAAAATTGAATCGCCATTTACCTATATTACCGGCTATTCAACCAACACGACAGACCATTTTCCCGTAACAGCCCGCTTTTTCCTTGACCGCATAACGAGCGTTCAAGCGCCATTGCATACTGCACAGGGATTGCAAGTATATCCTAATCCCGCACATGACATACTAATGCTGCGCTACACACCAAAGACAAGTGGAGCTGTAACATTCCGTATTTACAACAACCTAGGGATCACCATCCAATCATTTTCCGCGCAATCGAACGGACAAGAAGCACTGACGCATAGCATGGACATCAGCGAACTTCCGTTCGGAGTGTATTCCGTGAGCGTTGAGGAAATGAGTGGAAGAATACATCGGTCAATGTTTGTTGTTCAAAAATAAATCAACATTAAACCTCAAGAGCTTAACGCGAACATCTCAAGCAAACTTCGGTCTTACAACATATGGTAAACGATATTTGCTTGAGATGTTTTTTGCAAAAAGAATAAGGATTATGTAAAGTGAAACAATCAACAACCAAATTATCCGTTTGGAGATAAGCCCCCTTTTGGCGTACATTGTGTGTAGAGTAATTTTTCTCATTCTTCCGCAAATCTTATGCTCCACACCAAACCCCTTTCGCGTCTTATCGAAGAAGCCAACGAAACCGGAGAACATACACTCAAGCGCTCACTCACAGCGACAAATCTTGTTGCAATAGGCATCGGCGTCATTGTCGGCGCAGGATTATTCTCGCTGACGGGGCTTGCGGCGGCAAACCATGCAGGACCGGCTGTAACGCTCTCGCTTACGATTGCAGCGCTTTCCTGTGTCTTTTCGGCACTGTGTTATGCAGAATTTTCCTCTATGGTTCCTGTTGCCGGAAGCGCTTACACCTATTCATTTGCAACGCTCGGCGAATTGTTTGCGTGGATTATAGGCTGGGATTTGGTACTGGAATACTCCGTCGGCGCGGCAACGGTCGCTATTAGCTGGTCGCAATATCTGGCGCGATTTCTGGCAAAGTACAATATCGTCTTACCACATCAAATCATGCTTTCACCATTTGAGAGCGCCACACTGCCTGATGGATCGGTTGTTTCCGGCATGATCAATCTTCCTGCAATGATGGTTGTGCTGGTTATTACGGCGATTATTATTCGCGGCGCAAAAGAATCAGCACTCTACACAACCATAGTTGTCGCGATTAAATTAGGCGTTGTTGTTATTTTTATTGCTTTGGGTTGGCAGTATATCAATCCCGCCAATTACCAACCTTATATCCCCGAAAATACCGGAACATTTGGCGAGTTCGGCTGGAGTGGCGTTCTGAGGGCTGCTGGCGTGGTGTTTTTTATGTTCACAGGCTTTGATATGGTTGCTACGATGTCGCAAGAAGCGAAAAACCCCAAACGCGATATGCCGATTGGTATTATTGGCTCATTGATTATTTGCACCATACTCTATGCTCTTTTCGGACACGTTCTCACTGGCATGGTACATTACACCGAGTTCAAAAACAGTGCCGCACCTGTGGCTATTGCGATTGACAAAACGCCCTACGGATGGCTTGGACAGGCAATTATTCTTGCGATTCTCTTTGGCTATACGTCGGTGATTGTGGTAGATTTAATGTCACAATCCCGCGTATTTTTCTCCATGAGCCGCGACGGACTATTACCCAAAATGTTCCATGAAATTCACCCAAAATTTCGCACCCCTGTAAAATCCAATATCGTTCTTGGGATGTTTATTGCTCTTTTCGCGGGACTTGTACCAATCAGGGTTGTAGGCGAAATGACCAGTATCGGTACGCTTTTGGCATTTGTCATGGTCTGCGCCGGTGTGTTAATTTTACGAAAAAAAATGCCTGACGCACCAAGAGCCTTCCGTACTCCGTGGGTTCCCGTTGTGCCGATTTTGGGCATTATTTCCTGTGGCGTGATGATGGCGGCTTTACCGGCAGACACGTGGCTACGGCTTGCCATCTGGCTTGCCATAGGTCTCTGCATTTATTTCGGATACAGCAGAAAACACAGCATTATTCGCTAACAAACTACCCCATTTTCACGCACAATATCTGCACAATCGCATGAAAAACCGCGTTTTCAATTTCCCCCAAATGACCGCTTTTGTTATCGCTGCGATGATTGGAACCGGTGTGTTTACGTCATTGGGGATGCAGGTGCAATCTATTCCTTCCGTACCGGCTGTTCTTTTACTATGGGTTATTGGAGGAGTAGCTTCTCTCGCAGGGGCGCTCGCATATGCTGAACTAGGTGCAGCCCATCCTCGATCCGGTGGTGAATATCATTTACTCAGCACAATTTACACCCCAACACTTGGTTTTATAGCAGGATTGGCAACGCTTGTCGCCGGATTAGCAGCACCAATGGCACTTTCCGCCGTCGCCTTCGCTAAATACGCACAAAATCTCGTTCCTCTACCCGAATGGATATTCAGCGTGGGAGTCATCGTTCTGACAACACTAATGCACAGCCTTCACATTCGCACAGGAGCACGTTTACACAGCGCAGTGACCTATTTTAACATTGCTCTTATTTTGCTGCTTATCGTCGCAGCTTTTCTTTCCCCCAAAGCCGCACCCAATCTTGCGTTTACGGCTCAGGATTGGTCGTTTGTTTTTTCGCCTGAGTATGCCGTTGCGTTTGTCTTTGTTTCCTATGCGTATTTGGGCTGGAACACATCGGTCTACGTGATTGACGAAATCCATGATGTACAGAAAACACTTCCGCGCTCGGTGATAACAGGCGTAGCTGTTGTCACGCTCTTGTACGTTGTCCTTAATTACGCATTTCTCAAAGTTGCTCCCATAGATACAATTGCCGGAAAAGTAGATGTGGGCTATATCGCGGCACAGGGAATTTTCGGAGCGCAAGGCGCAATGCTGATGAGTGCACTGATTGCCTTAGTACTTTTAGCAAGCGTGAGTTCGTACAGCGTTCTGGGACCTCGCGTTTGGCATGTGATGGGAGAAGATTACCCAATATTTCGCACTATTGCGGTCAAAAATGCGAACGACATCCCCGTTCGCGCGTTTTGGCTGCAATGCACTATTGCGACAACAATAGTCCTCACATCCAGTTTTGAAGCCATTTTAATTTACACGGGTTTTTTGCTGAATGTGTTTAATATGCTGGCTGTGGTCGGAGTCATTATTTTACGGCGAAAATATCCTGATTTACCTCGCCCTTACAAGGTTTGGGGCTATCCCGTAACACCGCTCATTTTTGCGGGAATTAGTTTTTGGATGGCGGCATCCGTCGTCATGGAGCGCCCGAAAGAATCACTGGCGGTATTGGCAACGTTTGCACTGGGATTTGTGCTGAATATTCGGAAGAGTAAGTAATTCATCAACGAGAAACAATATCACTTCATTTTCACCAATTCACTATGAACACCGCATCCACCCTCATCCATCTCGAATGCAGCATGACCGGCGAAATCTACAACGCCGACCAGATTTGGAATCTTTCCCCCAACGCCCAACGTCCGCTTCTTGCCCGCTACGACCTCTCCAAAGCCGCACACACACTCACCCGCGAAAGCCTTCGTGAGCGTCGCCGTGATTTGTGGCGCTATGAAGAAGTTCTGCCCGTGCGCAAGCGAGAAAACATCATTGCTCTGGGTGAAGGCTGGACACCCCTCGTTCATGTAGAGCGATTGGGAAAGCAGATTGGATGCGCTCAAACGCTCATCAAAGATGAATCACCCAACCCCACAGGCAGCTTCAAAGCTCGTGGTCAAGCTGTTGCTGTAAGCCGTGCAAAAGAACTCGGCGTACAATCGCTTGCTATTCCGAGTGCCGGCAATGCCGGAGGTGCGATGAGCGCGTATGCCGCAGCCGCAGGGATTCCCGCGCACGTCTTTATGCCGGCGGATGTACCGCTTGCCTTTCAGGCTGAATGTAACGCTTTCGGAGCAAATCTCACACTTGTCAATGGATTAATCAATGATTGCGGTGCAAAAGTCCGCGAAGGAGCAAAGGAGCATGGCTGGTTTGATGTTAGCACTCTCAAAGAGCCGTACCGACTGGAAGGTAAAAAAACGATGGGCTATGAGCTTGCGGAACAGCTTCAATGGACGCTGCCGGATGTCATTATCTACCCTGCGGGCGGCGGAACGGGACTTATCGGGCTTTGGAAGGCATTTGAAGAAATGGAAGAATTAGGCTTGTTACCGCGAGGAATCAAGCGCCCACGCATGGTTTGTGTGCAAAGCACGGGATGTGCGCCGATTATTAAAGCATTTCACGAAGGCAAAGAACATGCGCCACTTTGGGAAGGTGCAAAAACCATCGCTGACGGGCTGCGTGTACCGATAGCCGTAGGTGATTTTCTCATGATTCGAGCTATCAAAGAAAGCAGCGGAACAGCGCTTGCCGTTAGCGATGAAGCAATGATGACGTATTCCAACATGATTGCCCGCACAACAGGCATTTTCCCCGCTCCCGAAGGCGGCGCCTGTCTGGCAGCGCAAGTGGAATTACTGGCGAGCGGCTGGATAAAAGCGGATGAATCGGTGGTGTTGTTTAACACCGGCACAGGCTTGAAGTACGCGCATTTGTGGGCATAAGACGACGACGTACATTTATTGCGTTACAGATAATAGCTCAACAACAAACAGCGCACCGCCACCATGCTCGCTTTCGCACCATACCTTACCGTGCATTTCTTCAACCAATCGCTTCACAATTGCCAATCCCAGTCCGGTTGAACTCTCGTTTCCGGTTGGTTTTGCTGAAAGACGGGCAAATTTGGTAAAAAGGCGCTCCTTGTCCTGCACCGTAAATCCCGGTCCTTCATCTTGTACTTCGATGCGAACAACAGCTGTACCATTATCCGTCTTGGCATCTCGTACGCGAAGCCATATTTGTTTCCATTCGGGAGAATACTTTACGGCATTGGAGACAAGATTTTCGACAACTTGGTAGAGCGCCTGCGGGTCTGCATACACAGCCTCAACAGCCGCTTCTACGTCAAAATGTAAAATGATGCCTTTTTGTGCGGCACGCTCCTGATACTGTTGCGCAATAGTATGGATAAGCGTTAGTTGCGTCGGTTCAAATGCCAGATGATATCCTTCTGTTTCAATGCGGTTTACATCCAGCAAATTGGTGATAATTTCTACCATACGGTCTGCACTTTCGACAATTCTTTTCGCAAAACCAACTGTCTTTTCATTAGCGTTCGTATAATACTGAATAATTTCAGCCGTTGAGCGAATGCCTGCCAAAGGATTTTTCAAATCGTGTGCGGCGATACCTAAAAATTCATTTTTTTCTTTATTCAACCGAAGAAGAGCTTCTGTGCGGTCTTTTACGCGTCGCTCCAATTCTTCATTGGTTTCCAATAACACTGCCTCTGCTTCTTTTCGTTCGGTTATATCCACACAACACCCGATATATCCGGCAAACGTGCTATTCGGAAGATAGCGAGGAACACCGTTTGCCTCTACCCAGCGATACAGTCCGCTGTGATGCCGAAGGCGAAATTCATAGGCGAATGGTTCACAACGAGCAAACGCCTCTTGAGCAATCTTCCATATCCTCATTGTGTCATCGGGGTGCGCTGTTTGCAACCAACCATCACCCAGATGTTCATCGAGGCTGACTCCCGTAAAATCTACAAGCGTTTTATTGACATACGCACAATTTCCATCTGTCCCCACCATCCAAATAAGCATCGGAGCTGTGTCAGCAAGCGTCCGAAAACGCTCTTCGCTTTCGCGCAACTGTATTTCAGCTTGTTTTTTTTCTGTAATAACATGCCGGAGAGACATGTACCGATACATTGTTCCGTCGGCAGAATGCAAGGGATAGACAGTCGTGTCAACCCAATAGATCTCTCCTTTTTTCGTACGGTCTTGAATCTCTCCCCGCCAAATTGTACCGGATTGAATAACGCTCCAAAACGTTTGCCAAAACTCTTTCGTGTGATACCCCGAACTAACGATATTATGATTGGAACCGATGAGTTCTTCCGCACTATATCCCGAAACGGAACAAAACATCTCGTTCACTTCGAGGATTGTCCCACGCAAATCCGTAATTGACACGAGTGTACTTGCGTTGAGCGCAGCGCGAAAATCGCGTAGTTCCTGAAACAACTCTTGATTGAGCGTTTCCTGTCGCCACTGCTCTTCACGAGAGCGAGCCTCACGCATTTCGCGTTCGACAGCTATCGGTAAGCGCTTGAGCCGATCTTTGAAAAGATAATCATCGGCACCTGCTTTAATACACGTTACAGCGTCCTCTTCGCTCAGCGAGCCGGAAACAACGATAAAGGGAATGTTTTTTTTCGCCGCTCGGAGAATATGCAAAGCGTCCATTGCCGTAAACTGTGGCATAAAATAATCACAAAGAACAACATCCCACTCTTCTTGCTGTAAAGCTCGCGTAAATGTTTCTGCGGAGTCAACATGGACTGCACGCGGAAGGAATGCTTCCGATAACGCAAAGACACAGAGTTCAAAGTCTTCAACCGAGTCATCGGCAATCAGTACGGTAATTGGGGGACGCTCTTTCGTCGGCAATAGAGAATTTGTAACTGGCTGACACATACACGTATTTCGTTCGATAAAATGATAACAAACGTATTTGGAGACAACACATCACAAGAAGATTTGGCTACAATTCCTGCTCTTTTAACCAATCTTCAGCACTTTTCATCGTTGCAAATTGACCAATAAGAATACCATGCAAAGAAAAGATTTCCCTTGCTGCTTGGTCGCCGTTCAGTTTCCGAATATGCGTAAAAGCAGGAACAACATCCGCCCAATACCGTATGGTCGTTTGAGCAACTCTGGGGAGCCACGTTTGAGCAAGATACTCATTCGCTTCCCGCTCAATAATACGTTTGGGAGAAGAGTACGTTAGGAGTTTGTGCGTCCGGTGACGAATCATGGCTTGTTCAATGGCATCAGCAGCAAGGCAAAATTCTTGACCACGGATCACACCCGACCAGAGTGCAACCACAGTATGTGAGGCAACTTGATAATACACCGTAGAAGTTGGTGATTTATAACAAATGTCTAAATCCATACATGCACCGGAGAAAATGAACGACCAATATACGAAACAATAATTCGGACATTTTTGAAGAGCGAAGACACAAAAACATTGGTCACATCTCACAAAACCTTCATTTCCACACAACCGGAATACAGAATTGCCATTCCGTACTCCAAATACAACCACAACAATTTAACGTTTAATGATGCATGGTTTGATTAACCACCACCCAATAAAACCCCACCGTCGCCACGACATCGGTAAATTTTTCAAACGTTACCGGCTTCACGATGTAACTATTTGCGCCAAGTTCATACGCGCGTTCTATATCCGGCTCTTCGTTTGAAGAAGTCAGAATAACTACAGGAAACGAAGCAGTACGAGGGTCTTTTCGGATAATCTCTAAGACCTCTAAACCGCTCAGTTTAGGCATTTTCAAATCCAATAAAATAAGTTTCGGTTGTGCAGTTCCCCTGCCATGGTAGCGACCTTCGCCGAGAAGAAACTCCAGAGCTTCCTCACCGTCTTCGACATGAAAAAGATTACCAGCCAAATTCTTCTTTCTCAGTGCAGAGATTGCTAATTCGGCATCATCAAGACTATCTTCAATAAGTAAAATTTCGACAGTATTCATTATTCAAGTGCTATGATGTGGCGAGGAATAGAGAAATAAAAGGAAGTTCCTTCCTGAGGACTTGACTCAGCCCATACATCACCATTATGTTTGGTGACAATACGCTTTACAATAGCAAGCCCGACACCCGTACCTTCAAACTCACTGTCTTTATGTAATCGCTGAAAGACCTGGAATAATTTGTTGGCATACTTCATATCGAAACCCGCACCCATATCGTGAATAATATACACGATTTTCTCTGAATCGGCAAACGATTTTATCGAAATTGCCTTATTTTTCACATGACGTGAATATTTTATCGCATTCGAGAGCAAATTCTGCCAAACCTGAGCGAGCAGCGTCGCATCACCGGTAATCGCCGGCAATGGAGCAATATCCAGACGGAAATCTTGCAACTCGTTGTGCGGATTCACATCCGCCAATACCGATTCTACCAAACGATTCATGTCCACTTCCGTCAGATGGAGCGTTTTTCTTCCTAAGCGAGAGAGCGCCAAAAGTTCATCAATAAGAACACCCATTTTTTGCGCGCCAAGCCTGATTTTCCCAATAAGTCGCTTGGCTTCGTCATCCAACGCGGGTGCGTATTTATCAAGAAGAATTTCAGCAAAACCATTGACTGTCCGCAGTGGCGCACGTAAATCATGGGAAATAGAATACGAAAATGCTTCGAGTTCTTTATTTACCTCTTCAAGTTGATGAATTGTGTCTCGAAGATGTGCGTTTGCTGTATGCAAAGCAGATGTGCGCTCCTCAACTATTTGTTCCAATTTGGCATTCTGCATTGCCAATTCCTGATTTAATTGGCGAATCGTTTCTTCGGCGAGCTTTTCACCGGTAATGTCATAATAATACACCACCAAACCGTCATTCAATTTTGAGCAGGCATTCGTAAACCAATTTTGATACCCGTCTCCTTGGTAAAATACATCGAATCTTATGTCTTCACCGGTTTCCACAACCTTACGATACCACTCAAATTGTCCGGTGTTTTTCACCCCCGGAAACAACTGTAACAAGGAACTGCGCTGTATTTCTTCCACATCCATCAAAAATTGCTTTTGCGCAACAGCGTTCAGAAGAACGTAGCGAAAATCTTGGATGGTATTCTGTTCGTCACGAATTGCCTCCAAAACAACGATAGAATACAGCGACGTATTGACAATAGCATCCATATTTTGCTTTAAGTGGCTTTGCACTTTTTCGGCTGCTCCGGTTGTGGCTTGCTCTTGCGCCCGAAAACGCAGCGTTATCCAGGCAAAGCCGATAATGACACTTACAACCAAGAATGTACAAACTATCACAATGAGAATTTCCCATTCAAAGAAACCGATATTCTGTTGCAAATGCTCTTGAGTTTGTTTTTGGGTCTGACGAATAATAGTAGAACTAATCAAGCGCACGCTGTCCATAATTGCTTTGCCTTGATTGGTTGTTATTAATTGTTGAGCTTCGGCAAATCCTTCTTTACGACGCACATCGACAACGTTTTGCATCCGACTGACTCTCGCAGTAACAAGCTGCTGCAATATTGTTTGCAAAGCAATTATCTTGTTGTTCTCTGTTGTCGGGAACGACTGTAAAAGCGAATCTGTCAGAGCCAGAGCTTCGACAAAAGGCACCAAATACTCTTCTTGTCCCGTAATAACATAGCCCCGTTGTCCGGCTTCGGCATCTTTGACCGCCGAAAGGATGCGATCAACAACGAGTTGTCGCTGCAAACCATCATTGATGTGAAGAGTGTTTTTTTGGGCAGAAGAAGTTCCAAGAGTAACATAGACACTCGCTCCTAGAATCACCGTTAAAAAAGCAGCCAGCGCGGCAAAAACTATCGTATATTTTCGCATGATCCGCGTTCCTTTCGGATTGTTATACGTTGATAGAACAGGTTATTACCCACCAATTTCCGACATCGAATCAAAAACACGGGAAGCGTGCGTGTGGCGTTCTGCTTCAAAACCGTCTCGAAATCGTTGAAATGTGGCATCGGTAATAGTGGCACGAATCTTGTCGTTGCTTGCTTCATTACGCAAAAGACTCTTGAGATTGACAGCACCATTATCATACAGGCACGTTTTTAACATGCCCTTTGCCGTGATGCGAATACGATTGCAGGCACCACAAAATGTTCGGGAAAATCCGGCAATAATACCAATTTTTCCCGCATAACCTGGAATTTGGTACAAATCTGCCGTAGCTGCAGGATCATTTTTCTCTAGTTTTTGCAGATGCGGATAAGCAGACCGAATCTCGGATAAAATTTGCGCGTGTGTCCAAAGCGGAGCAATCAGTTCATGCGTACCGCCATTAAAAGGCATCTCTTCAATAAACCGCATGGAAAAATCGGTATATTTTGTTTGTTCACACATGGCAATAACATCGTCGGTGTTTTTGCCATCCATAATAACGGCATTGACGCTCAGCGGAATCGGACTCGCCGCTAATGCTTCAAAACTCTGCATTACGGCGGTGAATTCATTGCGGCGGGTAAGTTCAACAAAACGTTCTTCGTTAAACGTATCTATGCTCAAATTGACCGATGCAATACCCATCTTCACCAGTTCCGGTACATAAGGAGCAGTCAGCACGCCATTCGTTGTGATATGCACTTCTTCAATACCGCGTGTTTTTTTAATGTTCCATAGTAATTCCATTATCCCTTTTCTCACAAACGGCTCTCCACCGGTCACGCGAATTTTTCTGATTCCCAACTCTCCGCAAATTTCTACAAGCCGCATAATCTCTTCATCAGACAGGAGTTCTTTGGTCGGCAAAAAACGCATATGTTCGGGCATACAATACGTACAGCGCAAATTGCATCGGTCCGTAACGGCAAGACGCAAGTACGTAATTGCCCTGCCGTAGTTATCAAGAAGCGGAGAGCCGACTTGTTCCGGCGAACGCTGCACTGCTGAGAGAACGGGTAACTGCATGATTTCTGTTGGATGATGAAAGGAAGATTGCTAATATAGCAAGAAATGATGCACCCTAACGCAGTTTTTTTATCAATCAAACTACCCAGTGAAAACATTCTTATTAACCAACGATGAACGCACGCGATACAGTCGCCATTTATTGCTACCGGAGATAGGACTGATTGGTCAAGAACGCCTGACATCGTCAAAAGTCTTGGTGATTGGCGCCGGCGGACTGGGAAGTCCCGCAGCTCTTTATTTAGCCGCCGCCGGCGTCGGCACAATCGGGATTGTTGATAATGATAGGGTTGAACTCTCGAATTTACAGCGGCAAATTCTTCATTCAACCGACGATGTGGGAGAACGTAAAGTACAATCAGCGTCAAAACGCCTTCAACAGCTTAATCCGCATATTGCTGTCGAATCATATCCTGTTTATCTTGATGCAAAAAACGCCGTTGATATTTTGCAAAAGTATGATGTTATTATTGATGGGACGGATAATTTTGCAACGCGCTATCTCGTCAATGACGCATCGGCACTACTCAAAAAACCTTTGGTCTATGGAAGTGTTTTTCGGTTTACGGGACAAATTAGCGTCTTCGATGCTGCAAAAGGCGGATGTTACCGGTGTTTGTACCCTACTCCACCGCCGCCACATCTTGTGCCAAACTGCGCCGAAGGCGGAGTGTTGGGCGTACTACCGGGAATTATCGGCACGATGCAAGCCACAGAAGCGCTCAAAATCGTGCTGGGTATTGGCGAAACACTACATAGAAGATTACTGCTGTTCGATGCACTTCAGATGAACGTATCAACAATAAATTATCCGCACAATCCCCACTGTGCTTTATGTGGAACACATCCAACGATACACGAACTTCAGGATTACGAAACGTGGTGTAATCCTCCTACTCTTACAAACAACAACGCAACAGCGGACCTTCATCCCGAGGAAGTAGCGGCAATGCTTGAAGACATTGTATTTGTTGATGTTCGCGAAGAACAAGAACGTGCGATACGAATGATTAAAGGCACACGGCATATTCCTCTGGGACAATTAGAACAACACATCGAAGAACTTGCAGCACTAACAAAACCTCTTGTTATTCATTGCCATTCCGGCAAACGAAGCGCGGCGGCACTGGAAATTCTCAGCCGGTACAACATCTCCGCTCAACACCTTGCAGGCGGTATCATCGCTTGGGAGAAAGTATTTTCCACGACTATTGCCGAACAACAAGAGACCATCGAGTCATCGACGAATTTCACGGTATTTTGAAGGTCAGCCGCGTAACCGATGCGGCGCCTCTCCGCGTGAGCGCCGCGATAAAGACATTATCATAATCCGCATCGTTGAGCTGAGCATATTCGTTGTTGCCAGCAAGCAGATTCAATAACGCAGGAAGAGTATTCGAGTGTCCGACAATCAGCACCGTTTTCCCTTCGTATTGGCGCAAGAGCGAATCAAGAAACGGCGCGCCCGAAGAGGCATCATACCGCTGAATAGACAGACCACACTGTTTTGCCAGTGGTTGTGCCGTACCAATAGTACGCTTAAAAGGTGTCGCATAGAGCGCAGCGAATGGAACTGCCTGAAAGAATATTGCGAGTTTTTCTGCGCGTCTCATCCCCTCCGCACTTAACTCCGGATCGTTTGAAGGCGGCGTCAGTACTTTTTCTGCATGCCGGACAAGTATAAGTGTGGTTGGTTTAAGTGATGTTGGTTGGTTTTGTGTTTGACTATATGCAATAACAGCAACATTTATCAAAAACACACCACAACAAATCCCTTGCAGCCAGCGAAAAAACAGAGTTTTGAACATACGGCAAACGTAATAAAAGAGAATAATCGTGTATTATCTTATTCTAAAAAGACTTGAATTCAAGAGACAAAGGTAACAAAAGTAGCAAGAGCATACTTCCAATCACAAGATTACGGTGACAACGGCAACCCCTCAGCAAGGGTACGAAGTAGTTTTTCAAGTGCAAAACGCTGCAACAGCGCATCAATACGGTATAACTTCGTTTTCTGAATAACCGCCGGTTCAATTCCAAACGCCGCACCAATGATAAAAAGCGCGTTTATATTCACCTCTTCATTCTCCATCCCCCTTTCAAGTTCTTCTTTTAACGTTCGTGCTAATTCATAGGCGTTAAAAGACTTGGCATCGATATCAATACAAACATACACACGCTCTTCTTGGGCAATACCGCGCAAAAGTTTCTGTAAGCGTGGGAGCAATGTATTGGATGTATTTGCAATAACGACAGAAAGCTCGCTTTTCGCAAATAACTTTTCGGCTTTGCTCTGTAAACGCATATCGTCAGTAGCAAGAAAAATAGTCGGATTAGGCTTTTGCATGGATATGTGAGCTTTGAGAAAAGATGATATTGTACACCAAGATTTTCTGCTGACAACCGACTATTCTACGGTATTACTCTTCTTCTTGATTCATTGCTTCCAAAATAGCCGCACTGAGTTCGTGCAAAGCTTCTACTTCCCATTCCTGATTGCGTTTGGTATAAGCAAAAATCAGGTTCCGAATCATACGCAATAAAATAGCAGTATTAGAGGCTTTTTCCAACATGGAAGGTTCAAAACTAAAGCCCGCCCCCTGAATAAAACGTTTACAATCTTCCTGCGAAAGAAACGACCCTTTGTTAAAGGAATCAATAAAGACATTAAGTTCAGGATGATATACAACAAAATGTGCCGGCATCCCTACGCCGACAACATTTAAGTCAGCTCGTTCAGCAACGAGCAAATACAACACCGACAAGGAAATAGGAATTCCCGTTCTCTGACGAATCAGTGTATGCGCGTAGGTATTGGTCGGATTATGATAATCTTCATCATCTGTACCACCGAAATGAAATTCCTCGAAAAACGCCTGATTCATAGACAAAAGCAATCCTAATTCATTATGCTGCTGCGATTTCATAAACAGCGCGTGAACGCGCAAGGCAATGTCATCTAGTAATACGCGGACGTCTTGCGCATCGGTTTCGGGATAGCCAAAACGGGAAAGTGCCAAGAACATCTCTTCAAGCGGAAGATCTTGCCCTGTTTCCGAACTATGGCGCACCATAGCAATTAAATCCTGCAAAGCACGGCGCTGAAAATCATGTAAAACATCAGCTACCAACACCAATGCCGCCGGCTCGCTAAGATGCTCATGCGTTTGCAGCTCTGCACGAATGACCGGACAAACCGCCGGACCGTAACTGCGAAGTTTTTCTTGAGCAGCCGTATGAATTCTGCTATCAGGGTCTTCCAACAGCACACACACAGCCTCATACTCTTTGAACGTGCCATTGGGAGGAAAGTATGTCCTCTCCATGCTTGTTCTGAGCGCTTCTTCGGTCAAGCGATTCACCTCTTTCTGATACTCCGCTTCGGTCGGAAAATTCTTACGGTCAGGTGGTACCATGATGCGCGTCCAATTTGTAGATACGGGAAAGTTCGCGTTTAAGGAAGGTAAATGCTTCTTCGGGATCGTCGGCGAAATGGAACAACATTAAATCTTCCTCACTTATCATCCCCGTTTCGGCAAGATATTCAAAATTAAAGGTCTTTTTCCAAAACTCCCTGCCATACAACATTATGGGGAGTTCTTTCGTAATTTTTTGCGTTTGAACCAACGTTAGCAATTCAAATAGTTCATCCATTGTACCAAAACCGCCCGGAAAGACGATAAGTGCTTTGGCAAGATTCATAAACCAAAATTTCCGAATGAAAAAGTAATGGAACTCAAAATTAAATTCCGGTGTAATGTACGGATTCGGAAATTGCTCAAACGGCAAACTGATATTAAAGCCGATAGATTCGCCACCGGCATTATACGCGCCGCGATTTGCCGCTTCCATAATCCCGGGACCACCACCCGAACACACTAACAACCGCTTGCTTTGGGGCAAGGTTAACGACCATTCTGTCAGCATTTCTGATAAACGCACCGTATCATTATAATACTGCGTAAAATGGCGCTGCCGATATAAGCGGTCGAGTTGAGACTCCAGCGATTTTTTTTCATGGGATTTGGCAAGCTGCAATTGCTGTTTGAGCTTGATTTCTGCCGCAGTAAATTCTTCTTCGGAGCGAATACGCGCAGAACCGAACATGGCTATTGTGCCCAGCATCGAAACGTGTCGAAACTTTTGTTCCGGATACGAATACTCTGCTAAAATCCGAATGATACGGGCATCTTTACTATTGAGAAAATCTAAATCTTTGTAGGCTTTGGGAGCGCGTTGGAGTATTTTTGGGGGAGATTTTTTGGTCTTTTTCATTCGTACTACGGAAGAGGTTAATAAGAAACAAATTGTTTGCGTTTTTCCCGCACACACAGCATCACTGCTTTTACTTACTTACTGCCTGATTGAGAGAGTTTAACGCAGAGCCGAGAAAGTTCACGAAATTCTTCCGGCGTCAGCGTTTCTCCCATCGCACCAAGCATAGCAAAAAAATGCGGATCAACTTCCGCAAGAGCTTGAATGCCCTTGTCGGTGATGGTCGTAACGGACAAACGGCGGTCTTCTTCGGGACGCGCACGCACAACGTATCCCTGACGAATTAAACCATCGATAGATCGCGTCACATCAACGCTTTTTTCAATAAGGTGCTTAAGAATATCGGTTCTCGACATTCCTTCGGGATACGCCCGTTTCAAAATACGCAAGATATTATACTGAACACCGGTAATTTGAAGTGGTGCAGCAGCTTTATCCACCTGCATGCGCAGAAATTCTGCGGCTACAGCCACATTGATAATTGCGTCTAAGGCAGGATGGCTGTGCTGATGAGGACGTTCTTGGCTCATAACTGGATAGGAAAGTAAATTTCGAGTTGTTGATAAACAATACGCAAAAGACGATATCGGAATACTTGTCGTAACAAAGATACACGATTTTTCGGATTGTTCACAATACAAGACAAGCAGAATAAACTGTTTTGCGCAAATTTTCATTGGATAACTCCGATTTTACAACAATATTGTGAAAATTGCGAACGAGAATAACGTGTGCATGAAAATGCCAAAACATTCTTCTAAGTCGCACTACATCGGTGTTCGGTAAGCGCTATTTTTAAGCTATTTCAAAGCAAATGGACACGCCTCTTTTTTTCACTCGACATCACTCCCGCTCCCGATACGACAGGAAGTTTTCCTGTGTCGTGACCTTTGCTTTGCTGCTTATCGCCTCTACATTGTCCGCGCAGAGTCTCAAAGAGACAGTTGACAGTCTGATTGCTGAATACAACTCAGCAAAGGCAGCAAAAAATGACACACTGACCGCTTTGGCATTAGGAGAAATCGGAAAAGCGCTTTGGGGAACATATCCCGATTCCGCAATGGTCTATGCACAAGAAATGCTCCGATTAGCCGAACAAATCAGCTACGCCCGTGGCAAAGCAATTGCTTACAACAATATCGGGTATATTTACCGAAAAAAAAGCCGTTATGATGAATGTTTGGAATACAGCCACAAAGCACTGACTATTTTTGAGCCATTAGGCGACAAATCCAGCGCTGCATGGTGTTATCACAACATCGCCAATGTCTATTACGCCCGCGGCAGATTCGATTTAGCATTAGAAAATCACTTTAAGGCGTTGCGATTACGAGAAGAAATTGGTGAAAAAAAGTCTGTGGCATGGTCATTAAGCAACATTAGTGATATTTACCGAGACCAAGGGTACAAAGAACAAGCACTCCAATACACCCAAAAAGCTGTTGTTCTTTTCCGTGAAATTAACGATAAACACGGAGCAGCTGTTGCCTTAAACGGCATCGGCGTAATACTACAAGAAGAAGGTCGGTACGAAGAAGCATTTGAACAATTTTTACAAGCCCTTGCCTTGGACGAAGCCTCTGAACATGGCATTGGAATGATTTGGTCGCTACGGTATTTGGGAGAAGTTTCGGTGTTGCAGCGCAAATACGACCGTGCAGAGCAGTATTTTCTTCGTTCTTTAGCTATGTGCCAACGTATGAACGACCGAAAACAAGCGGTTTCGGCGATGCTCAATCTGGGAAAACTTTATGCGACTATGAAAAATATTCCGCAAGCCTTTGAATACGCACAAATGGCTCTAAGACTTGCTGATTCAGTACAATCCGACCTTTCTTTACAAGAAGCATATCAACTCATCAGCAATCTTTATGCGCAACAAGGTAACTTTGAAGCTGCATACCGTTTTCACTTACGATATTCCGCATTACACGATTCGATATTTTCTTCCTCCAGCGCCAAGAAAATTGCCGATTTGACTAATCAATATGAAGCAGACAAACGCAAACAAGAAATCGCCTTGCTAACCAAAGACAATGCTCTTCAAGAAGCGGCGTTAAAACGCGACGCAATGACCCGCAACGGCTTGATTATCGGAGTGTTTGTGCTATTGGTCATTGCCGGATTACTCGTGCAACGGTATCGCCTCGCTGAACAGGCGCGCAATGCGTTACGCATCAAAAACGAGGAAATAACACGGCAACAGCAAATTTTAGAAGATCAAGCCGCTGAAATCGAGATAGCAAATTCTCAATTGAATGAGCAAAACCTTGCCTTACAACAATTAAATATTGAGAAAAACGAGTTTCTTGGCATCGCTGCGCACGACCTTAAAAACCCCCTCACATCGATTACCATGAATGCGTCGTCTTTGCGTGATTATTATGAACGCTTTACGGCAGAGACAGCAAAAGAACGACTTGGAACTATCGTTCTTGCTTCGCAGCGAATGGCAAGCATTATCTCTAAGCTCTTGGATATTAACGCCATTGAGACCGGCAATCTCAATATCCACTGCAAAATCACACCGATAATGCCTATTGTCAGACACGTCATTGAAGATTATGCAGAGCGGTCGCATCAAAAGAGCATCACTATTCACTTGGAAAATACTAATCACAACAGAGCCTGCGAAGAGTGGACAGCATATATTGATGCTGGTATTACCGCCGAAATACTAGATAACCTTATTTCTAATGCCATTAAGTATTCTCCTGCAGGATCAAGTGTTTCGGTGCACGTTTTGCAGCATAAAGATTGCATTCGTATTGAAGTACAAGACGAAGGACCGGGACTAAATGAAGAAGATAAAAAACGGCTTTTTGGGAAATTTGCCCGTCTGTCCGCCCAACCAACTGGCGGCGAACACTCCACAGGTCTGGGGCTTTCTATTGTAAAGCGACTCACGGAAGCAATGCACGGGCGCGTCGGCTGTGATTCTGCTTTGGGAACAGGCGCCACCTTTTTTGTTGAATTTCCCACCCGCCCAACCTCTTCATAACAATCAACGGTATGCGTGCTTCGACAAGAAAACCGCTCGTATCTTACCCAAATACCATCCACTTAGCATACCCCACGAAATGCTTTCTCTCATACGATAGGGTGCTTCAATAAAAAGGTTTCAATTGCCGTCGTCACAAGCGCAGGAGCTTCTTCTTCGACAAAATGCCCCACCTCCGCAAATTCCTGCCACTCTACATTCTGCCAAACCTCGTTCCAAAGCGGAGCCATAATGCTATACGGCACAAATTTATCTTTCATCCCCCAAAGCATAAGAACAGGCTTATCGGCAAGACTTTTTTGCCGCTCGCTGATATCTTTGTACCAATCATGCGTTGTGGTAAATGAACGAACAAGAGCATAGGTGCTTTCACGCTCAGAGGGTGTAGCAAGCGGTTTTAAATAATGCGCGTGAATGTGTTTCGTCAGCAATGAACGATTAGCAAAAGACTGAGGAATCATAACCTTTGCAGAAAATCCATAGCGTACATACAGCCATTTACCAAGACGAGTTGTAAAAAGTTTTCCACCCTGCTCTAAACGTGGCAGCAACCACATCCAGGAGTTAGCAATAACAAGCCGTTTTATTAAGCCGGCATTACGCGACGCAAAATCAAGAGAAATTGGTCCTCCAAAATCTTGGGTAATAAGCGTAATATTAGTCAACCCAAGTTGATGCACAAATAGCGCCAGACGCTCCGCATGAGCCTCGGGTGAATAATCAGCGTTCATGGGCTTGCCGGAAAGACCAAATCCCAAATGGTCAAGGGCTATACAACGATAGCGTCCCGATAATTCTTTTATTGTATGACGATAAAGAAATGACCAAACGGGAGTTCCATGCACCATCAACAATATCTCGCCTTGCCCTTCATCAACATAATGAATCGTCTCTCCATTGATATTGATAAAGCGAGAAGTAAACGGATACTCCGCAATGTCAAGCCAATCAGGACGCATTCTGCTCTCTTCCGAGACAGCGACTTGAGTTTGAACAGGTATGTTCATAAACCACTCCTAATCTATAGTGTAGGTAAAACAAAATGAATATGATACGCCTTGAATTTCAAGACAAAGAGCTCTATACAAAATCATTCCTATATTATCCGCACAGACAAGTTGAGCGTGGTGCCCAACCCAATTGTGACGAGAATGTGCAACGTCAAGATGATTAAAACATCAGCTATTGTGAATTGCCATATACCACTTGCTTGCTTTGTGCAAAAATCATTCTTGAAGAAAACGGTTATCATATTGTGCCTGCAAGAGAGCAAAAACGTCATTGAGCGGATACTCTTGAGAACTGCTCAGACAATGGAAACATATTCCGTCTATAAGCGCAAAGATGATACGTGCTTCTGTCTGGGAATTATCAGGCGGGCTCACCGCTGATTCATCTAAACTATTTAAAGGCAAAGGACTTGCAGCACAGAACTGCGCTAATTGCGCGAGTATCATCTGCTCAAAGGCAAGGATATTGACCCCGAGACGCTCTAATACAAGTGGCTGCGAACGCATGATATAGACAAATCTCCAGAAATCACGCTTTTCGAGTGTTGCTCGACAAGCCTGGACAATAAAGTCATACAAACTTGCCTTTTTACGTCCTTTTCGAGGCTTCACAACGAACGAGGACTGGACTTCCGCCCAGCCCTTTTCAAAAATCGCAAGTAATAATGCATCTTTGCTGGCAAAATAGTTATACATTAACCCCTGCGAGAGACCGGCTCGGCGAGCAATCGCACTGATTGATGTATTTTCAAATCCTTTTTCGGCAAAAAGCTCCAGCGCCGCCTGAAGAATTTCAGCTTTACTGGACTCCTGCATTTGTTGAAATTGTTCTTTTGTACGTGGCATATTTTTTATTGAATGATTATTCATTCAAAAATAAACAAAAAAAAGTAAATCCAGCCCAATATTTTTTCAAACAAAAAAAAGAAAAAAGAGAGGCTAGACGAAAGCACCGGAAACACCTACCCTAGCGCTATTCATAGAAGTTTACTACTTCGCCTTTGAGTTTTTTGTACAGCATTGCTCTGGCACGGAACAGGTGCGCCTTCACTGTTCCTAGAGGAATATCAAGTTTATCGGCAATTTCTTGATAGTCCATATCGTCCTCGTGGCGCATATGTATCACGACACGGTATTTTTCGGGAAGCTCATCGATTGCCTGTCGAATAAGTTTAGCGCGTTCGCGACTATGTAAATCAAGATCGGGAGTAGCGGAATCATCATAAATTTCGTACTCGACACTACCTTCTTTGGTTTCGATTGGCTGATCGATAGAAAAGGTTTTTAAGCGCTTTTTGCGGAGAAAATCAATACAGTGATTCGAGGCAATTTTGTATAACCACGTTGAGAAGGCATATTCATTATTAAAATTACCTATTGCCTGAAAAGCCTTGATGAATGTTTCCTGAACAAGGTCATCAATGTCGTTAGGATGATTATTCATCATTCGCCGAATAAGGCTGGTAATTGCACCACGATACTTCTTCTCAAGAAGTTTGAAGGCAATTTGCTCCCCTGCGGCAGCACGACGGATAAGTTCCGCGTCGTCTTGACGAGATTGCTGCTGACGTTCTTCTTTCAGCCGCCGTTTTTGCTCAATGTCCGATTGTTGTGAATCCGATGGAATCATAGTTTTGAAGCGATTGTTGAATAGTGGCACAATTTACAACCGCGAGAGCATTTCACACAAAATTTTCTACAATTTTATTTCCACAGAACATTTGCCTCCTCAAAAAAAAAAAAATGCCGCTTCAAAGATGATTTAAAGCGGCACAACAATTATGTACAACCAAAACAAGTACATAGAGAATGCAACCAATACAAACATTACGCAATATCATTTTTCATACGAGTCATCTCACCTTGAAACGCTTCAGCACCTGCACGTGCAGCATCTTGGATGCGAGAAACATTATCTTTAATACCGTGCTGAGCAGTGCTAATGCGAGAACGCGCGTCATTCATTAAGTGCTCCGCTTCCGAAAGCAAGGAGCCGGCTTGCTGGCGCGCAGTGCGCACAAGTTCATCAGCACGAACTTTGCCTTCATTAACATATTCGCCGACAACACGCGATTGCTCTTGGGCAAAAACGCTGGCTTTGTCGTACATTTCGCCGGAACGCTCCGCAATATCTTGACGCAATTCTTTGCCACTTTTAGGCGCAAAAAGAAGAGCAACAACAGCCCCCACCGCACCACCAATAATGATTCCGGCGGCTAAGCCTTTTGAGAATGAACCTTCATTATTATTAGCCATATTTACTATAAATAATTGTATATAAAACAGTGAAATTTATTTATCTTCAGTACTAAAACAGTATTGTAAATTTATTACAAAATGTTTCTCATGTTTTTTGCAGCAAGCAACAACTCTGCAAATTCTCGAAATGCGCCGTCTCCGCCTCGCCGTTGACAAACATAATCGACCCATTGGCGAACTGAGACAACCGCATCCGATGGACAAGCGCTAATACCGCAATGTTGCAATGGAAACTCATCATTGACATCATCACCGATAAATGCTATTTCTTCTAACGAAACGTGAAGACTTGCAGCAAGACCCTGTAATTTCAAAGATTTATCGCGCACTCCTTCTAATATTGTCGTAAGACCTAACTTACTGCCACGAGCGATAGCAATACCGGAGTCGTCGCTGGTCATTAGTACAACTTCTATGCCACGACTCTTCAAAAGCATAACCCCCATACCGTCGTGGACTGAAAAGCGCTTCATTACTTCTCCTTCGGCAGTGTAGAACATCCCTCCATCTGTCAGAGTACCGTCTACATCTGAGACAACGACTCGAATTGAGGCACAATGCTCCCATAACTCTGCTGTCAACTGCTGGCTATCAAACATATCCGAGAACATATCAAAAAACAAGAAAAATCCGTAGAAAAGAATGCCTTTGTTTGGGAAGATGAAGGGGAAATTGTAGCTTTGCTTTCACATTCAACAATATTCACGTATTGAACTAGCATTGTGTAATTAACAAGTACAAAACTACAAATTATCGCTACGATGACCAAACTCTACCTTTCGCTTCGGTATGAAGTACCAGAAGAGCGCTTTGAAGACGCCTATACAGCCCTTAGTGATGTGGAACATCTCGGCATAGCAGAAGCACACGACGAACTCATGATTTGCCTCTTACACGATGGCAGCACTTCTTTTCAGGCAAAAGAAGAAGAGCGTTTGCAAACACTCTTTGAACAATTTCACGTCCCTGCAACGCTTCTAGAATCTCAGACCATCCGAGAAGAAAACTGGAACAAAGAGTGGGAAGACAGTATTGAGCCCGTGTGGGTAAACGAACGTATCATCATCACACCATCATGGAAAGCAGAAACAGTTACAGCACCCACAAAATTAATTATCAATCCACAAATGTCATTTGGAACCGGACACCACGAAACAACCCGCATGGTAGCTGCATTACTCGAAACCAGTGTTAAACATGACGAATACTGGATAGACGCAGGCACAGGAACGGGCGTACTAGCCATTTTGGCACTAACATTAGGCGCAAAGAAAGTGTTTGCCTTTGACAATGATGAGTGGGCAGTAATGAACACTCGTGAAAATTTTGAGCGAAACAATATCACAAGTAATTCTCATACATATTTGATTTCACAGGAAGATATTAACACTGTTACTTTATCTCCATGTAATGGAATCACAGCAAATCTACATAGAAACTTACTTATCAACAACTTAAAAAAGTTTTTTCAAGTACTACATCAGCACAACGGAACACTCATCATTTCGGGAATTTTACGCTATGATATAGATACAGTTATTACAGCAGCACAACAAGAAGGTTTTCATCACAAAGAAACAAGACAAGAAGGAGAATGGATTGCAATAAAATTCACTGTTTCATAACAAAATATCCGCAAAAAACATATAAAACAATGAAAATATCAGCAATAGACATCGGAACAAATACTCTTCTTATGGTGATAGGAGAGCAAATCTCCGGCAACTCCAACACTGTCCGTATACTTCATGACATTCATTCCATTGCACGGCTCGGCGAAGGTGTTGACAGAACAGGTATTATTAGCGAAACTGCATTAGAGCGCGCGACAGCAATTCTCCATCAGTATAGCGCCATATGTCAAAATGAAGGCGTAGAACGTATAGAAGCCGTAGCAACAAGCGCGGTACGAGATGCTGTTAATGGAAAGGAGGTATGCAACAAATTATCATCTGTATTAAAATACACGGTGCGCATAATCTCAGGTGAAGAAGAATCTTATTATTCATTCACAGGAACAGATGAATCACTAAATAAAAAAACCATCATTGACATTGGTGGTGGTAGCACTGAATATGTTACAGGTATAAATAAAACCATACAACAACGTAAAAGTCTTCAAATTGGCGCAGTACGTCTTCACGAACGTTATCTCAAAGCACTTCCTCCCTCTCAGATTGCCATTGAAACAGCCCGAATGGAAATACGGAATCAATTATCTTTATTGCCACAAACAAAAACACTCCGCGATGGCAGCGATGATACCATAGGTGAAATAATAGGCGTAGGAGGAACATTTACGACATTGGCAGCAATTGATCTTGGCTTAATGGATTTTGATTCAACAAAAGTTCACAACCATACAATCAATGCACAAACGGTAAGCAAAATTACTCATTACTTACTCTCGAATTCCCTCGCGTCACTTTTAGAAAATCCGGCGATTCACCCACAACGAGCAGATATTCTCCCCGCAGGCGCACTTATTTTAGATGAAACACTGGAATTTTTCAATGCAATAAAATGCAAAGCCAGTACCAAAGGATTGCGCTATGGCGTATTGTACGATGCTTTTGGTCGGTCACATTCACCGGATACCAAGTCTTAAATCAGACACATCACTACTTCTGGCAATACGTCTTCAATCGCCGCTTCCAGCCAGGAAGCCAACGCTGCTCATTGCGCTCAGGAGGTGCATATTCTACTCGTTCGACCAGTCGCGCTTCTGCCGAAGCAGCAAAGTCCCGTAAAGCAGCTTTGCCTTCTTCGTCACCCGTCATGCCCTGCAACACTTGTAGTAATCCCCATCCGCGGTGACCATAATGTTCTGAAGTGCGAATCCCCTCGCCTTTGAAGTTCACGTAATCAGCGAGAACATACAGTCCCATGGGAGCGGAAGCAACTCGATAAAATTGCGCTTTCACACGCTCTCTGTCCTCTTTCGGAGCGGCATTCAGAATTTTCGGAAGTGACGACTCAAGACGGTTTGCAATATAACGTGCTTGAATGCTCACAGTCGAAGCAAGCATTGTGCGAAGTTCTCGCATTTCTTCGCTCTGAAGTGCCGCCTGAAATTCTTCGCGTGTTTTCCAAGGGCAAGAGCGCGTTCCACGAGCAAAATTACTTTTAAGCCATTCAGGAACATACTGTACGCCTTGCTCATGCGCAAGAAAAGCATCTATCAGATTGGGAAATGATTCACCAAATGGGACTTTGCACCCTTCTGGAAACCAAATAAAATGACCAATACCCAACGACGCAAATTCTTCGCCTTTATTCCATGTTGTTAGACCTTCAATACTGCCTCTACATTCGTTTTTCCAAATTTTGTATCCAATTTCCAATGCCTCATCATCACTTAACACAATTTGTCGTAACAGTTTGGTTTTGGAAGTTTCTATATTTGCAATAGCGTCATTAAAAACTGACAAACGTGCACTAGATTGGTTTGGCAAAGAACTCGTAGAGGCGCACGAACTCCACAAAAGCGCGCTTAAACTACTCCCTAGAATCCACGACTGAATATTTTTTCTTACAGGTAGAATGATATTAATTGCAGGTATATTTTTTTTCATTGCATCAATGTAATTTTTAACTGCTACAAATGTTACACTAAAAACAATACAAATATCAGTAGTTCAGTGTTTCACTTTAATTAACAAACACGAAACAAGAGGACAGAGTCATTCGATCGAAACCAAAAGCGGAAGCGCTTTACCCCCCGGCAAGTTCTTCCGCTTTTCGGCGTTTCTATGAAATGGTATGGTCTTGTATTGCTTCTTCACAGCTATATCTTGAAGGATATTCTTCATAAACGTCATGAACATTTATATTACTCTGGCAAAACATCCGTATGCTCGGACTGCTGCATACTTGGTAATGTTGGAATGACAACCGATTTCAAGATTTCTTTTGCTATATCCAGATGTCTCACAGTACCATGAATTGGTACATGCTGTACACCCATGAGAACCGAAAGGTTGGTTTTCATCGGAGAAATCTCAGCGCTTGTAACAACAGGAACTGATTTCAACTCAACAGTCTCAATAAGCGGAAAACGACGAGTCAGAAACATAGCGGAACGAAGAGCCGCAAGTCGTAGTCCTACTCTCCTGCGTGCTGCAAGCACATCTCGAATCGAAACGGATCCAACACCTTCCACCAAGACTGCATCGCTTTTGAGGCTTCTATATTCAGGGTTGACCAATGCTACCGCAGGAGAACTGGGTACAGGCAAGCGATTTTGCTCAATCGAAAGCTCACTAATCGCGCTAATCTCACGTTGCTCAGACGTATTTTGCCCTTCGTGTGTACTTGTTAGTATCCCTGCCGCAATACTGGAAACAGACCTCCGAGAAGCATCATAACCGATATTTTTCGGATCCTTTACGGTCAGGTCATCTACCGCATGAACAAGCGCATCACCAACCGCATAACCAACTGCAGATCCGTGCTTTACCGCTATCGTGCTTACAGCCGCTAAATCCAAAGTAAAGAGCGAAGCCAGATGAACAGTTGTCATTTGCTGCTCTGTTGATTGTGGCTCTTCCAACCCTTGCTTTTCCACCACCCGATCCTGCAAGGATTTATTCATCAACAACTTATATTCATTCTGATTATTGGATTGCGCAGCACTTACGGGAATTTTTCGCGATGTTCTTACAACCTCCGTCAACTCAACAAACGGCGTTCCGCGCATTTCTTCTGGCGTTACCACAAAACGACTTTCAAAGAACGTGCCAAAAACAGAATCACCACTACTCATAACCGACCAGCCCAAAATACAGGTGCACAGGACAACAAGAACTTTAAAGGCATGATTTGCGGCGAATTTTGCAAGTTGAGCTGTCAAAGCGGGGTGCAATTCATTATACTCTTCCTCCATTTGCATAACTGCTATCTGCTGCAATGTTTGCGCATAGAGACTGCGTGTTAAATGTTCGTGTTCAGGAAGTGTTACTTTAAATGATTCTGCAAGTTTATAATGCGAAACGCCGAGAAAATCGGCGTACACAGGTAAAAATACGTGCATATACTCCGCCGGAAAGCGCTCAAAATAGTCATTTTCCATTGCGACAATGGCGCTTTCACGAATACGAACAAAATACTTCACATCGCTCACCGATAAACGGCGTTCTTCTCTGGCAAGACGAAGAATAGTTCCGGGCGTGTACATGGCGTAATTCCTTGAAATTTTCGTGACTGATTAAGTGTTCTTGTGTAAGTTTGTAAGCAATACAGCAATCTGTGGATAGTACTTACGAAAGCGATGATAGAGGAGGATATACTACCTCATTGACATGATGATTCCGTACAGTTTGCATCAACCAAATGCCGTATAAACAGATGTATAAACTAGGGCATTCAATTACAAATAGCCATTCAATTATTATGCCGTTTTTTTTTCAAAACACCCCTTAAAACCGCATAAAACCTAGCTTTACATAAAGTAACACCTTCAAACAGCATCATAACCAGTTCAAAAATAAAATGATTACGCTCTTTCATTATGCACGGGTTGCATACTACCAACTTATAAAGCCTCGATTATGGCGAAATCTTGTTCAAACGCGGGCACTGGCAGCATCAGAACCCAAACGAAGCGCTATACAACCATTGTTTTTCGATGCTGAAGACCATGCGCATCTAAGTAAAAAATTATCAGACTGCCTTTCGGAGGAACGCATTCTGAAGCAAGCTCAAGACGCTATACTACATAGATTTGCCATTTTTTCTGAAGTCGCCAGAGAACATGGCTCTGATATCGCTTGGCACAAAGATTACGCAAGCGGCAAAGAATGGGACAAGACAAAATCTGCACATCTACTTGATTTTATGCACTCCGAAGGCAACAGTGATGTAAAATATCCGTGGGACTTAAACAGATGTTATTGGTTCACGTGGCTGGGAATGGCACACATACTTCACCCCAACGACACACGCTACGTGCATGCTTTTGCAAACGATGTAGAATCATGGACAGCAGCAAACCCTTTAGGCAGAGGCATTAACTGGGCAATGCCAATGGAAGTGGCAATACGAGCAACCAATTGGATTGTGGCATATTCATTTTTTTATACCTCACCTACACTTTCTGAGGATTTTCATCGCTTATTCTTACGCACACTTTGGCAGCACGGAATGTTTTTATCGTACAATTTAGAGTATGTTCGACACAATGCTAATCACTTTAGCTCTAATGCAATGGGATTAGTGGTACTAGGAGCATTTTTCTACCGTACACGCGAAGGAAAATCTTGGTTTCGCAGGGGCAAACGTTTTTTAGAACGGGAAATCCTTCTGCAATTCACGAAAGACGGAGTAAATTTTGAGAAATCAACCTCCTACCACCGTTTTGTCGTAGAAATGATGAGTATTGCGGGAATTTGTGCCGAACAGGTTCAATCGCCCTTTTCTACGCAGTTTTATGAACGACTTACGGCTGCCTGTTCATACATTGCCGCATATACTCGTCCCGACGCATCAGCACCAATGATTGGCGATAACGACAATGGTCGTGTCATAAAGCCACACGCCACAGAAGACTTCAATAATCACTTACAAATTCTTATACTTAGCTCAACTTTTCTTGGTCGTTTGGACATTCTTGAAGAATTCACTCAGCATATACGAGAAAACTCCACTGAAACAGCACTTTTACGCCTTGATTTTCAACAAGATACAAGCGCCACTTCAAGCAAACATCGCCCTCACATCACTCGTCATAAAAGCAATCGAACAGGCGAAGCGTACTTCATACAAGGCGGCTATATTGTTCATAAATCTGCACAATCACACTTAATTATTGATGTTGGCGATTACGGTATGGATGGTTGGGGTGGACATGGACACAATGATTGCCTGTCATTAGAATTTTGGCTTCGCGGAGAAACCATTCTAACCGACAGCGGAACCGGTTGCTACACAAGCAACAGAGCATTACGGGACAGCTTGCGCTCTACCAAAGCCCACAATACAGTTATGCTCGGCGGCAAAGAACAAACCGAATGGCTTCCTAGCAGCCTTTGGAGGATTCAAAATGATGAATTAGCACCAAATGTTCTTGAAGTTAGAAGCGGGAAGCAAGGTGCCGCGGAAATATTTGTCTTGTCAGCCGAACATTCCGCGTACAGGCAGCGTTTTGGCACTATTCACCGCCGTTCGATGAAATTACACAGCACCCCAAACAACGGAACTTTAACAATAATAGATGAAATCATACCGGTAGAACAAGCAATGATAGGCATTAACGGCAAAGCGCACTATCATTTTCCCGCAGAAGTTCTTGTTTCTCAAAATGATGCCAGAACACTTTTACTCACAACCCCTTCACAAACCATAACGTTCACAGCAAAATCGCCTATATTCTTAGAACGATGCAATATTTCGCGGTTTTACGGAGATGTTCGAGAAACATGGCGATGCAGCATAGAATGTAGTTTGGATGCGGCTTCAGAGGTCGTTTTACGTTGGTAAGGCGGAAAAATCGGAGAGGATGTGCATAAAAATCCGCGCCGAAAAGGAAAACTTTTGGCGGAATCCCAATGAATTTTACTATATTGCACCTTGTTTGTGAGCAGAAGGCGTATTGAAGCCATTTTCGTGCTTAAATTTACCCTCTGCATTGTTTGAACAGTACGGTTCACATACTGTTTATACCCTATACAATTTTCGGTACTTTACTGCTCAACTATCAATGATGAATGCTCGTTTTACCGTTTTCACGGGAATGATTGTCGCTGCGGCACTTTCACGTATTTTACCTCACCCGCCGAATTTCGCCCCTATTAATGCCATAGCATTGTTTGCCGGCGCATACTTGGCTGATAAAAAAGCGTTCGCCTTCGCTGTACCCCTATTAGCAATGCTCTTAAGCGATGCTGTTTTGGAACTTCTGACCGGTTGGGGCTTTTACTCAGGAATGTGGGTTATTTATGCCTGTATGCTTATTGTAACGGCGCTCGGTTTTCGCCATGCAGAAAAGCGTTCGCCCTTTGCTCTTGGTTTTTCCGTATTCCTTGCATCGGTTGTATTTTTCGTCGTCACAAACTTCGCAGTTTGGCTTTCCAGTGGCATGTATTCACACACATTGAGTGGCTTAGAAGCCTGCTATATTGCTGCACTGCCATTTTTTCAAAACAGCCTCGCAGGTGATGCGTTTTACTCGGTTGTCTTATTTGGGGCGGCTGCATTAGCAGAACGTTACGTTCCGGCACTACGCCAAGCATAATATCGTACAATCGCTGATAATGACAATGCCTAGTTTTTTGAGCATTATTCCAACAATTATGACCTTCAAACAATACCATTTTTCTCACGAAAGTAGATAAACATTATGGCAACACTCAGATTTGGCAGCCGTGAGTTTGAAAGCTCACAAGCAGCACTGATTCGAGATATTGACCTTTCCAACAGCGCTCTTGCAAACTTGCCTTCGGAAATCGGTTATTTGACCAACCTTCAAGGCTTGGATGTCAGTGACAATGCGCTTTCGTATCTTCCACCGGAACTCGGCAAACTCACCGGACTGCAAGAATTGCGCTTGGGCGGGAATGAAATTGCAGCTCTCCCACCGGAAATTGCCCTGCTGACGGGCATTCAAGTTCTTGATTTACATAGCAATAAACTCCGTCATCTTCCGAGTGAAATTGCGCTTTTGACTAATATCCAAGAACTTGATTTACATGACAACAAATTGCGTACCATTCCTAGTGAAATTGGTTTCATGGTACATTTGCGCAAACTTGATTTGTCTTCAAATAATCTTCAGTCTCTACCATCAGAGATTGCCAACCTCCGTAATTTGCGCCAAATCTCGCTTGCCAATAACCCTGATCTTGACTTCGGAGATGCACTGCAGAAATTATCCAAATTGCCGAATTTGCGGACACTCATTTTGGATGAAAACGGCTTCAACTTCTTACCGAAAGAAATTGGTCAATTTGTTAATCTTGACGTTCTTTCGATTAAGCGCAATAATATCAACATTCTGCCGTCTGACATCGGTAATTTGACTAACCTCACCACATTAGATGTGAGCGAGAACAATCTTATTGCCATTCCAAAAGAAATTGGAAGTATGGCAAATCTACATTATTTATACCTCAGCCATAATAAAATCACCAATTTGCCCGATGAAATCGGACAGCTGTTTTATTTGCAAGTATTAAGCCTCAATGCAAACCGCTTAGAAGGCTTGCCGACTGATGTAGGTCGTCTCAAAAATCTGCATACACTTGATCTTTTGGATAATAAAATCCTCAAGAAGAATAAAGATGAACGGCTCAAAATTAAACGCTTGCTACCGAATACAACTATTTCGTGGCTTAGCATGCAAGATGACGAGTAATCATCGTATGTGCATCCGATGAAATATACCATTAAAGGGCAGAGGTTTTGAAACTTCTGCCCTTTTTTGCTGAATTTCCAATGCGCTTCTTCTTATTTTACTGTATTCGCCCAACCCTTGTTTATATCTCATTCAATTACTATGCCTCCATTAGGTATGCACTCTTCATTCCGCACGACTTTGTTGCTTTTTGCAGCAATCATTGCGCTTCAAAGCTGTCGCACTGCCGAAATTAGCACCAACTCCCTACGCACCCCGCAAAAACGCGATTATCAATTTGATATTAAAACCGAAGCAGGGATGCAATCGGACAATTTCGGCATTAAATCAGGGCTTATTGGCTATCTTGAGAATACCGAACCACGATGGGCTACTATTGTCGAGTTTGGCGAAACCCATGCGGTCTGGATTCGGAACGTCCAGCGCAAGGTCAATGGAAAAATGCTGAGTGTCGAATTTGACCTCATTCTCGCCAAACCAACGTTGGCACTATTCGTCGAAAGTGATGTGATTATGCGCCGCCGTATCGTGATTCCGCCCTTTGATCGCACAACCGACCCCCAAAACACTGACGCAACCATTAGTCTAAAACTCCGTACGGTCGCTGCCGGAGCGAACATAACCCGCTCTGCTCTCAGTTGGCTAACAAACATTGCCGAAAAGACAGGCGACGGACCAACAATTACCAGCATTCTTGGATCTATCACTAAATCGCTGCCATCGTCGGAAAGTGTACAGCAACAGCGCACTGAAGGCGCTATTATTGGCGGTATTGCTTTTGTTCATCTCCACGATATGATTCTGGCATTCGAGGAAAAATAATCACAGTAAGAAAAACGCCTTATCGTGACGCTTTTTTTCCTCGAAAGACCGCTTATTTGTTAGAATTTTTTGTAAATTTCCTTCTATGAATACTGCTCAATCTTCAGAACGTTCCGCTTTTGCGGAAGAACTTCGCTTACGGTATAACGCTATTTCCACAGCTGTCGCTGATGCAACCCGAAAAGCAGGACGCGCGCCGGAAAGTGTACAGGTTATTGCCGTTTCAAAAACGCAGCCTTTAGAGGTTATTCAGGCAGCGCAGGAAGCAGATATATCTGCGTTAGGTGAAAACTATGCCCAAGAACTCAAGGATAAAGCCTCAGCGCTTCCAGGGAACGGTACAGAGTGGCATTTTATCGGACATTTGCAAACCAATAAAGTAAAAATGATTGCCCCTTTTGTGCATTACATTCACTCGGTTGATTCCGTCCGTTTAGCACAAGAGGTCTCCAAAGTTGCTGTGAATCTAGGACGTATAATTGATATTTTGCTTCAAGTCAATACCTCCGGCGAAGAATCGAAATCCGGCTGTGAACCTCACGAAATCTTTCCTCTTGCAGAAGCAGCACTTTCGCTGCCCAATATTCGTGTTCGAGGTTTGATGACTATTGCAGCCCTGAGCGATGACGTAGAAGTTGTTCGACCGATGTTTCGGCTTTTACGCTCACTCCGCGACGAATTGCGGATCAAATTCCCGGAAGCCGCATTGCAAGGAACTTTTGACGAACTTTCGATGGGAATGAGCGGCGATTACGAAGCAGCCATCCAAGAAGGCGCAACGATGGTACGCATCGGCACAGCAATTTTTGGTGCGAGAGAAAAGAAACAGACTTTATAGTACACGCACTATACAGAACAAACACTTTTTGCATATTCTTCTCAAATTTCATTCTTTACATCATTGTTCTCCCCATCCATGAATGACCTCCGCGCACGCATAGCAGAAACCGAAGCCGTTCTGCGCTCTGTCACTAAACTCCAACCGGAAATTGGCATTATCCTCGGCACAGGCTTAGGCGGTTTAGTAAGCAAAATTGCAATTGAATCCACCATTGAATACGATAAAATACCCCATTTCCCCGTCTCTACCGTAGAATCCCATCACGGACGACTTATTTTCGGGAAACTCGGCAGTAAAAATGTCATGGCAATGCAAGGACGCTTTCACTACTACGAAGGCTATACGATGCAGCAAATTACGTATCCCGTACGCACGATGAAATTGATGGGCATTAACACACTCTTTGTTTCCAACGCTTGCGGGACGGTTAATCCGCTTTTTCGTAAAGGCGACGTGATGATTATGGACGACCATATCAACCTTTTGGGCGATAATCCGCTCATCGGACCGAATGACGAAACGCTTGGACCACGCTTTCCCGATATGTCTGAGCCGTATTCGCGGCGCTTGATTGCTCTTGCAGAAAAGGTCGCTTTGGAACGCCAAATTCCCGTCAAAAAAGGTGTATATGTTGCCGTAGCCGGACCGAACCTCGAAACCCGTGCAGAATATCGTTTTATGCGGACTATTGGTGCGGACGTTATTGGAATGAGTACCGTACCGGAAAATATTGTCGCGCGGCACATGGGTATGGAAGTCTTCGGATGCTCCATCATTACCGACGAATGCTACCCGGAATCACTTCATCCGGTCAGCGTGGCAGAAATTATCGCCGTTGCGAACGAAGCCGAACCCAAAATGACGAGTATTATGGAAGGTGTCATTAACGCGGCATAACTTCAGACAAAGACTTTTGTTTTTCACTCCCACAACGTTTTTGTTTCACTTTTTTTAACGCATGTATGTTTCCATTGATGTTTTCTCCTACGCGAACCGTGTCTGCTATGGCTTGTATAGCATTGATTATTCTTCTGAGTGCGTGTACACTTGATGAACCAACTCCAATCAAACCCGCAGGTGATTGGCAGGTCTTGGCGATTACTGATGAAGCCAATTCACGGTATGTGGAATATGCTGTCTCTCAAGAAAACAGCACCGTCCGAAATAATCTTCGCATCATGCAAGCACGTGTCATCAATGAAAACCTTTTTCGCGGCAAAGATGCCGCACGAGGCATTGGCGGGCGCGTCAGCAAAGTTTATACGTTCCGTGAAAATTTGTATGTGTTTTTGCCGGAGCAGCGCCGTATTGAAGTACTTTCGGCTGCGAATTACCGTTCTGTTGCAACGCTTGATTTTGCTGCACAAAACCGTACCCCAGTGGATATCATCTTTGCAAATGCGACGACAGGATATATTGCCTTTAGCGATGCTTCTGTTCTGGGTGTATTAGACGTTACCAATTTCACGCTTCCCCTTGAAATCAATGTTGGTCGGAACCCTGTTGCCTTGGAAATACAAGGGAACCAGATTTATTGCGCATTGCGGGGCGACAATCAAGTTGCCGTCATTGATTCTCGCACCAATACCGTTACCAATCGCGCAAGCGTCCCAACGGCTCCGCAATTTATTCGTTTAGCACCCGGCGGAACAGATTTAATCGTCGTGAGCGCTGGCGGTGGTCGGTTTGATAATGCACCACGGACAGCTCCTCGCGTAAGCCGCCTTAATCTCAGCAGCTTACGAGTTACCCAACAAGCGCCTATCGTCAACACCAGCGACTCCACAAACGAAGCGGTGTATGGCTTGGTTGTAACAGAACAATTGTTTATTTATATCCCTGCGAATCGCGCCATCTATCAAATCGACGCACAAAATCTTTTCCGCAGCCAAACCACGCTTGATGGTGCGTTTCGCAGCATTGCCTACAATTCCGTCCGAGATGAAGTTCTCGTTGCGGATATTGATTCGGTCGGTATGAGTTCTTCCTGTTTAATTCTTCATCCTACAACAGGGCTTGATAGTATAGCAGTTCCTTTAACCGATTTACGCGCTCGTCCGCGACTAGTGTTTACACGGTAGCTTTTGGTTTATTTCGCATTTCATTTCTTTCTCATTTCCATCCCCTACACGCTATGGCAAAGCACACGAATATCTTGCTGGAATCCGGCACTAACGAACTTGAAGTGATTGAGTTTGTGATTGAATATCCGAACAATGAAGGCGGTTCAACATCACAATCCTTCGGAATCAATGTAGCAAAAGTGCGCGAAATCATCAAAATGCCGGAACTAACCTCGCTTCCGAATATGCCAGTCAGCACGGTCGGCATCTTCAATCTTCGCGGGTATATTGTGCCGGTGATAGATTTGGGAAATTGGCTCTATCAATTCGAGAATATCACACCGGAACGCAAACTCATTGTGGCGGAGTTTAACAATATGCGCCTGGGATTCGTGGTGAATGACGTACGCCGTATTTATCGTTTTTCATGGAAACAAGTTGAATCGCCCGACGCTCTGACGGACTTTGGTGCAGATAACACCTCCATCATCGGTATTATCAAAAGTGAGGATAAAAATATTCTCATGGTGGATGTGGAAAAAATCATTGCGGAAATCAACCCACAACTGGGTTTGGAGCAGGTTGCCGACATTCATCACCTCGACGGTGTGAATTACACGATTCTTATGGCAGAGGATTCTCCCACGATTCGCAAAATGATTCTCGACCGCCTTCGCGTAGCGTCGTACAACGTAATTTCGTGCAATGACGGGCTTCAGGCGTGGGAAATGCTGGAGAATTTTGCCGCACGTGCCAAACAAGGCGAGGACTTGAAAAAAATGGTCAATTTGGTTATTACCGACATTGAAATGCCACAGTTAGACGGACACGCTCTGACCAAAAACATCAAGAATCACCCCATTCTTTCATCATTACCTGTTATCATCTTTTCATCGCTTGTTTCCGACGACCTCCATCACAAAGGCGAAGCCGTCGGCGCAGACGCACAGCTCACCAAACCGAAAATCTCACTCTTGCTTGATACCGTCTTGGATTTGATGAAGAAGTATAAACAATTGCATTAAATCACGAAAGGGACGATGATGAAATATCCGATTATTCTTGAAGATGGTGGTGATGGATGGATACTTGCACGCTGCCCTATTGTTCGCGGGTGTTATGCTCAAGGCGAAACCCGTGCGGAAGCACTCATTAATATCCGAGAAGTTCTGAAACTTACCTTGGAAGCGCGAAAAGAATTAGGATTACCGTTAGTCGAACACGAGTTTTCATTTGTTGAAGCTACTGAGGTAGAATTGTGAGCGAACATCTTCCGGTAGTGTCAGGCAAAGAATTAGTACGCATACTGGAGAAATGCGGCTGGTACGTTCGCAGACAAACCGGAAGTCATATCCTCATGCACAAGCCGGATTCAGGTGTAACATTACCTGTTCCGAACCATAAAACGGTTTCTAAAGGCACTCTTCATGCAATTTTGAAGGATGCGAACATTACCGTCCAAACTCTTCGGAAATTCCTGTGATATATGGAAAAAAATTTTATTCTTACCGAACTGCTTGAAAAGCATCAACAGTTTACCGCCTATGTACTTTCCCTCCCCGAAGCCGATTTTCTCTATGCTCCGCCGGGAAAATGGTCTTCGGGGCAGCAACTCGACCACGTAAAGCGTAGTATTCGACCGCTGGTGTTGGCACTGCGCCTTCCCAAAGGAATACTCCGCTTACTTTTTGGAACGGCAAATCGCCCCTCCAAATCCTACGAAGAACTTGTCAAAAAATACCAATCTAAACTCGAACAAGCTGTTACGCCCCCTGCGCCCTTTCGCCCTGATGTCATCGCATTTCAAGGAAGAAATAGAGTCCAAACCGCGCTTCAAACAACCGTCCGCAGCGTTATCAATGCTCTTGAACGCTGGTCAGAAGAAGATTTAGACCGTTATATTTTGCCGCATCCGCTCTTGGGCAAAATTACCGTCCGCGAGATGATGTATTTTACCATCTACCACGCGCAGCACCATGAAAACCTTGTCAAAAGCTATCTTGCCAAGCGTTAGACATCTCACTCTTTCAAAAAAGCCTCTAACCTGTGTCGCAGAACTTGGAATCCATAACCAGAAACCTATAATTTACAACTACTTACCATGCCCTTTCTTGACACCCTTTTCGCTAAAGCTGCTGCTCTTCAACACACGATTGTGTTCCCCGATGCCACCGACGAGCGCACACTCCATGCCGCACGGACACTTGCCGACAAAGCTATCGTGAACCCCGTGCTTATCGGCTCGGAAACAGCCATTCAGGAACTTGCCGGAACAAAAAATATTGCGCTCGGCGGTGTGAGCATTATTGACCCCGCTACCGCCGCAGAAACAAGCGTCTATGCAGCGAAATTCCACGAACTCCGTAAAGCAAAAGGGATGACCGCCGAAAAAGCGCTTGAAACGGTGCGTAATCCGCTCTATTTTGCCGCCATGCACGTCCGCGAAGGCGCTGCACACGGTTCGGTAGGCGGTTCGATTTCTTCGACAGGCGATGTCCTCAGGGCTGCTATTCAGGCTATCGGCACGGCTCCGGGCATTTCCACCGTGAGTAGTTTTTTTCTCATGGTTTTTCCCGATACACTCTTTGCCTTTGGTGACTGCGCCGTTGTTCCCGCGCCAACCGCACCACAGCTAGCGGACATTGCCCTTGCAACGGCAGCAAATTTCGAGCGGCTTTCCGGCGAAACGCCCCGCGTGGCGATGCTTTCTTTTTCCACCAAGGGCAGTGCCGAACACGAGTACGTGAACAACGTCCGTACGGCATTAGAAGCCGTCAAAACGAAGAACTCTGCGCTGTCGGTGGACGGCGAATTACAGTTCGATGCAGCATTTGTGCCGAGTGTGGGCGAACGCAAAGCCCCCGGTTCGCCTGTTGCCGGAAAAGCAAACGTGTTCATCTTCCCTGATTTGAACGCCGGAAATATCGGTTACAAAATCGCGGAACGTCTGGGAGGCGCACAGGCAGTGGGTCCGGTGGTGCAAGGGCTGGCAAAGCCCTATTTAGACCTTTCGCGTGGCTGCAAAGCAGAGGATATTGTCGCCACAGCAGCAATAGCGGCACTGATGGCGTAAAATTTTTCTGAAATCGTATATTTTCTCATGCGTAGAGAAGGAGACATAATGAATTGGCAAGAGTGTATTAGCATTTCCCCCACCATCTGTCATGGTAAACCGTGTATTCGCGGAACACGCATCATGGTTTCGGTAATTTTGGATAACATCGCCGAGGGCATGACAATACTAAGCACATAGAAGTTAAAAGTTTTCATCACAGGCGGGTTAAGTGTAGCGCTCGTCCTGTGCTAGGGAAGCCAGACTTTATGGGTAGCACAGACATTCTTGTCTGTGCAGATAGTTTAAGATAATTTCGTACAGAACCTTATTGGCAAAACATACCTATCAAAGAAAGATTCATCAAATGAAAACAATGCTTATTGCTTTTTTTATACAACAACTGTTTAACAGTCCCAACATTGCTCAAATAGAAAAAAATCCCAATAGATACTTGTTAAAAAATAGCTTTGTTTACAATAAAGATACTCTTAGAGTCAATGTCATTAAGTTAAGCGTAAAGTGTTAAATTTGAATATGAA